>SXGQ01364429.1_pt1 | contig 12888 bp, 14 predicted proteins | sample 3178371 | NCBI WGS metagenome assembly SXGQ01 (sample SAMN11356859, study PRJNA531348) | freshwater metagenome | isolation source: freshwater sample F1-20 | place: China: Fuxian Lake, Yuxi | collected 2017-12-25
AAAGTCTACTTCAACGAAGCGTCCTTCAACAAACATCCACTCTTTGTTTTCCATAATACCATTGACGAATGCGCCTGGTGCAGATGGATCGGCAACAATGTCAGCCGCTGTTGCAAGTTTTAGGTCGTCTTGGACAAGGTTATATCCTTCTCTTGTTTGAACAACAGAACCCATGGCTCTTGACGACACACCTACTTGAATATCATTTTCAATAAAGTTCTTCACGATTTGGCCATAAGGCGTTTCGAGAATTAAAGCTTTACCATAAAATGTGTTTCCGTCTTCAACGAGGGAAACAATCTTGTGCGATACCCGTTCTAAGTTAATAGACGGTGTATCTGGATGCCCTAGTTCTCCTAGAGCACGATTTGTTTTGATGTATTCATCTGAATAACGCTTGACTTCTTCTCTTAGCGTACCCATTTTATACATGCGGTTGTTCTTGTTAACTTTATCGCCAACTAAGAATGTACCTTCAATGTATAAGTGTTTTTTACCGTTTTCAGAAGCTTCTGCTAGGTACTTAACACTTTCAATTGTTTCAGTAATTAGTTTCATTGATTATACTCCAGTATTAACATCTACAGAAAATGTAGCTTGTTTGCTTAGTTCCATAATCAATGTACCACCAGTTGCAATAGTTACAACAACATTTGATGTATTATTATTTGCAATCGAGTGGCCAAATTCATCAAATCTCATTTCGCCAGCATTTTGTAAAGACAAAACTGGAGTAATGTTTCTTACAACAGTAATACTACCATTTGTGGACCAAGTAGCACGTTTAATATCGGCAGATGTTACTGTTTCTATAGCAGTATTTTTTCGCAAATCGCTTAAATTAATTGTATATGTACCTGGCTCAACACATCTAATAATAGATGGTCCTCTTAGTGAGTTAGTAATTTCTAGTGCCATATTATTTTATTCCCATTGATGAGCGTCTACGCATTGACATTTTTCTTTTTAGTAATGAGCGGCGCAGTTTAGATTTTCTAGTTGTTTTCCATGAGCGTTTTAACATTCTTGCTTTGTGAAGGCGATCTGTAGCACTAATACGTTTAACAGTATTTCCCGATATTCTATAACCTTTAATACCAGAACGTCTAACATTTCGTTGAACAATGATTCTGCCTTTTTTATTTCTTCTTATTCTACGGCGAATCTTTTGAATTCTTCCCATCTTAACAATGTTTGAACTAGCTTCTTCTAGTTCGACTTTTTCAAACATATCAGCTGCAACATAAATTTTAGCTTCAGAAAGTCTTTCAGTAACAATCTCACTCAAACGAGCAAAAATTAAATCTTTTGCCTCAGTTAACTTCCTATGTATGATAGAATCCAACACATTCATTTCATGTGCCTAAATGCAAAATCTGAAGCTCGTTTAAAATGGTCTCTTGATTTGTGAACCATGTCAGCATACTTTTTTTTGTTATCATCGTTCAAAGCACCGTGTACCTGAGTAATGGCAGAAGCTGTATAGTGGTCAACTTTCATTTTGGTACCATCAGCAAACTTTACAGGTTCGTGTTGTTTGGAGTTTACAATTTTATGTAAAGTATCCATCACTGCTTCTTCTATTTGTGTTTCTTCTGCCTGAACTGTTGCATCTATTTTTGGTCCGTAAGGGACAGAAAAATATTTATCTAATGTACTGTTATAGTAGAGAGCAATTCTAGTATTATCTGGATACATTCGAATAGATTTGCGCCTTAAAACAAGAACATTTGGTGGATCTTTAGGAGTATCAATTGCTTCTAACTGAATAGCTTCTGTCTTGGTATCAAATGCTATCTTGTGAGCTCTAACTTTACGACCACTTGGACTCAATTTAAAATCTGCCGTATCTATTACATCAGTAGCTTCTTTAACAGCACGGCGAACCTGCTGATTAATTTGTTTATTATTAGAAATTAAATCTACCATTTTGTTGAAAAGATTCTGAATAATCATCTTGTCAGCATTGTTGAAGTTTGGTCTTTCTTCACCCATCTTATCTAAGATTTTGTGAATACGTTGCATCTGTGCCTTATTGGCCAAACCAGCACGTACCAAAGTATCAAACTTAGAATAGTCTGATTTTTCTTCTTCAACGATAGATTTAAAATCTAATAAGGATTTCATGCAGCTTCTGTGTCTACTTCTGATTCTTGTTTACCGTTAAAAAGATTTTGAGCTATTTCAATCTTTTTTGTTTCTAATGCTTCAAAAGCACGAGCAGATAACAAATCATTCAAAGAGTTTTTTGCTTCTGCAGCATTACCTGTGGCAACGCTATTAATAAAGTCTTGTACGTCCATATTATTCTCCATTATTTCCTATTTAGTCTCGATGAAAATTTATCCACTTCAGCATCTAAAGTTGGTGTTTTAGATTCTTCAGCATTTTCATCTACTGTATTATCAACTGGTGGGTATTCTTCAGGTGATGCAGGCGGTTCTTGGCCACCATTTGACATTGTTGGACCACCAGTACCATCTTTATCTTCTTGTGCAATTTGTTTTTTCATTTCATCCATAGTCTCATCAGACATTTGAAGAATGTTTTTACTTACCCATTTGGCAGAATAATAACGGCCAATATATGGGTCAACAGTTTGCAATAGCTGTAATCGTGCGGTCAACAGTTCTGCATCACGCATTTCTGTGAAATTGTTATCTTTCTTATAATCATAATAGACAACTTCTTTAAACTGATCCCATTCTTCTGAAGAACAGATACCTTTAAGCACCAATTGTGTTCTTAAAGCATGGTCAAAAATTTGAGAAAACTTATTACGCAGTCTGATAATAAATTTACTAAACTTAACTTCATCACGAGTTACTTCAGTGGTGCGGCCAAGGCCAATCATACCACCTTGTTGTGATTCTAATCGACTTAGCGGCACATTCAATGACTGGAGAAGCTTCTGTCTAAAATATTTAACATCTTCCAATTCACCAAGGTTTTGGCCAGCAGGAAGTGTAGTGATTTCTGTACCTTTACCACCTTCACGGCGAGGTAACCAAAAATCTTCTAACATAGACATATGTTTGCGATCATCACGCAATTCACCAGTCTGTGCATCATAAACCATCTTGTTACGGTACTTGACCATAACGTCACGCAAGTATTGTTCAGCTTTGCCTTTTGGTAAATTACCAACGTCAATGTAGAAAATACGGCGTTCAGGTGCTCTTGATATACGATAGATAACTACCGCATCTTCAATCATACGCAACTGATTAAGTGGTTTAATTGCCTTGTGTAAGTATGAGATAACAAAGGTATTCTTTGCATCCATAAGCCCTGAGGTTACATTTAAAATAGACTCAGGCGCAATGCGGACACCTTGTGATACTTGTGCGCTATAATGCTGTGTAGATGTACCTCTGTCATTGTACACATAGTATTCAGCAATAGATTTAATAATTTGTGTGCCCGTTTTTGGGTCACGGTCTTTTTTGATTTCTCTGACCTTACGAATCTTTCGTGGGTCGATATATCTTAGCTCTTGAATGCCTTGTTTTGGATTAGATTCATCTACAACAACATGATAATAAATTCTACCATCAATATACCAACGCTTGAACAAGTCATCAGACAAATTATTAAAATTCAACAACCTTAAAATGTTGTCAAATTCTTCAATGATTTTTTTCTTAATTGCTTCTGGTTGTTTTAGTTTATCTAAAACAATATCAACAGTACGACCAGTTACATCATGTGTAATTGCTTCATTAACAATATCATCAATGGCCATTTCCAATTCTGGATGATTTGCCATTTCACGGTATCTGGTAATTAGTTCCAGTTCATTACGAACTGCACCTTCTAGGTCAACATACGTTCCATAGTAAGCATTTTGAGTGATGGTAACTGCACCATCATCCATCGCCGTGGTTGGAAGTGTGAAAGAAGGTTGCTCGGGAAGTTGTTCTCGAACAATGTCTTTGTTTCCGAGCGTGAACCCGAATAGCTTAAGTGCCATTAAATATCCATTCTATAAAAAAATGGAGAAGGACCAAAGTCCTTCTCTCTCAAATCACATTACTTGCTACTGATTCCCACCATTGATAGGTGAGAGTCACAGAAAACTCCTCAATAGCATCATTAGAACCCCAATCAAGATCGATAGGTGTAAGATCCGAAGGAAATAAACCGATAAATTTACACTTCTTCAGAGTATCACCTTTCTTGCCAAATTGAGTTACGTCACCGTCAACAGTATAACTGCTTGGAGTAAGAGCTGCAGGGTTACGCACATTAAGATTATGACTGTTGATTCCTGCCATCCAACGCTCGAAGGCATTACGAATGATAAAATCTTCATCATTGATGATTGTAATTGTCCAATCACCAAATGTTCTGTTACCAGCAAACTTCAATTCACGGCCAAAATATTGGACTGGCACAACACCTAGCGTAGAGCCAGGTAATTGTGCGGACTTACACATGAAAGTAGTTTTAGATTGTGCAGTTCCTGGCGTAGAATACGCAGGAAAAGGCAACGAAACCTCAAATAGGTTGGGGCGGGCACCGTCACCAACTAATTGGGAACGGAATTCGTTTACGTTAAAGGCCATTTATTATTCTCCTGTTTTCTCTATTTATTAGAATCGCCCAACAACTTCTTCAAAACTCACGCCACTACGAACAGCAATAAAGTTTAATTGAATGAAGTTGATAGAACGTGCAGGTTTAATGTAGATATCACCAACAAATTGATTAGAATCAATCACATTAGGTGTATTATTAGATTCATCACACACCACACGGAAGTCAGTAATACCACGGCGACCTTGAACATCACGCAAAAATGGTTCAACTAAATTAACAAATTGTGCTCTTGTGAATTGATCATTGTATTCAAATAGTGAGGAACGAGCTGCTCGGGCAATAGATTTCTCCAAAACCACAAACAAACGGCGAACATTAATGCGATCAAATACAGATGGACGACTCAACATGGTCTTGTCACCAAAGAGAATTGTGCCTTCACCTGGGAAAGTAACAACAGGGTTAACGCCTTTTACATACAAATTATCACGTTCAGCCTTAGTTGGATTCCAAGCCAATTTAATAACATTCTTTAATATACCACGGTTTAAACCACCAGGTGAGAACCATGGATCACGCTCAAGATCGGTACGAGCACATAAACCAGCAATGTCACCATTCAATGGAACATAACGATATACGTTATTATATTTGTCGAATTGATATTTGTAACCACAATCTAATACAGCATATGATGAAGAAGTTAATGAGTCACGATATGTTAAAACAGAGGTAGTTTCAGAACCTGCATTGTCAACAACCGATGCTTTAGTTGGAGACAAAAATACCATACAGTCTTTACGAACTTCTGCAATATTAGAAATCAAATGACCAGCAACAGTTGCATTTCCAGGACCAGAAACAATTAATGAAATATCAATTGAGTCGGGATTAGCAAATAAACTGTAAGCTGTGTTAATTGCGGCCGCTGTAATTGTACCATCTGCACCACCTGCTAATGAAGCATATGTTGGATTTCTTTGACCGTTGGCACCATCAAATGTTGTGCCTGCAGCATTACTACCCCAATTAGAATTACCATTTGCATGAGAAGTCCACCACACATAACTAGAGCGTTGATTCAATACATTGACATAGTAGTTTGTAGAACCATCACCAAATTTACCATCAGCTGCTTTAGAAACAAAAGCAAACTTTTCAAGAACTGTGTTAGCAACAGAATTTGAGAATTGTCCGTCTTCGTCAACTACAATAACGTGCATTTCATCATTAACACCACCAGCAGCAGTTGCATAATCAGATGTTCCTGGTGCGACACCAAACTGATCAGCATATTGCCATTTACGTAAAATAGGAGTACCAACTGTTACAACACCTGGTGCAGATGCAACAATAATTGCAGTAGCATTAACAGATGCAACACGAATGTAAGATGTACCACCGTCAACAGAAACTAAATCACCAGACTGTAAATTAGCTGCAGCATTGGCGTTACCGTTAATATTGATAGTAGTCTCACCAGAACCAACAGCATTAGCTCTTAACGAATCAGTAACTGACAAGTTGGATGAAAACGCAGCAGTTGAAGCGCAGATAGAAACACGCAAAGTGTTACCAAGAGCGCCAGCGCATTTTGCTGCAACAATACCACGAGTGGTGTTATTAGTGGAGTAGTTATCATCATAATCTTCTTCATTTTTAATTAACACGCCTGTACCATTAGCGGTAGCATTCAATGTGGATGTAGTGTTAGCTGCACGAACTACTTTTAGGTTGTTAGAATAAGCTAGGAAGTTTGATGCTGAGAACCAGTATTCATAATTTGTAGAGTCAGGTTTACCGAAACGCTCGGCAAGGCGAACCTCGTCAGAAACGGTAATGACTTCACCAACTGGACCCCAAGCAAACTGTCCAGCAAAAGCGCCAATTGAGGTGGCAACGGAAGGGACGATTGTGGTCAGATCGATTTCTGATACATTTACCCCAGGTGATAGCTGAAATGCCATGGATTTCTCCTTATTGTTATTGGGTCAATTATATTTATAATTAATACTCTATTTAGTTTTTTAGAATCTTGAGGACAGATAGCCTCTTTCACTCCACACATCACCGCTGTCTACCAGGACTTCTTCACGGCGACCATCATCTATGATTCCAACTGGTGCCAAGTCTTCTTCTACAAGCATATTTTGTTCTTCCAACATGTATCTACGAATATCAATGTTAGTAGCTTCTTTAAAATATGATTGTGCCGCCAACCAAGCGAACAACACCAGACCCATAGCCAAATCATCATTATTACCTTCTTCTGCCTGATAGCTATCTCTGACTCTAACGAATGTATTTAATTCAGCAATCGTATCAAAGTCATTGACAATCAACTTGTCATTTTCAATCAATGTTTTTAAGTTGGCACAACCAATCTTTTTTACAGACCTAGTTGTTTTAATACCAAAAGAAGTAGAGCGTTTGAAACCACCAGAAATAGCCTGACCTTTAATGTGATGGTGTTCTAACTTATAGATGTTTTCATATTCCAAATCATAATGGAGAATGTCAACAACCTGTTGTCCAACATTGTTAGTCTCAATTAAAGCATATGCCTCATTGTATCTTTTACAGATGGAGTATATGATAGTTGGAAAGAATAACAATGGTAGTTTATTGTTGCGATACTTGGCAACCTGTTTATAAGGCACCTGTGTCACATCAATGATATTTATAGTGGAGTAATCCTGTTCAACACCTTCTGAACAGTCAACCGTACCAATATACAGATGGCCAGGTTGAGGCATTTCATACATGTCCAACCCTTCTTCCGCAAAGATTGGATTAAAGAATGCCATTGAACGTAGTTTAGAACCAGAAATTAGAGTGGCGGCCGAACCGATAAACTCAGTTTCAAATTCTTGTCTGAATTGTTCTTCACTGGTGTTTCTAATAGTTTCTTCTTTCCAAGCTTCATCTCTGCCTGGAACCATAGACCAATGTACCTCAATGGCCTTATAAGTTGATCGTTTTTCAATAGCATCTGTCCACATTTTATAAAACATATTCAAGCCGTTGGGCGTTGAAACTATAATAACTTTTGTGGTTTTACCTGATGAAATAACAGGGTATGTTGATTGAAAGAATTCAGATGCCATATTATGTGGCACAAAAGCAAACTCATCAAGAAAGATTAAGTTGTATGTACCACCACGAACACCAGAAGCAGAAGTTGCATATGCATAAATCATAGAGCCATTTTCAAGTTCTATGTTACCTTTATTCCATACTTTGATACCTTGTTGTAACCAAATAGGAACATATTCATAAGCATATTGCAATCGACCTAAAATTTCCCGAGCAAGAGAACCTTTATTAGCTAAAATTGCAACCTTATAATCGATATTGAATAGTATACTCCACAACATATAACCAACAGTTGTGGTTGTTTTGCCCACTTGGCGTGGCATTTTGCATAGTGAAAATCGATTTTCATGGAACTGCTGCACCATTTCTTCTTGAAATGGCCACATATCAAAATCAACCAAGCCATGGTCAACATTGACAATCTTTACATATGTTTTAATGAAGTATACTGGATCATTAGAACACTTTACAATTTCTGCAATTTGTTCTTCTGTATATGATATCTCAACACCAAGTTTTTTTAAACTTGCATTTCCTAAATAACCAGCATCAGACATTATTTAATAGTGCTACGTAGCATCCATGCTTTCTTTTGATGAGCACCTAAAAGTTCTTGTAGAAAATTTGACACCGCAGGTTCATCAGCTTGTTCTGCTAAAATAATACCAGCACGAAGTTGCATAATGTATTTGTCATTATCATTTTTTAAAGTAATCATCATTGTTAACGGATCTGGCACCGTTGTAGAATCTTCAACAGCGGATAATTCCATAAATCTACTAAATGAACCTGGTGCATATGCATCCAAATACCTTATATGTTCTGCAATCAAATCGTTCTGTAAAAATACTTCATTATAAAAAGTATTTAAGAATAAGTGATATTGTGGAAAATCATTTCCTTCCACATTCCAATGGTAATTATGAGACTTTAGGTAAAGACCAAAATTGGTACCTAAAATAACTTTTAGTTGTTGAATTAATTGTTCCATAGTATCCTTATTTATTACTCTTTAAAAACTTGACGAGTTCGGTAGTTGAACCAACAAATACGGCCTTGTCAACATTGATATCACCATTTCTTTGCGCTTGTGGCGCCAAATCTTTTTTACGTTTTTGAATTTCCATTAAGTCTTTATTTAAGTCAGACAAGTTTTTGATTAGATTGGCTGCAACTTCATATGCTCTTGGATGCTCAGACTCTTTTGCCACATGAAGGATGCCATCAACTGCGAGATTGCCTTTTTCAATCAATGTGCGAATGTTATCACGGGCAAAATCTGCATCATCATCTACTTTGGTAATTGGTGTTGCAGGCAAAAGTTCTGTTGATCTAATAGGTTCAACATCTAAAACTTCAGAAAGTGTTTCATTTAACTTGTTCATATTAATGTATTAGGCCATTCAGTAATGGTATCTATAAATCCAAATTGGTCATCTGGTGCAGAATTAATTGGGTTTGCTTGCACAACAATTTTAGATGCCAATAGTTTAGAATTTTCTGTGGCTGTTACTTTATATTTAGCTTGTGAATAGTCACCAGTTATCACATCATTTGCAGAGACAAGTTTACTCAAATCACTCAACACCAAAATACCACTTGTTGTATTACTAAAGTAAACCACTTTACCTGTAATGTCTTTGTCTTCAACACGGATAGTTTCACCTGTAGTAAACACATTGTTACCAGTTGCAAAGTTTACATAAACTTTTTGTGAATCACGAGTATCAGTATCAATGTAGATGTTAGATTTAGCAAAACCATATGCAGCAGCTGATGTGCTATAGGTACCAATTAAGCCTTGTGCTGTATTGGATTTAACTGGAGGCCAAACATAACCTTTAAGTGTAAATGTTAAGTCCCACATAATCAAACGAGTAGTTGACATGTCACCTTCATAATCAATACTTGTAGAAACAGAATCTAATTTAATAGGCAAATCATATTTTTGTGACAATTTTGGAATAAAATCTACACTTACAGTAAAGTCTGGTGTAAAAAATGGTAAAATCTGTTCAATAATTTGTGTACCATCTTCTGTGTTCCGCACATAAATTGACAATGAAAACTCATAGTCATATGGTATTGGGACATATTGTGTTACTAAGCTGTTGTTTGAATCTAAAGCAAAGTTTTGAACAGTAGACATTTTCTTTCTACTTGGATCATATGTCATGCCTGTCATTTCAAACGAAATTCTAGGTACGATGGTTTGAATAGACTTTGTTAAATCAGGATCACTAGTAATACGAGTTAGATATTTTTCTTTTGGACCATATGATAATGGTACTTTAAAAATTTGACCAGGAATATTAACGTCTTTGTTATAACGAACAATTTGAATATCATTAAACATGGAGCCGAACGCCACCACTATTTTACGAATGGTTCTATTATAAAAGTGTGGTTGGCCTAGCATATTTAATCAGTACCAAATGGGTTAGTTTCTGTCCAGTCCATAATACCATCAGCTTCTGCCTCAATTCTAGCATTGTCAACTATATCTTCAAAGGCAGTATTCATGGTTGCTGTATCAGAAATTGTGCTAATAATCCAGTTTGCAGAGCTTGTATTGCCACGCACATTACCAGATACAAAGGTGCCTTCAGTTCGAATCAAATCAATGTGAGTATTTTGAGTAAATGTGTATAAGATAGCCTGAGCTGTTGCATTGGCTAAACTTGCACCTTGATATACGATTTCATCATTAATAAATGTACCGCTACCACTAGTCAATGTAATACGTGTTCTTGGATATGCATCTCTAATTTGATTATCAACTTCTGTAACGCCTGTTGATACCAATTCATTAGAGAATATGAATTGTTTAAGTTTTAATGCATAAACATACACATTACCACCACGACCACGGCCTAATGTATAAAACATTGCTTGGTCGTTTTCGTGTTCTACAAAAGTAATCTCAAAAAAGTTTTGTACTAAAGGAATATAAATTAAATCACCCTCATTTGGTCTTGTTTGTGGTACGGTTGCTGCAAACCTTCTGCGAGAAACAAGTAGTGATATCTCATCACGAATTTCTAAACCAAACTTGGAGATAAAATCTCCTTCACCATCCATGCCAGTGACATTTTCCAAATACAGTTCAATTGGATATGCGGCGGTATATTGTTTGTTTGAATCTTCACCATAGATATAATCAACTACATCTCCGCTAGACCTAGGGAGGTAGTACACATCCATGCCATAAATTTTTAAGGCTTCAATCAACAAATCTTCAACGAGCAGCTGCTCGGAAGTTATTTGACTGGTTGGAAACGGATTAAAATAAACATTCGTTGCCATTATTAACCAGTCAAAATCTCACTCGGCAAGCTACTCATCGTATACATTTCTTCTTCAATTTTATTAATTTCATCTAATGCTTCTTGCATAATTCTTACACCATCAAGTGTAACACCACCAGGCATTTGTATACCAGCAAACTTACTTAGATTGCTGCCCCATTGATATTTGATTTTAGCTGTGGCATATTTTTTTAAAAATCTATCATTCCAAACATCAGATAGGCCAGTTTTAACTAATGATACGGATGTTTTGTTAGTTGAAACCGGACTATACAGAGTTAATTCGGTTGGTGATAAAATATCATTAACTTGTTTTTCTTCACCGCCAATAACAATTACATCATTTTCTAAAATTTCTTGGTCAAATGTTGTGCCAGTACCAATTACAGTATTGGATGTGGTGTTACAAGTGACCGTACCTGTTAGTGTTACTGAGTCTGGTATTAATTTACGATAACATTCTATAATAACATATTCACCAACATCACGGTCTCTAGACCAATCAATGTCTAAAAACAATTTGTTTTGGTGACGATTAAATCTAAATTGTGGTTTACCAGAAAACAACAAGCTCAATGTTGCAATGTGCTGCATTGTAATTTCATATGACACATATGATACTGATGTAAAATCATACAAATCATGTAAACGTAATTGATAGCGCAAGTCAAACATATTGATTGACGAATTAGAATCATCAAAAGGAAATACATTCGTCACAAAAGTTACAGCATCTGGACAATGAATCCAACGGCGATTAATATCTTCCGCAGTAATGCGGTGTTTCATAAAAATCTTTTCGGTACCATCATAATGGTAATCATTAAAGAATGCTAATGCATCATCGATACGATCATCAACTTGGTCATCATCTACATTAATTTCGATGACAGGAAAACCTAGTCTGCGTAGGCAATAGTCTTTGAACTGTGCTCTTGTCGTTGGTTTTGCCATATTTTATCCTAAAGCAATTGAGAATGCTATTGCACTTGAATCCACAACTGGGAATGTTGATACTGAAGTTACACGACCATTAGCCGCAACAGTAACAACCCCATAATGAGTTGTATTTCCATAAGTTCCTGCAGCTACAGATACATTGGTAAAATCGGTGTTTGCTTGAGTAAATGCACCGTTAGCATAAATGCCAGCTGAAGTTGTTGCAGCTTCGTCTGCGAGAAAATATGCACCAGTTGCAGAGCCAGTATTTGCTTGCCATTTACCAGCACTTTCAACCCACAAAAGAGAGGAATTAGCTAATGCATTACCACGATTAATTTCAATACCAGCACTTTCTGTTGGTGTTAGTGAAGTTGGTAACTCAGCATTAAGTGTGATGAGGTTGTCACTAACTAAAAGTTGTTGAGTATTTGCGTATGTTGTTGTTCCACTAATTGTTAAGTTACCAGTAACAGCTAAATCACCAGTAATTGTGCCACCTGCATTTGCACTAATAGAATTATTTGCTCTTACAAAGGCAGCTGTGGCCGTATTTGTTGCAGAGTTAGCAGTTAAAAAAGATGCATTAGCTTGATTAAAAGATGCGTTAGCTTGATTAAATGAAGCTTGAATTTGCGATGCGTTTGCAGATAAGGCACTTTCTCTGGCCAACGGAAATCCACCAGCCGTAATACCATCATGTATGACTAACGTGTTTTTGGAGGTGTCTACTGTCGCTTCACCAACAGCACCCGTAAACGATGCTGTTTGAGCAGTATTACCTCTTCTCCATTGTATTTGTGTGGCCATTTAAAATCCTTGAATTATCTTTTATTTATACTTATGCTACGTAGCCTAAATCTTTTATCAATAGATAACCTCTAGGCGTAATAGGGTCTACACGACAATCATACAAGACTGTCAAATCTTCACCAAACGCAGAAGTTGCGGCATCTGTAAAGTATCCCCAATCATCTGTTGGGAAATAATCAGCAAAAGAAGC
>SXGQ01677855.1_pt1 | contig 12887 bp, 15 predicted proteins | sample 3178371 | NCBI WGS metagenome assembly SXGQ01 (sample SAMN11356859, study PRJNA531348) | freshwater metagenome | isolation source: freshwater sample F1-20 | place: China: Fuxian Lake, Yuxi | collected 2017-12-25
GGAAGATGAAACATTTGCTGAGCAACATTAATCACTTTGTGGTGAATCTCAAGCACAATTGATTTCATCTCAGGTAGAAAACGATGGATAAATTTAGGAATAGATGCGCCCCCTAAACCAATCAATAAAATTTTACGGGGGCGCTGATGAAACAGTAAAAACATCATCATGGCACGTGTATAAGTGAGCTCTAAATCAAAGGGTTTTTTTATGCGCATCGAACTTTGGATCGCAAACGACGCAAAATGAAGTGAACGTACACCCCCTGACTCACTGACATCAATACTGATATCATCAATAGAAATTCCCTTACAAAATATTTTTTGTAATAAGTCTCTCATTGGTAGAAAGGAATATCATTTAAAACTTTTTCTAATCGCTTAAGTGAAACGGGGTAAGCCGTTTTTAAATCTTGTGCAAATAGTGATACGTGCAGCTCTTCAATCTGCCACTGAAAATCTGTGAGTGATTGAGGAATTGCAATTTTTTTTGAGATATAGGGCTTAAGTCGCTCATCAAGTAATTGATGAATGCGGTCGATATCTTTTTGCATCAATAAATCTTTATCAACTCTCTGGGGATACTTTTCAATACGGATAATCAGAGCTTTTAGATATCGAGGTATGTGCGAAAATATATTGGATGGTGTCGTTAAAATAAATTCATTATGAATCAGATAATTCATACGACTTACAAAAATATTCTCTACCTTTTTTTGTATGGGTGTGAGTGCATTTAATAGTCCTTTTAATTGGTGGTAATGCGTCGCAATTAAATGGATGGTTTCTAACATTGAGCTCATAGTGTTTGGTAACACTTGTTTAATTCTTTTAAGAAGCGCTATAAAATTAATGGAAGTTCGAGGCATAGCCTCTTCATAGCTCATAGCAGCATCTAACACCATTTCAATCACATCCCCTTGTAATTCTTCTGGCTCAATGATATCTCTTAATAGGAGTTGAGCTTCCTTGAGTTTATTTAAATCTTTTTCGAGTTGTTTAAGTTGTGGTTTTAATTCAAAATTTAATAATCTTAAAACACCTTGACGATGGGATTGAAGAGCCTCCTCTTCAGATAGAAAAATACGAATCGATACGGACTCCTCGTCATCACATAATGCTATAAACCCTTTATAGACTTTTTGAGATTCTTTTAATTCAATATCATGGGGTAACTCATCAAAGTCCCATCGCTTAAGATTAAATCGCTCAATTGTGTTTGTCTTGTCATTTTGTTTGACATAAACCTGAGGCCTGATGACATCCTTAAGAGAATTTAGATCTCGGCCCTGTGAAATAATCTCTTGCTTTTGATTGCTCACTTCAATATTCATAAAACAATGACGGGGAAGACTTTCAAAAGTGATCTCATCAATCAGGTAGGGTTCTTTTGTTTTCTTTAAAATGAAATCACTGAGCGCTTTATATAATGGGTTTTCTTTTGTATAGAGGGTTAAAAATTCAGTCACAGTATCTGAAAGGGGTAAAAGTTTTGTTCGAATAGGTTTAGGGAGTGACTTAAAGATACAATTCAATTTTTCACGAATCATACCTGGGACTAACCACTGCAATATTTTTAAATCTAGCTGATGAAAATCAATTTCAGAAATAGAAGCAGTCACCCCATCATCAGGATGATCGGGCTCAAACCGGTATCTCAATGGAATGGTAACGCCGCCAATATTTAAGGTTTCTGGATATTGAACCTCTGTGATTTCTTTTGCATCTCTTTTCATGAGGAGTGCTTTGGTCAGAAATAAGGCTTGAGGATCTTTTACTTCTACTTCACGACGCCAATGCTCAAAACTATCTCCATTGATAATGCCTTGAGGAATCCTTTCATCATAAAATTGAAAAAGGTCTTCTTCATTTACCAAGACATCTTGCCGTCTTGCTTTATGCTCTAAAAGCTCAACCTCATCAATAAGAGCTTGGTTATGTTGCCGAAATAATCCTTTTGAAACATAGCCTCCTGACACTAGGCCTTGTCTAATAAAAATATCACGTGCGATTTCTGGATTGATGGGTCCAAAGTGCACATTTCGTTTGGGTACAATAGTCAACCCATAAAGTGAAATTCTTTCATGCGCGTTTACACGGGAGAGCTTCGTATCCCAATAAGGATCAGTATGATGACGCTCCACCAAATCTAAGCTTAAAGATTCAATCCATGTCACATCAATCTCAGCAACTACCCTGGCATAAAGTTTTGTGGTATCCACAAGATCTGCTGCCATGACCCATTTTGATTTTCTTTTTTTAATATTAGATTGAGCTGATAAATGAAATTGGATATTTCGTGCACCCATATATGAATCATCCTCAATTGCTTTAGTGCCAATATTACCTAAAAGCCCTGCAAGTATTGATCGGTGGATTTGATCATAATTAGCGGGCTTCTCATTGAGTTTAAAATCCATATCTATCAAGAGTTCATGGATTTGATTATGCAAATCACGCCACTCTCTCATACGAAGATAGGACAAGAAATATCCGTGACAAATTTTTCTTAAATTATTTTGTGAGGTCTTTTGTTGAATCGCTTCATCAAAGAATGCCCAAAGTTTTAAATAGGATACAAAATCAGATTTATCATCAAAAAATCGAACTTGTGCTGCCTCACTTTCAGTTTTTTTATCCATGGGTCTTTCCCTAGGGTCTTGAATACTTAAAGCGCTAACAATAATTAACAGCTCATTAAGTGCATTTTCTTTTTTAGCTTGAAGTAACATACGACCCAATTTTGGATCCATCGGAAGTTTGGCTAGCTGATGACCAATGACTGTTAATTCATACTGATCATTGATCGCCCCTAATTCTTTTAATAGTAAATAACCATCTTGGATGAAACGTCGACTAGGTGACTGTATAAAAGGAAATTTTGATACATCACCTAATCGAAGAGATGCCATTTTTAAAATGACGGATGCGAGTGATGACCGATAAATTTCAGGATCTAAAAATAAAGGTCTCGCATTGAAGTCATCCTCTGAGTATAGACGAACACAAATACCATCTGAGACACGTCCACATCGCCCACTGCGCTGCTTTGCTGAAGCTTGGGAGATTTTTTCAATTTGTAACTGTTCAACCTTATTCCTCGGACTATATCGATTGACTCTGGCGATGCCTGGATCAATGACATATTTAATACCAGGCACAGTTAATGAAGTTTCAGCCACATTAGTCGATAGGATAATGCGCCGTCCATTTGAATTCTTAAATATTTTTTGTTGTTCATCATGTGAGAGTCTTGCAAAGAGAGGCAATACTTCGTAGTGCGGTGGTAACTTCACTCTCAAAAATTCAGCGGTATCTCGAATCTCTCTCTCGCCTGGTAAAAAAACTAAGGTATCGCCACCGACTTTTGAAAAATCTTTCACCACCTCCAGAATAGCTTCTTCAATTTTTTCTTCTTGATCATCTTCATCTTTTACTTCTAAAGGTCGATAACGAATTTCAACGGGGTATGTTCTTCCTGACACCTCAATAATAGGTGCATGGTTAAAGTGTTTTGAAAAACTCTCCACATCAATCGTAGCACTGGTAATAATTATTTTTAAATCTGGACGTCTTAGGGTTATTTGCTTTAAGTAGCCTAAAAGAAAATCGATATTAAGACTTCGCTCATGCGCTTCGTCAATAATAATAGTATCGTATTGTTTAAGATCCCTATCTGTTTGTGTCTCAGCCAAAAGCACACCGTCTGTCATGACTTTTATAAGTGTCTGATTGGAAACTTTGTCTGCAAATCGAATTTTAAAACCTACCGCATCGCCTAAGGAGGACTTTAATTCAGATGCAATTCGAGTTGCAACTGATCTTGCAGCAATGCGCCTAGGCTGAGTATGCCCTATAAGGCCTTTAAGACCGCGACCTAAATGAAGACATATCTTTGGGAGCTGTGTGGTTTTACCTGAACCAGTTTCACCACATAAAATAATGACTTGATGCTTAAGAATCGCTTCACTAATCTCTGCAACTCTTTGTGAGACAGGAAGTATTTCAGGAAATGTTATGGGGGATAGACTCTCAATTCGAGCCTGCCTTAAAACTTCAATTGATTGAGTTGGATGTTTCTGTTTGGATGTTTCGCTCACAATTTAAATGACTACTGCTTCACACAATCTTCAAATCCTGTATTGCCACCCTTAAACTTAGGCTCGAAATAAAACTTATGGAATTGCCATTGGCCTTTTGTATTTTTACTAAACTGTGAAATACCTGTACCAAAATCTTTTGTAGATTGATCTTCTAGTGCAAAATGCATTGCAGCATTTAAACCATTCGCGGCCATATGCCCCGGATATTTGCCGTAGCCAGGCACCTCTAATAAAAAGTCGTAACTTCCATATTGGGCTTGGCTATGTTCTTTTTTTAGATTCATTGTTACCTTACCTTTGTATTCACCATCGTGCATATCTAATCCTGTGCATTGATAGATACCTGTAAAATCAGGACCCGTAAATGCAGGTACTTTTTTTGCAGCAAAACTATCTGATGCTGTCATTAAAAAAATAAGACTAAAAATAATACGCATACTTTTTTCCTCTCTAAATATTAGGTAGAAATCTAGACTTCAAAGACTCTAGATGACATGTTTTTAAAATTTCCTCTAATCGGGTCAGTGCCATTTTTTTGGGCTGATGAATATTTTCAGCCAAAATGAGTTCATTCTTCATGGTATGCTCCCAGCCCACTAACTCAGTGACGGTAACTTTATACCCCATACCCTCCAATAATAGACATCTTAATACATTCGTGAGATGGCTTCCAAATTCTCTCGTATGGATCGGGTGTCGCCACATCTCGGATAATGTATATTTTAATTGATCTGATTTTTCTGATCTTAAACTTTTTGCTACCTCAGCTTGGCAGCAAGGAATGATCACCATATATTGCGCTTCTTTTTTAAGCCCAAATAAAATAGCATCGTCGGTTGCTGTATCGCATGCATGGAGGGCTGTCACCATGTCCACTTTATTTAAAAGACTTAAATCTTTGAATGCATCCTTAATATTTGCTGCATAGAAATACATTCGATCAAATTTTAAGGTATCAGCTAATTTTTTTGCCTTCTCAATCAGTTCAGGTCGGTGCTCAATTGCATAGAGCTCTCCGCCTCTATCTTTTAAAAAAAGGTCATACAAGATAAACCCTAAATAAGATTTACCAGCACCATGATCCACCAGAGTAAAGTTAGGGTTCGTTGCCAGGGCTTTTTCTAAATAGGGTTCAATCAGTTGATAAAGATGGTAAACCTGTTTTAATTTACGCCTCGAATCCTGATTCATCATGCCGTCACGCGTCAATATGTGAAGCGCTTTCAACAGCTCAACCGACTGCTTAGGATTAATGTCTGTGATTTCTTCCATAACTTGATTAGTTTAACGTATACGTCTTCACTTATGACAGAGTAAAATAATAGGCATTAAACGAAAGATCAATCATGAGTATTCAGTGGTTCCCAGGACATATGGTGGCAGCCCAAAAGAAAGCTGCCGAAACGATGGAATTTACCGATGTGGTTATCGAGGTATTAGATGCCAGAATACCAGGTGCGTCACAAAATCCCATGATTAAAGAACTCGGTGCTGCAAGGCAACGCGCCCATCTTAAGATTCTCAATAAATCTGATTTAGCTGATCCAAATATTACCGATCAATGGATTCAATACTTCAACAAAATGCCAAAGACAAAAGCAGTTGCCATCTCATGCAAAAAAGTCAATGAGCCAAAAAAAATTCTTGCACTTTGTAAAATACTAGCACCCCACCGAGGTGATCCGCTTAAACCACTTCGTATGATGATTATGGGTGTGCCCAATGTTGGCAAATCCACACTCATGAACGCTATTCTTAATCGTAGGATCGCAAAAGTAGGCGATGAACCTGCCATCACCAAACAACAGCAACGCCATCAAATTAATGACCATATGATTTTAGTAGATACCCCGGGGATGATGTGGCCAAAAATTCGCTTTGCATCTGATGGAGATTTATTGGCTGCCAATAATAATATTGGTAAAAACGCATACTTTGAGGAGGAAGTCGCAGAAAAGTTAGGGCTTATTCTTCTAGAGGAATATCCAGCGCTCATTAAAGCCCGTTATAAATTAGAAAATTTAAATATCGATGCCATTACCCTTTTAGAAAGTATCGCTAAGAAAAAGGGATTCCCTCTTAAAAATCGTGTTGCAGATCTTCAAAGAGCCGCCTCAACCTTGCTTAATGATTACCGACAAGGTTTGTTAGGGCGCATGAGTCTAGAGTCACCCGCATCAAGAATGCTGATGGTGAGTCGCCAAACGACAGGGGATGAGGAAGTTGAGCCTAAAAATATTAAGGTATAATGTCCTTGTTAATTCCAGATAAATTTTAGTCTCATTAAGCTTTTAAAAAAACTTATTGTGATCTTTAATGTCATAACGCAATTCGTTAATACAGTTAGGTAATTAAAAAAGTGTTTAGTAAGCGCCAGATAACCTTGATATCTAATCCCGCTTGTCTTAAATCAGCCGAAGGTCTAGAAGAAGACGATTTCTTCTATTATGATAAAGACGGGTTTGAACTCAATCAAGCAGAAAGAAAGTTTTATGCTGCTATGAAATATCCTATCGACCATGCAATTCTAAATCATCATTGTTGGCAGGAGCCTTTGTTTGTCCTAGAGAATAAATCCACCAACCTCATTTTAGATCATAGTATGTTCCTATGCAGATGCAACTACGAACATGAGGCAGAAGAACAACTAAAAAAATTAAAGTCATCCCTTCCATTAGCAGACTTCCTTTTAAAAACGCGGCGCAAATGGGGGTTTGATTTTTCCTTAGATGCCGTCTCAGAGGATAAAACTGCCTACGAGGTGCTGCATGTAGAATATGATAATTATGACTATGAAACTTTTAACCATCAGATGTTAAATTTTGAAACAATTCTAGTCGAAACCGATTGGCAGGACGCCGCTGATAAGATATGGAAAAATCGGAGCGACTGGCAAAGCCTCAAAGGATTTGAACAGAACGACTGGAAATCAAAATTTCTTATGGGATGGAGCAAAGCAGAGTTTACAGAAAAAACGATATAAATTAGTGTACGGCTATTCCTATGAATAAATTACTATTAATACTTGTTCTCATATGTAATTTTAACAGTGTGACTGCTCGAGAGTCAGCAATGGATGTATCAAAAAAAAATGAGACACTTAAAATGTCTAACTCTAAAGTATGTTATGCACCCGTGGTCACGTCTAACGATAAAACAAAAAACTCAGCTTCCTTCAAGTCTTTTAAAGCATGCTTAGATGCAGGCGGAAAGTTACCTGCAAGGTAATTCATAAAAATTTATTAAATATTCACTCCGCAAAAAAACGCGAATGAATATGGCTTCTTAATATACGCAATCCTATAAAAAAAGTTGTCGTTCTATTATTTTTCTTTTTTAAGAAACCTCATCAACAATCTAATCCCTTTCATAAGCAGAAAAATGATAAGACCTACATTGATGATGTAAAAAATGACAATGGATATATCTATCAAATTAATCTTTGTAATCCAATTTAAGAAGTCTGATGTGACTTGAACAAAAAAATCATACATATCGTTTTTCAATGGAGATAAATTTTTATTGAACTCATACTAATAAAAGAATTATGCATGTAAATGGAAAACCTTATTCATGATTTTCCATTGGCCATCAACCTTTAAGAGATTGAAAAAATCGGTAAAACGGTGCCCCGTCCAATTGTCTGATTCCAGCCTCACATTCGCAACTGTACCAACGATATCAATATGTGTGATTCTAGACTGTATATCCTTCGCAGGTCCATTCTTATCATTCCAATCATATAAACCTTGAATCGGTCCAAAAAATGGATCTGGCCCAACGTAACCAAAGATAGTTGCATCATTGTGAAAGGCATGGCTCATCTCGGCACCCTTGCCAGTGCGGGCGCCATCTATATAATGCTGGATAACTTTGGTGACAGCCGCATATTCGCTGATATCATCTGCTCTAATTATCATATCTACCTCCGCAAATTGGTTAACCTATCAATGAATATATTACAACTTATTGAAGATACTATCCAAAAAAAGGATTAAATAATCTTTCAATGAATAATGATTTTTTATACTCTCAAAATAGAGTTAAAATAAAACGATTCAAAAAACTGATTGATTAAATACTCATTACATGAAGAATTTTAAAAATAATATTTTTTACTTTTTTCTAATTTGCTTAGTGTCCTGCGTAAGTCCACAATCAAGACGTCCAGATATAACCAGTCAGGAATCAGCTGAAGAAGCAAAAAAGCAAAAAGAATTTGTCATTGAAAGATATATTCAAGACTCAGCAAAGATTACCAATATTGCTGCAAGAATTAGGTTAGCAGGGACTCAAATATGTGAGTCTCAGACATCACTCATGTTAGGACTAAAGTATTGGAATATCCACGAGTTCCGCCCTGAGGATGAGAGTATTGCAAGAAATAAGTATCAACTTGGAGCTGGTCTTAAAGTACTTAATGTTGCAACAGACTCACCCGCTGAAAAAGCTGGCTTCAGAATTGGTGACGAACTCTTAGCGATTAATGACCTAATCATTGCTGGGGGTAAGAATGCAAAAAAAGATTTTGCCAAACAATTAGAGGAAATAAAGAAAACCTCAAAACCACTCACCATAAAAGTTTGGAGAGAGGGTGAAGAAAAACTGTTATCAGTCACACCTGTAAAAGCATGTAAATCTGATATTGAGCTTATTTTTGATAATGCAATTAACGCTTATGCAGATGGGACGAATATTTATATTGCCTCAGGCATGATGAACTTCATCGAAAATGAAGAGGAAATTGCTTTAGTAATAAGTCATGAGCTGGCCCACAATGTAATGAATCATATCGATGCAAAAAAAACCAATGCGGGTGTTGGAATGGCAATAGGATTATTGCTTGACATAGGCGCTGCTGTTGCAGGTGTCAATACGCGAGGTGGATTCTCAGATGTTGGGGGAAAATTAGGTGCAGAAGCATTCTCAGTTGATTTTGAAAATGAAGCAGACTACGTAGGACTTTATTTTATGGCAAGTGCAAATTATAAAATAGATAACGTCGCATTATTTTGGAGAAGGATGGCTCAGGAAAATCCAAATGCTATTACGTTAAGTTCAACACATCCTTCAACATCAGAACGGTTTGTGAGTATTGAAAAAACAATTAAAGAAATTAAACAAAAACAAATCAATAATAAACCTCTAAAACCTGAAATGAAAATAAAAGCCAATAATAAAGTCGAAGATAAAACACTCGCTACTTCGCAAGCAAAATCAAATACTTTGGCATCCTCTTATGAGAAGCAAACTTTAGAGTGTAAGAGTGGCATACTGAGCGCATGTTCGACTATTTTGGTCGATGCATCGAAAGATAATTCAAGTATTCCCCGCGATACTCTTGATACTGCAATTAAGGTATTTAAAGAATCAAACAAATTAAGCGACCAAGATAAACTCACCTTTTATGATTATTCGACGAGTAAAATCTCAAAACCCGAAAAAGATATTGCTGAAAGATTTCTCAAGGAGTTACTTGAAAAAGATCATCCAGGGGCAAAATTAAGAGAGGGTGAAGATAAACTTGCAAATCCATTTATAGTATTTCAAAAAGAGAAAAAAAATAATTATTGTAATGAGATGATAAAACTTGATAGTACAAACTTTACCGAGGATGAAAAAAACAGATTATCTAAATTATTAGGTAAGTGTAAAAATTGATATCAAAAACTATTCTAGTGAGATGCTCTCATCAGTCATATATGTTGATGAATAATGAATGTTGTATATTTGAGTTATATAAAATTTTATAAACACTTTATACATGAAGCTTATGCAATCTTTATTACTTTTTTTTCGATGCTTGATATTGTCTTTATTATTACTGGGGACTTTATCTTTGGCAGATACTTCGGTATCAGGCAATCGTTATAGTCGTAAACCAGCGAGTTCCCACGGCATTGGGAAACAATATATGGGTCGCGAGATTGCAGGTGTGATGGGCTGGCATGGTGCAGCTTGGCTTGAACGTCAAGAACGCAACACAGAGGAACGTACGGACCTTTTATTGGCTACCTTAAAACTGCAGCCAGGAATGGTGGTAGCAGACATTGGCGCTGGAACAGGATACTTGGCAAGACAAATAGCTCCGGCAGTAATACCAGGCGGAAAAATTTGGGCAGTTGATATACAACCGGAGATGGTGCGCCTTTTGCAAGAAAATATAAAACGTAGTGGGCTTTTGCACATCGAAACACAATTGAGTTCAGTCGACGACGTAAAATTACCGCCAGGATCCATAGACCTTGCAATCATGATGGATGTGTATCACGAATTATCACACCCTTACGAGTTTATGACTTCTGTCATGAAAGCATTAAAACCAAAAGGACGCATTGTTTTTGTAGAATTCAAGGCCGAAGATCCTACTGTGCCCATCATACCGCTACATAAAATGAGTGAACTTCAAATCACGCGTGAGGCGTCTATCTTTAATCTTGATAAAGAGGCCACTATAGCTTCACTCCCCTGGCAACACGTGATCATATTTAGAAAACGTGATTAGATCGGGTTAAAGTTGTTTTTAAAAGACGCAAAGTAAAAAAATAAAAATGAAAAAACTACTTTTATTTTTCTTTTTAATTTTTATAACTTTATCTGTGAATGCACATTGGCTTTTATTGAATGAAGATGATGAGGTTAGCATATATATAGAAACCAATTCTATAAAGAGAACAGATAATGTTGTCACATATTGGAAATTATTTGATTATTCAGTTGAGCAATCATTTAACAATATAAATTATTTTTCATCCAAAGAAAAATATGAAACAAATTGTAATACTGAAGAAGGTGCATCCCTTTTTATAAGTTTTACTTCTGCAAAAATGGGAAAAGGAAAATCTGTTTATAGCTATAAGGCAGAACAAAAAAACTTTATGCCCAGCATACCGGACACAATCGGATATACCATCTACAAATTTGTTTGCAAAAGAAAATAAACCCTTTAAGAAGCTCTTTAACTAACCTCTCGTTGAGTGGATACTTACGCTCTTTTATGTTGGGTCAATTAAGTTATCGTTTACAACGACTTCTATCTTATTAGAAAATGCGTCCCAAGCTTTGACAAATTCTCTGTCATCTTCTTCATCAGTGAATTCAATTTCATTATCGTCTTCATCTAATTCGTCACCGAACATCTTGCCTTGCATTTCACTTAAACAAATATCAATAACCTTAGATTCTCTATCAGTTAATTCAATGAAATATCTTTTTTTTATTTTATTGTTACCCTTATCTAAAGGTTTCGTGTCATCTTTTATTTCATTCTTAAACATTTCGCCATATGCTTCGAAAGCATTGTCATATTCTGTTGAAGAAAATGGGATATCATTTTCATCTTCATCGTCTCCATAATCAGAGAATTCCCTCATTTCAAAGAGGCACTCATCAATGATATTAGATTCTGAATCAGTTAATTCAATCATGTATCTCTTCTTTTTTTGTGTTACCAATAATTCACTAATTTTCATTCTCTAATATCCTAAACAAATCCAAGACTATCTAATTAGTTTTTCTCTCTCTGAGGATAAACCTTCTACTTTTTCAAACTTTCTTTTTATAACTACGATAAAGTATCAATTCTTACAGCTTAATCCTAATTGATTGATCGTAAATCCTAAACTTACATGCGTTGAGACTTTTTGAAGATTTCCATTTAACGCCATGTCTTTTCTCCAAGCATCAATAATATTATTATTGGCGACTTTTCCATCAGGACAATAAAAACCTGATGATGCAAGGGTATCAATCGTAGCAATTAATAGAAGCTCACACTCATCATCTTTATTTACATTACAAGATTTTGCTTTAGCTAAATCAGCATATGAATTCATACTAAAGAAAATCACAAATACTGCTAAAAGAATTTTCATTTTTTATCACTTCGAAAATTAACCGTATATTTCTCTAACTTATTGTTTTTAATGAATTATATATATTCATCTAACTCATTGTTTTATATATCATTTATAAGACTGACTTATTAGTTATAGTTTGCTCTATCTTATGCAAAGAGTATAGTTATTTTAACTATGAGATATCTAGCTTTTATCGGCTTACAAATTTGTTTGTAAAAAAAATAAAGTTATGAAAAAAAAACTACTATTCTTAATATTGATTCTTTTCTCCACTTCTTTAGTTGCGGATGGAAAGATGCACAAAGATGACAAAGGTAGATGGGTCAATTCTAAAGGTGGAAATATCTATGGTGATTCACGATTTAATTTAGATGCTGATCCTAGATATAATCTAAATGCTGATCCAAGATACAATTTAGATGCAGATCCAAAGTTTAATTTAGATGCAGACCCAAGATTTAATTTTGATGCAGATCCAAGATTTAGTATTGATGGTGATAAGAGATATCAAAAATGAAAAAACTAATTCTTTTATTTTTATTTCTGACTTGGAATCTACTCATGTCTCCGTCTTATTCAGAGAATAAAAATACGTTTACTATGCTTAGTTTTGAAGATGCTAGTTGTGCTTCGTGGATTCAATCAGCAAAAGACCCTAAGATTCGTCAAGTTTATATTCATTGGTTTAGAGGTTTTATTTCTGGATATAATTACGGTGATGAAAAATATTCTGTAAATTCAGTACCAAATGATGCGGCAACTGTTCTTCATATAGATAAGTTTTGTAGAGAAACTCCATTACTACCATTTACTTCTGCATCTGTTCCATTTGTTAAAGAATTGAGAACAAAAAATTAAATGAGAATTTTCTTATAAGGTTATTCACAGATTCTGTGCATATCTGTGCTGGGGGGAACAACAATAAA
>SXGQ01829363.1_pt1 | contig 12885 bp, 11 predicted proteins | sample 3178371 | NCBI WGS metagenome assembly SXGQ01 (sample SAMN11356859, study PRJNA531348) | freshwater metagenome | isolation source: freshwater sample F1-20 | place: China: Fuxian Lake, Yuxi | collected 2017-12-25
AATACGCGTATTCATCTCGATGAAATAAAAGTTCCCCTTCGCATCCACCAAGAATTCGATCGTTCCCGCATTCTCATACTTGGCCGCTTCGGCCGCTCGGATCGCCGCTTTTCCCATCTTTTTCCGCAAATCCGGGGTCAAAAACGGCGAAGGGGACTCCTCAATCAACTTTTGATGCCGACGCTGAACCGAGCAATCGCGCTCGCCCAAATGCACCGTCTTCCCGTGCGAATCCGCCAAAATCTGAAACTCGATGTGCCGAGGTTTCTCGATATATTTCTCGACGTAAACCTGGCCGTTGCCGAACGCTTTTTCCGCCTCGTTCCGTGCGACATGGTATTCCTTCGCAAAAGAAACGTCATTATGCGCGATTCGCATTCCGCGACCACCGCCGCCCGCCACAGCCTTGATGATCACCGGATAACCCATCTTGCGCGCAATCTTCACCGCTTCACTTTCAGATTCCACCGGTCCATCCGATCCAGGCACAATCGGGACGCCTGCTTTTCGCACCGTGTCCTTCGCCACCGATTTATCGCCCATCATTTTGATGGACTGTGATTTAGGGCCAATAAACTTGATATTGCAGGACTCGCACTGCTCGGCGAACTTGGCGTTCTCCGAAAGAAACCCGTAGCCGGGGTGAATCGCGTCCACATCCGCGATCTCAGCCGCGCTGATGATTCGATCGGCCCGCAGATAGCTGTCGGCGCTCTTCGGACCACCGATACAGATAGCCTCGTCCGCCAATTGCACATGCAACGATTGCACGTCGGCCTCCGAATAAACCGCGAGGGTCTTTATCCCCAACTCTCTGCAGGCCCGAACAATGCGAAGAGCAATCTCGCCTCGGTTGGCGATTAGAATTTTCTGAATCATCGGTAGGAAATAGGAAGGCAACGTCGCCCTGACGCACGCCCGGGAATCGCCCCGGGGACTTGTGCGTTTCGGAAGCTGCTCTTCGCAGCTCCTCGGGCGATCACTTTATGAATCTCGCAAAACTCAAGATTGCTTAATCTTGAACATCTTCTGGCCATATTCGACCGGTTGGCCGTTCTCCACCAAGACCTCGATGATCGTCCCTTTGGCTTCGGCTTGAATCTCGTTCATGATCTTCATCGCCTCGATAATGCACACCGGAGAGGTTTCCGTCACCTTAGTGCCGACATCGGCGAACGATTTGCTTTCGGGCGATGGCGACCGGTAAAAAGTCCCGACCATCGGCGACTTAATGTAAGCGATACCCGCATCATCCAACACTGGACTTGCGGGAACCAGATTTTGTTGCGGAGCCGGCGCACTCATCGGCGGGAGGGAGTTATCTGAACCACCCAAAAGGAAAGGCGGATTTGAATCCCTGTTACGCGTCACAACCGGAACCCCATTTTGTCCCCGGCGAATCTTGAGCTTGAAGCCCTCTTCTTCGACGGCGAACTCCGTCAATTCCGACCGCTTCATGAGGTCGATGATTTGTTTGATTTGCTTAAGGTCCAAAGGAATTTTTGGTTTAGGATTGCTGGTCTATAATGCTTAGTAGCCAATTCAGAATAGGCGTTCAAAAGAATAGGAACTCCGATAGCAAACCCTGAATATGCTATCTTTTTGCGATAATTAGAAAAACGCAGTTTTTAAGGGTATAAACGCTGTTTTTAGTCAAATTTAGGCCCAAATTATCGTAATTTTATTGTCTGAGGCTGAATCATGACCTCCCGAGACAGCGCAAAACACGGGGCAAAACAGGTCGATTCACCCTTGTTTCCGGTTCGGGAATTTCGCGCTGACCGAGCCGGTCTAATTTCAAACTCAAGTGAGCGAAGAGCACGGCCCAAAACCTCAATTTTCAATTCTCCAGAACCGCTCACTTCGCTTCGATCACGAGCGTAACAAGCTCGGTCACCCAGTCCACGTCAGCCTCGCTCGACCTCCGAGTGTGACGACAGTAAATCAGCCACATTCCCGACGCATCTAGCCGAACCGTCGCTTCCCCGTCTGCCCCGGAAAACACGACGCTTTCCCGACCTTCCCCTGCGAGCACGAATCCCACCGCCAACCCCTCTGCCGGCAGGCCGGCCCGTCGCACCTTGACCAGAAAAGCGTCACCCACCCGATACTCTTTCACCGGTCCTACCACCACCAAATCCAAGCCATCGGTTAGCGGTTGGGACCAACCTTTGTCGCTGCCATCGGGCTCACCTACGTACACCGCCGTTTTCGCCCGCGCCGAAACCCGCTCCCGCCAGACCTGCCGCGGTGGCCCGTCCATCAAGATCATCCGATCCGCTTCGCTCACATGACTGCGGCGCAGGTGGGCGACTGCCTGCTCGGGTTCGCGCTCAACGATCGCTGGCTCCATCTCAGCCCACACTACCGCCAAACCCGGCCGGCTCAGTGTTGCGGAAAAACTCACTCTTTGTCCGCCCCAGGTCACCGGCCCTAAACTTACCAATTCGCCCGCCAACGTACCCCGCGTAGTCAAAACCGCCCCAATTGGCCCCATTCCCTCCGAGCCATAAAAGCTCTCCGATCTCATCAACTCAAACCGCAATGTCGCCCCCGGGGTCGCGGCAAATCGTTCAGGGGCCAGCCACGTTTCCCGCGAATATCCCGCCGAAATCAGCAAAAACACCCCGAAAAGACCCTTCAAACACGCCTTCATGGTCCAAAATCATCGTATGCTTGGTCGCGTGAGCACCACGTCGCTCCATTCGCCCATTAACCGTGAATCAACTCCCCACCCCGGCGCGGCCGCCTCGAACTTCGCCCGCACGACGTCGCGCTCCTGCGCCAAGATCCCGCTTAACACCAACACCCCGCCCGGCGCGACCGCAGCCAACAACTCGCCGGCGAAACGCTGCAACACATCGGCCTGAATGTTAGCCAAGACGACCTCAGCCTGTTTTCCCGCAAAGCCAGTCAAAAGATCTCCGATCAGCCAAGTCGCCCGGCCGGCCAATCCATTCAAAACCGCGTTCTCCTCACTAATCCGCACCGCTTCCGCGTCATTGTCGAAGCCCACCACGTCCCGAAACCCCAACAATAGGGCCGACAGCGCCAAAATTCCCGAGCCGCATCCCGCGTCGATTACCCGCCCGCTCACGCCCGCCTCGCCCGCCCGCACCACCAATCGCTCGACGCAAAGCCGGGTCGTTTCATGGTTCCCGGTGCCAAACGCCAGCCCCGGATCCAGCCACAGCACCGCGTCCCCCGCCGGCAACACAAACATCTCGCGTTCCCACACGGGCACCCAATGCAGCCGCCCAAACTGCCACGCATGAAAGTGCGCCTTATAACTCTCCTTCCAGTCTTGATCACCCATCGGCCGCACCACGGGTTCGATCAACGGCGCCAACCCCAACATCGGGCTCAGTTCCCGCCACCGCGCCACCGCTTCCGCCTCGGTCGCAAAAATGCCCACAATCCAAGCCCGCTTTGCAATCGCGTCTTCCAGCAGGCTCCAGCCGTCGATACCCAACTCCAACAACGTCGTATCAACTGCATCTGCTGCCATTGCCGGCACCTCGGCCTTGATCTCAAAAAGCTCCATAGCCGCCGAACGTCCCCGCCGCCTTCTCCCGCCGCAAGGAGAATTCCGACCAACGTCTCGCGCATTCGCCCAACGCCCTGCTGCGCTGGGACCGCACCGGTGCGATTCCAATCGTCGAAAACCAACTTGAATCCACGCGAAAGCGAATTCTCTTTGCTACGATGCGCTCCCACTGTTTGCCCTTAGTTCTGGGTTTGGTTCTCGCCCTGCTTACGCCCACCGCTTTCGCCCAAGAGGTTCCATTGACCACCCTTGCGCGCAATACCGACCCTACCGGTCGTCCACTTTGGGAGGTCGGCCTCGCCGGCATTGGCGGTTACGTCGCCGATTACCCCGGCGCCGCCCAATCCCGCTTTCGCGGCTTTCCCGTTCCCTACTTCATCTATCGGGGAAAGGTTCTGCGCGCCGGTGACGGCGGGATTGTGCGCGGGCGTTTTCAGCTCAGTGAAACGCTTGAATTTGACCTGAGCTTCGACGGTTCGCTCAACGCCGACTCTGACAAAAATACCCTACGCCGCGGTATGCCCGACCTCGACTTTCTCGGCGAGATCGGCCCCCAGCTCACTTGGCGCGCTTGGGAAGAGAAGGATCGCTCGGTCACCGTGAACCTCCCGGTCCGCGCCTCCCTCAGCTTCGGCGACGGCGGGATCCGCTCCCGTGGTTTTGTGCTCAATCCCCGCCTTACCTACCGCGACCGCGACTTCATCGGTGGCAATACTCTCTCGCTCGGTGTCGGCCCCATGTTTTCCTCAGAAAAACTCATGGATTATTTCTACGAAGTCCGCCCGGAATTCGCTCGGCGTGATCGTCCGGTGTTCGACGCCGAGTCAGGTTATTTGGGATCCGAGGTATCGATCGGTCTTTCCCGCCGGCTCACCCCACAAGTCCGCCTCTTCGTCGGCTCACAGACCGGGCTCTATCACGGCGCGACCAACCGCCGCAGCCCGTTGCTCGCCCGCAAGGCCAACTGGAACTTCGCCTTCGGCTTGTCTTGGGCGATCTGGGAAAGCTCCAGTCGTTCCGTCGACTGATCTCGCTATAACGTCACCGTCCGCCGCTCGCGGAACGATTGATCCGCCGCGAGCACGATTCTCAAGCTGTCCACAGCGCTCTGCCAATGCGCCGTCAGATCGCGGTCCTCGCGGATCGCCCGCAGGAAAACCTCCTGCTCGCGTCGACACAGTTCATCGTGGTTCGGCTCATCGTTGACGTCGATAATCTCGTCCGCGCGGTCAAAGTTTCCATCGGCCTTGCGCGTCGCATGGTGCAATCGCAACGACTCCGTCTTCGAGTGAGAATCCACGTCGGCCGACATCCCCGCGGCCGCCGCCGATTTCGCAACGATACTCACGCACCCTTTCGGTCCGATCACGTCCTTTACGAAAAACGCCGTCTCGCTCATCATCGGCCCCCAACCCGCCTCATACCATCCGATCGAGCCATCCGCGAACGTCACCTGAAGATGTCCGTAGTTGATCTGATCGGCCGCGATTTCGTCCGTCAGCCGCGCCCCGATCCCGCTGACGCTCACCGGCCTTGAGCCGGTCATACGGCACATCACATCCACGTAGTGCACCCCGCAATCAACGATCGGCGAGGTCGTGCGCAGCAAATTCTTGTGCGTCTCCCAATTCGCACCCGAACTCTGTTGGTTCAAATTCATCCGCATCACCAGCGGCTTGCCCAACGTCTGCGCGAGCTCGGTAAACTTCTGCCACGATGGGTGAACGTGCAGAATATAACCCACGACCAGCTTCCGGCTGAGCCGCTTCGCCGTCGCGATCACCCGCTCGCAGTCGGCGAGGTTGTCGGCAACCGGCTTTTCCAGAAATACATGGGCTCCCGCTTCCATCGCCGCCACGGCGTAGTCGGCGTGCGTCTCCGCATACGTGCTGATGCAAACCGCATCCGGCCGCGTCGCCGCCAACGCCGCCGTGAAATCGGAAAACTCCGCGGACCCGCCGCCGAGTTCCGCGTTGAGTTTTCCCCGCGACCCCGGTCCTCGGCTAACCAGACCCACGATTTCAAAGTCTCCCGCCATCGCCCGGTAAGCCCGCGCGTGGGAGATTCCCATGTGCCCGCAACCCACGACCAGAACACGAATTTTTGCCGTCATTTGAAGTGATAGTTTCGAGTTTATCCGGACTGAACGATTAATGTGCCGGTGCGCTTCCGCCGACCGCTTCGCCCGGCCTGGCGCTTGGCGGCCGAAAACAAATGGCCAACGCGATCGCCGCGACCGAGGCTACCGCCATCGGTACGATGAACAACCCGCGGAAATCCGTGACACCGCCGGTGGTGTAGACTTTTTGGATCAGCCACGGGCAGATCGAATTGGCCAACAAAGCACCGACTCCGAGAATCTGAAGATTGAAGAGCCCCTGCGCGCTCGAACGGATGTCCTTCGGACAATGCGCGTCCACGAAGATGTAAACCGTCGCAAAGAAAAACGCGTAGCAAACCCCGTGGAGCAACTGGACCGCGATGATCATCGCCGTACTATCCGGCCAAAACGCATACACCGCGAATCGGCCCGCGTGGCCCAGCACCCCGACCACCAACGTCGTGCGCCACCCCAAATTCTTCAACACCACCCCAAGCACGAGCATGGTCAAAATCTCCGCGATTTGCCCCAAGCTCATCACCGGCGCGATCCAGTTCGACGCGATCCCCACACCCCCCGCTTCCTTCGAAGTGCCGAGAAACACACCGGTCCAGTTGAAATAGCAGTTGTGCACAAAGGAGTCGACCAACGTCACTAACCACAGCACGAGCAGGAACGGGTGCTTCAACAGCTTGAACGCCTCGATCCAGGCGAGTTTCTCCACCGTCCCCGGCGCCGCCGCGACTTTCGGCGCGCTCTTTGGCAGCACAAGGCTGAACGCCGCCAGCGCCAGCGAGGCGAGTCCCGCCACGATAAAGGTCCACTTCGTCGCCGCTTTCGCCGCATCGCCCGACAGCGGATTCGCTAGCGCCTTACCCAACCAGTCCACGAAACCGACGGGGTTCGCCGCCTCGACCGCCGCCCAATTCACAAAAATAAATGTGAACGGCCACGCCGCGAGAATCCACCCGATCGTCCCGCCCACCCGCACCACGCCGAACTCCTTTTCGGGGTTCTTCATGTTGGCGAAGGCGATCGAATTCGTGATCGAGATCGTCGGCACGTAGAACAGGCAATGCACCAGCATCAGCAGAAAAAACGGCCAAAACTCCTTCGTGAGTCCGCACCCGAGGATCGCGATTCCGCCCACAAGGTGGGAGAAAGCCAAAAATTTCTCCGGCGCAAATTTCCGGTCCGCCCACTGGTTGCTGAAGAACATGCCGATGATCGAAGCCACCGGAAACGCGTTCAAAATCAAGGCCTGCTGCCCGGGGGAAAATCCGAGACTCGGCAGGTAACCGAAGATCAACGGAAGCCAGGCGCCCCAGATGAAAAACTGGAGCACCATCATGAAGAAGAGCCGGCCTTTGCAGGAAGGAACAACGTGCGACATATAGAGACGGGGTGACTGAAAATCGGCGGATAGCCGACGATGATTAAGCCGACGAACATTGCGCTCCGGTCTCATCAGGCCAAGCCGGAATAAAAAAGAATGTTCGAATAAATTCCCGTTTCCTTTCGCCTCAAATCCTCTTCCAGTTTCCTCCGTGCTTCCGACCGCCCCCATCTTGAAAATGCACCGTCTTTACTTGGTTGTTTTGCTCGTCGTCGCCGCATCCTGCGGCCGAGCCGCGCCCCCTACCGGCTTCACATCGCTCTTTAACGGCACCGATCTCGCTGGCTGGCGCGGCGGCGACACCTACGACCATCGCAAGCTCCTGGCCCTTCCCGCCGCCGAGCGCGACGCCTTGGTTGCCAAATGGACCGCAAGCCTCACCGCCCTCAAGGACGGCAAACCTCATTGGTCCGTTGACGCCGGCGAACTGCTCAACGACGGACTCGGCGGCTACGCCACCACCGTGCGGGACTACGGTGACTTCGAGTTGCTCGTCGATTGGAAGATCACCACCGGCACCGACTCCGGCCTCTACTTGCGCGGCGTACCCCAGGTTCAAATCTGGGATCCCGCCATGCCCGACCCCAAAGGCCACGGCGCCGCGAAAGGCTCGGGCGGCCTCTGGAACAACGCCAAAACTTCCCCCGGCCGCGATCCCCTCGTGCGCGCCGACCGCCCCGTCGGGGAGTGGAACCGCTTCCGCGTCATTATGGTCGGCAGTCGCGTCAGCATTTGGCTCAATGACCAACCCGTCGTCGACCACGTGATCCTCGAGAATTTCTACGACAAAAATCTCCCGCCCGCCCAGCGGCGCCCGATTCCCGCGCGCGGCCCGATCCAACTCCAGACCCACGGCGGCGAGACCCGTTGGCGCAATCTTTACATCCGCGAAATCGGTCCCGCCGAGGCCACCCGGCTCCTCGCCGCCCGCGGCAACGAGGGGTTTCAGCCGATCTTCAACGGTAAAAATCTCGACGGTTGGGCCGGACCGCTCGAAGCCGTCGCCGCCAGAGACGGCGCACTCGTCTGGCAAAAGGGCAAGGGCGGCACGATCTACTGGAACCGCGAGCTCACCGATTTTCACGCCCGTCTGCATTTTAAACTGCCGACTGCCGGCAACAATGGTCTCGCCCTGCGCTATCCCGGCACCGGCGACCCCGCCTACGTCGGCATGTGCGAACTCCAGATTCTCGACGACAACTACGAGAAGACCAAAGGCCCCATCGATCCCCGCCAAGCCCACGGCTCGGCCTACGGCATGGTGGCCGCCGCCCGAGGTTATCAATTCCCCATCGGTGAATGGAATTTTCAGGAAGTTTCCGTCGTCGGCTCCCGCGTCCGCGTCGAACTCAACGGCACGGTCATCCTCGATGCCGATCTCGCCACCGTCGATCTGCCTTCGGTGCTCGCCGGCAAACCCCACCCGGGCAAGGACCGCCCATCCGGCTTTTTCGGTTTCGCCGGTCACAACGACCAGGTCCAGTTCCGCGATATTCTCCTCAAGTCCCCGTAACGCTTTTTCTCTCCTCTCACTGCCATGCTCACCCGCCGCCACTTCCTCCGCAATTCGTCCACCGTCGCCGTCGGCGGCCTCGTCGCCTCCGCCACGCTCAGTCGCGCCGCAGATTCGTCCACTCCCGCCCCTTCGGTCATTAGGGTTGGCCTAATCGGCTGCGGCGGGCGCGGCACCGGCGCCGCCCTTCAGGCCCTCAAGGCCGATCCCGGCGTGCGCCTCACCGCCCTCGCCGATGTGTTTGCCGACCGGCTCGACTCCAGCCTCGCGACGCTGAAAAAAATGACCGCCGTCGCCAACCGGATCGACGTCACACCGGCCACGTCGTTCGTCGGGCTCGACGCCTATCAAAAGGTCATCGACAGCGGCGTTGACGTCGTCCTCCTCGCCTCGACGCCCGCCTTCCGCCCCGAGCATTTCCGTGCCGCCGTAGCCGCCGGAAAACACGTCTTCTGCGAGAAGCCCGTCGCCGTCGACGGCCCCGGTATTCGCTCGGTCCTCGCCTCTGCCGCCGAGGCCCAGCGCAAAAATCTCTCGGTCATGTCCGGTTTCTGCTGGCGCTACGACCCGCGCATGCGCGCGACCGTTGCCCAAATTCACGCCGGCGCCATCGGCGATCTGCGCGCGATCATCGCGACCTATCACACCGGCACGCTTACCACGAAATTCCCCGGCACACGCACCCCCGGCCAGACCGACCTAGAGTGGCAATTGCGCAACTGGTATAACTTCACTTGGCTTTCGGGCGACCACCTCGTCGAACAGGCGATCCACAACGTCGACAAAATCGCGTGGCTGATGAAGCAGGAAATGCCCACGCAGGCCATCGCAGTCGGCGGGCGCACGGTCCCTGCCTACGGCAACACTTACGACAATTTCAGCGTCGCCTACGAATACGCCAGCGGCGTCCGCGCCACCCTTTCGTGCCGCCAGCACGACGGCGTCTACAACGAGGTCACCGACTATGTCATGGGCACCGAGGGCATTTTCTCGAATGGCCGTCTCGCCACCCAGGGAATAACCGGCAAGACCAACTGGAAATACACCGGTCCCACCCGCGACATGTACCAGGTCGAGCATGATGAACTCTTCGCCGCCATCCGCGCCGGCAAACCCGTCAACGACGGCATCAGCATGGCCCACAGCACGCTCATGGCCATCATGGGGCGCATGGCCGCCTACACCGGGCAGGTCGTCACTTGGGATCGCGCGCTCAACTCCGAAGAGGTGCTCGTGCCCGCCACCCTCGACTGGAACGCCCCGCGCCCCGTGGCCGCCCGCGCCATCCCCGGCCAGACCAAGCTCGCCTGATTTTCACCATGAACCGCCGCGACTTCCTTCTCTCTTCCGCCGCGCTCGCCGCGCTCGCTCCTTTCGCCCGCGCCCAGCCCGCCGCCGGTAAAAAACGCGCGCTCAAAAAGGGCTTCATGTACGGCACCTTCGGCGGCCCAAATCTTGAAAAACTGAAAGTCGCCGATCGCTTTGCCCTCCTGCGCGCCGCCGGCTTCGACGGCGTCGAAGTCAACAGCGCCATGGATCAGACCGAGGTCCTCGCCGCCCGCGACCAAACCGGTCTCGCCATCCCGAGCGTGGTCATCTCGACGCATTGGGCCAAACCGCTCTCCGATCCCAATCCCGCCACGCGCGAAATCGGCCTCGAAGGTCTCAAACAAGGCCTGCGCGACGCCAAGGCGTACGGCGCCAGTTCCGTTCTGCTCGTCCCCGCCGTCGTCACCAAAGAAACGTCCTACGCCGACGCCTACGCCCGCTCCGTCGCCGAGATTGCCAAAGCCGTGCCGCTCGCCGAATCGCTCGGCGTCGTCATCGCGATCGAGAATGTTTGGAACCGGTTTCTTCTCAGTCCGCTCGAAGCCGTCGCCTACGTCGACTCCTTCAAAAGCCCGTTCGTCCGCTGGCATTTCGACGTCGGCAACATCGTCAACACCGGCTGGCCCGAGCATTGGATTCGCACGCTTGGCCCACGCGTCGTCCAAGTTCACGTCAAGGAATACAGCCGTAAAATCCGCGACGAAAAAGGCCCCGGCGCCGGCTTCAGAGTCGATCTTTTCGAAGGGGACAGCGATTGGCCCAAGGTCCTCGCCGCCCTCGACGAGATCCGCTACTCCGGCTGGATGATCACCGAGCAGTATCGCCCGCCCGGCCTCGAAGACGCCGCGTGGCTCGCCCAACTTTCCGCCAAGCTCGACGCCGTCATCGCCAGCTAAGGCATCGCGTCATGCCGGGCTGGAAATTCGCGGCGGTCGCCTTGGCCTTACTCGCGTCTTCGCTCGCACAGGAGCGCCGCGAATTCGTCGAGCCTCACATGGGCACGCTGTTTCGCCTCGTGGTCTATTCCCAAGCGCCGGCCGACTCGGCCGCCCGCGCCGCCTTTGACCGCATCGCCGAACTCGACCGCACGTTTTCCGATTATAACGAGGCCAGCGAGCTCTCACGTCTCTGCCGCCAACCTTCCGGGACGCCCACACCGGTCAGCGCCGATCTCTTCGCGATCCTGCAAATCAGCCAAGACCTCGCCGCAAAAACTCACGGTGCTTTCGATGTGACCCTGGGCCCTTTGACTCGCCTCTGGCGCGAATCCCGACGCGCGCGCGCACTTCCCTCCGCCGACGCACTCGCCTCCGCCCGTCGCGCCGCCGGCTTCGCCCACCTGCACCTCGATCCGTCGCGGCAGACCGCGACCCTGCTCCGCCCCGGCATGGCCCTCGACCTCGGCGGCATCGCCAAAGGTTACGCGGCCGATGCGGCGCTCGACCTGCTGACCCGCCTCGGATTTCCCGCCTCGATGGTCTCGGCCAGCGGCGATCTCGCCCTCGGCGATCCTCCACCCGGCAAACGCGGCTGGAGTATCGAGCTTGCGCCCTTTGGCGACGCAACCGCCACGCGGACGACTCTCGTCCTCGCTGACGCCGCCGTCTCCACTTCGGGCGACGCGGAGCAATTCGTCGAGATTGGCGGGGTGCGTTTTTCCCATATCGTCGATCCCGCTACCGGTCTTGGCCTCACGCAGCCCGTCGCCGTCACCGTGGTTGCTCGCCGCGCCACGGTCGCCGACGCCCTTGCCACCGCCTGCAGCGTGCTCGACCCGGTTGCCGCTCAACGGCTCACCGACGCCTCACCCGAGCCCGTTAGTCTCATCGTCCACCGCCGCGACCCCGTCGCCCTGCTCACTTCACCATGAAACTCATCGCCGGCCTGTTCGTCCTTTGCGCCTCCGTCCTTCCCGCGTTCTCCACACCGGAGTTCGACCCCAAGGAACTCGCTCTCGTCCGCCAGATTCGGGAGAAAATCCTCGCGGCCGCCGCGAGTTCCGCCGCCGCGGCCTACGAGGAAAAAATTCCTGACACCGCCGTCACCTTCAGGATGCAACCGATCCCGGCCGGCACATTCTTGTTGGGCAGCCCGCTCACCGAAAAAAACCGCCAACCCGACGAAGGCCCGCAAACCCGCGTCGCTCTGCCCGCGTTCTGGATCGGCCAACACGAAGTGACTTGGAGCGAATACGAAATCTTCATGTTCGCCTCCGATGCGGTCGGTCGCACCACGAAGACCGAGGCCGACGCCGTTTCTCATCCCACGAAACCTTACGTCGAAATGAGCTTCGGCATGGGCCGCGAGGGTTATCCCGCGATCAGCATGACCCACCACGCCGCCTCAAAATACTGCCAATGGCTGAGCGCCAAGACGGGCCGTTTCTACCGACTGCCCACCGAAGCGGAGTGGGAATACGCCACCCGCGCCGGCACGACGACCGCCTATTCCTCCGGCGACGATCCCGCCGCTCTCGCCGCCTACGCCGTCTTCAGCGCCGACAAATACGGCAAAGTCGGCAGCAAGAAGCCGAACGCTTGGGGCCTCTTCGATGTCCACGGCAACGTCTCCGAATGGACCCTCGACCAATACGAGCCCGATGCCTACTCCCGCCTCAAAGGCGATCCCGCGGCAGCCGCATGGGTGCGCTCGACGCAGCCCTATCCCCACGCCGTGCGCGGCGGCAACTGGAGCGACGGCCCCGAGCTCTTACGCAGCGCCGCCCGGCGCGGTTCGAGCCCCGACTGGAAGATGCTCGATCCCCAGTTGCCGAAAAGCGTGTGGTATCACACCAGTGCCCCGTGGATCGGTTTCCGCATCGTGCGCCAAGCGACGATTCCTTCGGCCGAGGAGATGTATCGCATTTGGAACAACGGCGTCGCGCTCGACCACTGAACGCCCCGAGTCGGTCAATCCACCGTTAATCCCAGCCCCTCATCCACGCCGAGGTGCAGGTTCATGCACTGGATCGCGGCGCCCGATGCGCCCTTGCCGAGATT
>SXGQ01319160.1_pt1 | contig 12883 bp, 11 predicted proteins | sample 3178371 | NCBI WGS metagenome assembly SXGQ01 (sample SAMN11356859, study PRJNA531348) | freshwater metagenome | isolation source: freshwater sample F1-20 | place: China: Fuxian Lake, Yuxi | collected 2017-12-25
AGCCGTGCGTTTGTGAACGGTGCGTTTGAGGGGGCACGGGAGCGGTTTGGCGCGAGGCGGAAGGATGGAGCGCGGCGGATGCGAGGGAGTGGATCGGCGGCGAAGGGGGTTTTGTGGAGTTTGAGGGATTTGAGGAAGCGGGTTTGATCGACTGGGCTCCGATCAAAGTTCAGATCCACCACATTCAACATCGCTGCGAATACGCTCCCAGTGGCGGTAATGAGACGGATCGAAAAATTTTCAATCCACTACCCCACAGATCACATGATATGACATAACCCCTCAAATCAGCGATTCCTCAACGATCAAACATCCTTCGGCCATGGAGCGGTTGGCACGGCATAAGGTCGGAAGGTTTCCTGGGTGCCGAGATGCTCGTTGTGAAGCAGGGCGCGGTGGAGACCGAGTGAAGCGGCGGCGGGCGAATCGATCAAGTTTGAGGAATCGCCAGCGCTCATCTGGAACAGGACTCGGAGTTCGAATTCCGCGAGCAGCTTTCTCGGAATCCAGCGGGCGAGATTGTTCCAGGTATCCACACCCGCGAGAACGTGAATGCCAGCGGGACCACCCTCCTTGAGGAGTTTGGCGAGTGAGGCGGAAGCGCTGGGCGGCGCGTCGTCATCAAGCGAGAAGCGGAACTCGTCGTCCGTCTTGAGAGATTTGAATCGTTGGAGATCGTGAATGATGAGGAAGCGCTCGGGGGCGTCGGGATTTTCGGAATCCGCATCGAGATGTGCGGTGAGGGTGGCGAGCAACTCCGTGCTATGGCCTGGGCCTGCTATGCGGATCGGGTGCGGGAATGCATCGGCGATGGTTTGGAAAAACGAGGGCGCTGGAGTGGGATCGAGGATGTAGAACTCCACATGGCCAACCGGGTATTGGGCGGCGAGCGAAGCGAAGGAAATCCCTAACAGGGTGAGGTTGCGTTCGGTGGCCTGCCCCAGCAGCAGCAGGTGGCTGCCGTTCTGACGGGGGAAAGCGGCTTCGGTCGGTCCTTTGATCGAATTGGGTGCACCAAGCCACGCACGGGGAATGGCGGGTCGGCTCGTGGGTGGGGATTTGAGCAATGCGGCAAGTTCGACATTTTCAAGAATCTCGGCAGGTGCGTTCCCTTCGAAAATGACGGGAACCGGAATAACTTTGTTAGATTCAGCGGCGCGTTGCTGGACGGCGTCGAGTCGTGCATCGCGTTCGGCCTCGGGAAGCCAGACGATTTGAAACGGACTGTTGGCGGCGATGGCTCCGGCCTGGTCGTTGTAGATGCCCTCGCCGGGCCGATTGAGAAGGCGGGGCGCGGGATTGTCGTCCTCCATGATGAGGGCGGCATCGGCCTCGTTGCACTGGAGCGCGATGCGGACCACCATTTGCCCAAGGGTGGCGCGGGCGAGGGTGTAGGCACCTCCGAGTGTCTGGGAGCCGAGAATCACATGAATGCCGAAGGCGCGGCCCTGTCTGACGATTCGATCTAACAACAACGAGGCTTCCTGCGCGATGGGATCGTCTTCGGTGAAGAATTCCTGGAACTCATCGATGAGGAGAAGGCTGCGCGGCATGGCGGTGGCGCCGGGGGTTTTGAGATAGGCGGGAAGGTCCTGGCAACCTGCCTTGCGGAAGAGATCGCCGCGGCGGCGGAGTTCGCCGTCGATCCGCTGGAGGACGCTGAGCGCGAAACCACGATCGCTTTCAATGGCGATGACCCTTGCGTGGGGCAAACGGTGCGCGGCGTAGCATTTGAATTCGACGCCCTTTTTGAAATCGACGAGGTAGAACTCGACTTCGTCCGGCGAGCACCAGAGAGCGAGGTTGGAAATGATGACGTGGAAGAGGGTGGACTTGCCGGAGCCGGTTTTGCCGGCAACGAGCGCGTGCTGGCGGGTGCCTTTCCCGAGGGCGAGGTATTGGAGTTTCTTCGCTCCGGTCCGGCCGATGGGAACGCGGAGTTCATCGGCGGTGTGGAGCGACCACATCTCGTCGGGGCCTGGCGCAATGTGGGCGAAGGGAACTTCGACACGGTTCGAATCGATGGCGGAGCGTCCGATGCGGTGGACAAGGGTGGTGGTGTCTTCGGCCGATGGTGGGGAATCGAAACGGACGGAGTTCGCTCCCACCGGCGCGTTTGTTAGAGTGAAACTCCCATCGCGGTGGGTGATGCGCAGGCATTGGCGGCTCAATTCATCGAGCAGCGCGGCATCGGCAGGAGGCTGTCGGAGGTCGTGCTGGATCAGGACATGGACGCCACAGCGCGCGCCGCTGGAGACGATGGAGAGGAGTCGCTTGCAGGCGGTATCGCTAAACGAGGCTGGAAATCCGGCGATGACAAGGAAGCGGTGTTTTTCCGCGATCGTTCCGGCCTGGGCGTTGTAATCGGCCAGCGTGGCGAACTCGTTGCGCAGATACATTTGGATGACCTTCTCGATGTGTTCATTGAGTTCGGCGAGTCGTTCCTCGATGTGGATGGTTTGCGTCCAGATGCGGTGATGGATCAGCGTTTCCTCGTAATCGGCGAGATGCATGAGTCCGGCGAACTCACGACCGAGGCCGACGGGGTCGATGAAAACGAACGAGGATCGACCGGAAGAAAAGGAGGCTAACAGGCGCAGCGAGATGGCGGCGAGGACGGCAGTTCCATCGTGACCGTCGCTTTCGATGAGAAGCGAACCATGATGCGGAAAACCGAGGGCGAGTGGAGCTGCTAGAGTGATTTCCGGCAAGGCGAGTCGTGGGTCCTCCGGCAACGAGCCGGCGAGGATTCGCGGCAAAATTTCGAGCTGGCCAATACGGATGGCAGGTGGTGACTCGGCGGGCGGAGCCCATTCCGCACAGGCTGCCTCATCCCACGCGGGGAAGCGGACGAGGGACTGCTGGTTGAGTTCTGTTAGTTCGTCGAGCGCGGCGACGGGACCAGATTTCCACTCGGGGAGAATGCCGGTGATGGAGGTGGTCAGGACTTCGCGGGCGGCGGCAAATCCAGCTTCGCGGCGTTGCTGGCGGGTGTGTGCAAGCGCTTCCGCCTCGGCGTGAAGGGTGGCGAGAGCTTGTTCGTGATAGCGAGCGAGCCGCGAGAGTTCACGCTGATGGAGGGCGTCGAGTTTTCCGGGGAGTCGCTGGTGTTGTTGTTCGAGCTTGCGGCGGCCTTCGCTCATCCGGAGCTGACGGGCCTCGTCGGACTCGCGGAAAGTCTCGGTGAGAGTGCTGTTCTGGGACTCCTCATCGCGCTGGATGGCCTCAGCGAGGGTGGCGACACCCGCGGCGGAGGATTTCTCAGCGGCGATCGCAAGGGCGCGGGCATCGGCAAGTTGCGCGGCGGATTTGCGAGCAGTGGAAAAAGCGAGCGCTAGCGCAAGCGACCAGATGGCGAGGATCGCGCCGGCTGTTAGACCGAGACCGGGAAGGAGTTGATCGCTGCCTCCGCCACCGGGACGGAAGGCGAGCCAGCAGTGGACTCCGGCGGCAACGCCTAACAGAACAAGAAGGGGAAGAAAGCGGAAGAGCTTGGAGAGAGGCTGGGAATGGATCAAGGCGACCGTTTTCGCAGCCTCGGCAAGTTGGGCGCGGGAGGCGGTGTGGAGTTCTCTATGTGCTGAGGATGTCCCGTCACCGGCGGTGGAAGTTGGCTTGAGAAACGCGCTCCCGAGGATTGGGCGGAAGGATCGCAACGCCTTGAGTGCGGAGTCGCGGAGGGCGATCCGCTCGACACGATCCACCGCGAGGACCTGTTGGAAATCCTGATGCACGGCAGTGGTGCGATCCAACTCGGCCGCACGGGCTTGGCGTGCGCGGAGAATTTCACCGTGGACCTGTCCGACGCGGCGGTCCTTTTCTTCCTGCACACGCTGGCTCAGGGAATTTCTGCTAGAGTGATAGGCATCCTGGATGCGGGAGCGACGCTGGTTGAAGCGGGCATCGAGACGATCCATGCGAATCTGGTGCTCGCGGGCAAGGTCATGGGTCTTCTGCTGTATGCGCTCGGCATCGGCATCCTCCGCGCGCTGGATCTCACGGGTGGTGCTGTTGTTGGCGGCGTTGCGTGATTTGATCCACTCCTGTTCGCTGCCGACGATCCGTGCGATCTCGGCTTGGAGTGTTAGAATGCGATCGAGCACACGGGCGGGATCAAACGGGTCATTCGCAGTCGGCATGGATTTGTTGGAGAAGGAGGTCGAGTTCATCGATCACGCGGAGCGCGGCCTGGACGTCGCGGGTGAGCGGATCGATGTAGGTTTCGTGGAATTCGGTGGCCTTGCGGTCCTGCCATGCGCGTTGGGTTTCCTCCCAGCGTGCCTGAAGCTGGCGGGTGGCGCCGGTAAGGATGCCTTTGGCGTTTGACTGGCTCATGGCTGGGACTCGGGCGGGGGTGGAGTAGCGCGGGGGGCGGTGGCGGCGTAATCGTGGAGCGCCTTGATCGCCTCACCGAGGTGGTGGACGCCTTTGGGCAGGGCGTTGGTGAGCTGGTGCTGCATGGGATCCAACAATCTAACAAGGGGGCCGGTCCGATTGTCGAACTGCATGCGCCATTTCTTGAGGATATGGATTTTTTCCTCGGCTTCCTCGACGGATCGTCGTGCACGGGCGACGGCCATTTTCTGGATGGCGTTGCTGGCTTCGGGGCTGGTGAGGTTGGCGCTGTAGAGTTCCTGCTCGGCCTGTTCGAGTTTTTTGACGCGCTGTTTCATCTCCCGGGCCCAATGGGTGGTGCGGTCGGAATCCAGCCAACTGCGCATGCGGCGGACTTCGCCGGTGATGTCTCCGAGGGCGGTGCGGGATTTCTCTAGGTAGCGGATGAGGTCCGAGCGGAAGGCCTCGAGTGTATCGATGGATGCGATCTTTGCTTGGTCGGACATGGGTCAGCGCTGGTCGAGATAATGTTGGATGCGCTCGGCCTTGCGGAGGAGGTATGGAGTGTGGCGTTCGGAGACTTCGAGGAAGGTCTTGAGGGTCTTGATGAGCTGGGTGAACTCGGCGGCGAATTTTTCCTGTTCCTGATCCTGCCAGGTATCGCCGAGGGCGGTGAAGCGTGCCATGAGCGAGCCGGTGCGTTCGCGGAGGTCGCCATTGAAGCGTTTGAGTTCGGCGGCGAAGCGGCGGACTTCCTCGGGGTCGATGATGGCTTGTGACATGGGATTTGGAGGTCTGCGGACGATCCAACCGGATTCAATCGCTCCGGGGACCTGATGCCAATGGGATTTTTGTTAAGAATCGGTGTGGTTGCCTTGGCAGGCAGCGTCTTTTTGCTTTGCCAGTGGTGGGTGGGTTGGGAGAGTGGCGCGGATGTTGATGGGGATTTCGAATTTGGCGAGCGGGGTGGTGAATGTTTCGCCGCTGTTCGCATTGTTGACGGTGGTTTTGGCGATGGCCGTGTTGGTTTCGCTGTTGTTCATGCGTTTCCGGCAGAGTCTGCTGGTGGGGTATCTGTTGTGCGGAGTGGTGATCGGGAACTGCGGATTGCTGACGTTTGCGGGGGTGAGCAAGGACGATCCGGTGATTTCGCATCTGGCGGAGATCGGGGTGATTTTGCTGATGTTCACGCTGGGGATTGAGTTCTCCGTCAAGGAGCTTTCCCATCTGTGGCGCAAGGCACTTGCGGGGGGCGGGGTGCAGGTGGGGGTGACGGCCGGGCTTGCCGGATGCGTGGCGAGCTTTTGCGGGTTTCCGCTGGCGGACAGCATTGTGTTAGGAGTGGCGGTGGCGCTGAGCTCGACGGCAGTGGCGATGAAGACGTTTCAGGATTTCGGCCAGCAGAACAACCCGGGGGCGAGGGCGAGTTTGGGGATCGCGCTGTTTCAGGACATTCTGGTGATCCTGTTTTTCATGGTGATGCCGGCGCTTTACGGGAAGGGCGGAGGTTCGGTGGGCGGAGGCATCGCGCTGGCGATGGGGAAAGGGGTGGCGTTCATCGCAGGGGCGTGGCTGTTAGGAAGATATGGCCTAACACCTTTGTTGCATGTGGTGGCACGGACGAGGAGCCGGGAGCTGTTCACGCTGACGGTGATCGGGCTTTGTGCCGGGGTGGCGTTCGCGGGTGGGGCGTTGGATTTGTCGCTGGCGTTGGGTGCCTTCGCCGCCGGACTGGTGGTGAGCGAGTCGATTTACAGCCACCGGATTCTATCGGATATCCTGCCGTTCAAGGATTTGTTTTTGGCGATTTTTTTCATTTCGGTGGGGCTTTTGATCGATGTGACGGTGGCGGTGGCCGCGTGGCAGAAGGTGCTGTTAGGAAGCACGCTGATCCTAGTGGTGAAGGGTGCGATTGTTTTCCTGACGTTGAAGTGGTTGGGATTGCAGGGGCGCGCGGCGTTGCTGGCGGCTGCGAGTTTGGCGAGCACGGGTGAGTTTTCGCTGGTTCTGATGGGCAAGGCGGGTGGGTATCGACCGTTTGACCGGGAGACGGAGCAGATGTTGTTGGTTTGCACGGCAGTGACGATGGCGTTCGTGCCATCCTTGATGCGGGCGTCGAGCCCGGTAGCACGCTGGTTGGAACGGAAGGGCTGGATGACGGCTCGCAAGGTTACGCCGGAAGGACTGGCACCCGCGAAGGCGATCAAGGAAATTTCCGATCACGCGGTGATTTGCGGCTATGGGCCGGTGGGTCGATCGTTGAACGAGGCATTGAAGAGGTGCGGGGTGGCGACGTTGGTGATGGAGCTGAATTCGGATACGGCGCGGGCTTTGAAGAAGGAGGGCCAGCCGGTGTTGTTTGCGGATGCCACGCACCCGGAGGCGTTGGACCTTGCGGGGATTCAGCGGGCGAGGCTGGTGGCGTTCACGTTTCCGGCAGTGGGAATGACGTGCGCGGCGGTGCCTTTGGTGCGGGAGCGGAATCCGGGGATTTTCATTTTTGCCCGTGCGAAGTTTTCCGAGGAGGTTGAGCGGCTGCGGGCTCTCGGGGTTCAGGTGATTCACGACGAGAGGGAGAGCGCTGTGGCGATGGTACATTTGGCGATGTCATCTTATCAGCGGAAGGATATTGATCCGGAAGAGGTGGTGGGAGAGGCAATGGAAGTTCGGTGAATGAAGCCGATCATTTTTTATTGGGAGTCCGGTGGCAGACAGGATTAGAAAGTCCGCAGTGAAGCATTTGTTGGCGATTGAATCCTCGTGCGACGAGACGGCCGTGGCGATTGTTCGCGGCGAGCCCGGCCGTGCAACGGAGGTGTTGGCGTCGGAGGTGGCTTCGCAAATCGAGCTGCATCGCGAGCATGGCGGGGTGGTGCCGGAGTTGGCATCGAGAAACCACTCGTTGTGTCTGCGGCAATTGGTGGAACAGGCGCTGGAGCGTGCGGGTTTGGGAATTTCGGAAATCGATGCGTTCGCTGCGACGACCGGGCCGGGACTTGCGTCGTCGTTACTGGTGGGAAGCACAGCAGCGAAGGCGATGGCTTGTGCGGCGGGGAAGCCATTTCTGGGAATCAATCACTTGGAGGGCCATTTGCTTTCGCCTTTTATCGGCAGGACTGAGGTACCACCCCACCTTTCATTGATCATTTCCGGCGGACACACGCTTTTGTTAGAAGTCAAAGGTCCGGGCGGATATCGCAAGCTCGGGGGAACCCGCGATGATGCGGCGGGAGAGGCTTATGACAAAGTGGGCAAAATGTTGGGTTTGCCGTATCCGGGTGGCCCGGAGATTGAAAAGGCCGCAGTGGGTGGAAATCCTGCGGCATTCGATTTTCCCCGCCCAATGTTGCACGATGCGCACCTGGATTTTTCGTTCTCCGGATTGAAGACGGCGGTGCTTTACACTCTGCAACGGGAGGGCGACTACATCCGGATCGCGGATGTGGCGGCCTCGTTTCAGAAGGCGGTAATCGACATCTTGGTCGGCAAAACGCTCAGAGCGGCGAGGCAACATGGGCTGAGAGTGATCGCTCTGTCAGGGGGAGTGAGCCTGAATCGTGCGCTGCGCCGGGCTTTTGAAGAGAGGTGTGCAGAAGCTGGGTATCGGCTGGAAATCGCGACACCGGAGCTGTGCACGGACAATGCAGCGATGATCGCGTTTGCCGGTCTGCTGCGGCATTTGCAGGGAGAAATCACCCCGCTCGATCAGGACATCCAGCCAAATTTACCGCTGGCCACAGACCTTTGAATTTCGAATCGTTCAACCGGATGCGCTACCAAACCCTGATCTTTGATTTCGACGGCACGATCGCCGACACTCTCGAAGAAACTCGCAGAATCTTTAACAGGATCGCTCCTGAATATGGCATTCGAGAGGTGTATGAACACGAACTGGCGAAATTGCGGCATTTATCTCTATCAGAATTACTGAAGCACCTTTCGATTCCGAATCGTCGAGTGCCTTCACTGCTCGCACGTGGCACAGGCATGCTCCGAGGGAACATCACTCAGTTGCCATTGATCAATGGCATGGGAGAAGTGCTGAACGAATTGAGGAGTCACACAAGGACCTTTGGAATTCTGACTTCAAATGCGTCCGCGAACGTGGATCTGTTTCTCAAGGCACATGGATTGCGCGGACTGTTCGATTTCATCTCGTCAACTTCGAAGCTGACCGGAAAAGCCAAGCATTTGACTGCGATCCGCAAGACTTTCTCTCTCCACGCCTCAGAGATGCTCTATGTCGGGGACGAAATTCGTGACGTAAAGGCGGCACAGAAGGCCGGAATTCCGATTGCAGCAGTGACCTGGGGCTTCAATTCAAGGGAATCTCTCTCTTCTGAAGAACCCGATCATCTGTTCTCACAGCCCGCAGATTTCCTCCGACTGTTGGATGCGGAATGAAAATCGATCGCAATTCGCCGGATTGACATGGGCCCTGTCCCACGGCAACCCTCCCCCCATGTCGGACTACGATTCACAGCCGCCCGAAAACGCCGCTTACCCACAACCGGAGAACCACACTCCCGAACCGCAACGCACGGCGCCCCCCGGCACGAACATTGTGATGGTGATGGCATTCATCATCGTGGCTTTGTTGGTAGTTCTGATTGGACTGAACCTGAGCAAGCGTGGATCGGTTTCGTCAGAAAGAGATCCTGAAATCGCTGAGTTGGAAGCAGCCCTCGAAGCCCGACGGAGTGACCTCAATCGGGATCGAGCCGCAATGGGGCTTTCGCCAATCGGCGGCACGACCGAGCCAATCGAGAAGGTTTCCGCTCGCTTGAAGGAAGACGCTGACACGCTTGTGGCGCTGGCAGGAAGTTATGAGCAGATGCTGATAGAGACGAAAACTGAACTGGCGAAAAAAAGCGGTGATTTGCTGAACTCCGAACAATTGCGTCAAAGCTTGGTCGCCGAGGGACAACGTCTCAATAGTCAGTTGCAGCAAGCCCTTTTGGCAGGCGGTGAAAGCGACCAACTTCGGAGCATGATCGAGAAATTGAACGCACAACGCGATGCCATGGTAACGGAGTTGGAGTCCCTCCGCGCGAAACTCGCAAGCGGCGCATCCAGCGACGATCTGACAGACATGCAACGCCGACTTGATGAAGCGCAACGAGCCAAGGAGTTTTTCGAAAAGAGAAATGCCGAGATCGAAGCCGAACTGTCCAAATTGCGATTGTTCGCGAATTCCGAAGACGAATTGCTTCCACAGGCGGTCGCGTTGGTACGCAGTTTGCAAAAACTGGAAAACCATCCCGATTCCGACCTGATGCAAGCCTACAGTGATCTCGGCGTCGATCTTGGAGCAAATGTTTTGCACAAATTGATCTTCGCAACAGGTTCCAGCGAACTGAGTGCCGCAGACCGAGCGGTGGTCGAACGCCTCGTAACTGAAGTTCCCGATGGGGACATGGTGCTCGTCGTCGGATACGCATCCGAAACCGGTAACGTGGATGCCAATCGCACATTGTCCTCCGACAGGGCAACAGCCGCCGCCGAATGGTTTTCCGGCATCAAACGGCCCGGCCAACTCGTCCAAGCGGTCTATTTGGGCCAAACGGATCGCTTCAGCAGCCGCATCCCGGAGCGGAACCAGATTTGTGAAATCTGGCGAATCAGGAAGAAATGATATCTAACGCCACATCTCGCAGGCGTGGGCGGCGAAGCCCGCACCAAAGGCTGTGAGCCATAACCTTCGATCGTCTTGTCTCAATTCGAGACGCCTCTCCAGTGCGAACAGCACAGAAGGACTGCTCATGTTTCCGTGATCATTAAGGACCGCTCGGGTTTCCGCTAGCTGATAAGGAAGCACCTTCTCAATCGCGTCGATCACATCTCGTCCACCTGAGTGAGCGAGAACCTGGTCCGGGTTCCCGGAACGCATCTCAAACAAACCCGATACCGCCTCCGCTGCAAGAACCGGCACACTGCGATGAAGCTGATTTTTGAGCTTTCCGGCTGAATTCACGAACCGAATTTTCTCGCGGTGCTCCGGCAAATGAATCGTGGTGAAATGCCCCGCTTGCCACTGACCGGGATCACCTTGATCCGTCCAAAGCGCGGCGGCGGCACCATCACTGAACAGGCAAAGGCTGATCAGCACCCCGGGATCTTCGTCCACGAAAAATGCCGAAGAGCAGATTTCCACCGCAACCGTGGCGACCACCGAACCGGGATGAGAACATAGATATCCCTTGGCCGCACGCATCACCGGGATGGCCGCTCCACAACCAAGTCCCACAAGATCAGTCAGATAGGCGTCAGCCCGAAGTCCCAACTGCTGGGCAACATGGCTGGTCACTCCCGGACAAAGATACCCAGTGCAAGTGCAAATCATGAGGGCATCGATATCGCTTGGAACCATTCCCGCCTTCTCGAGCGCCCGACCAAGCGCCGCAGCGGCAAGCATGGGTGCGGATTGCTCAAATCCCTCATTGAGAGTTTGCGCACAGCGGCCAAACACCGAAGCGATGGAATCCAAAGCAAACTGCCGATGGGATATTCCAGAGCTTCCCTGCGTCAGGATCTTCTCTAACAACACTGCGGAACGTGAAGTCACCTTCCCCAGAAGATCCCCATGGCGCATGGCATCCCAGCAATCGGTTTGACTGAAGGAATTCGGCGGAACGGCGGATGCAATCGAACGGAGGAACATGAAGGACAAAATTGATTCTAACGGACAAGTGAAAGCATTGGGTGGAACGGCAGCAAATGAAGTGCTCCCAGATTGCGCAAGAACGAACGTCCTCCGGAATCCAAAAGCACCCGATGGAGCAGTCGAGCCACGAAAAGCCGACGCCGGAATCGCTGCCGAAGTCGCCCTTTCAGCTGATTCACCGCAGTCTGCCATGCGATACGATCACTCGCCCATTGACACAACGGTTCGATCGCAGTCTCGGCCGCTTGAAATGCCATCGACATCCCATTGCCGGTAAATGGAGGGATCATGCTTTCCGCATCACCCAAAACGCAAAGCCCAGCAACCGCCACCTGCCGACCGAGCTCAAAACCAGCGACAGAAGAGAAAGAACCAGGCCGGACTTCTGAATCTCGCAAAGCATTTGCCAATTCCTGATTCCCGCCGCCCTCAAGATAGGACGCAAGCAACTCCTCCGCCCTGCCACGCCGCGTTTCATCGATCCGAAACAAACCGCAAACGTTGACCCAACCATCTTCAACCCCAGCCAACCCAACGTATCCGTTCGTTCCCGAGTGCATCTCGAGATCAGCCTCCATCCGGTCACCCAGGCGCGCATGACATTTCAGCCCAACCCAACGCCCCGTCCGCGCTTTCCGCCCGCCAGCCCATACAAATCCATCGGCCGGCACCGGCCGACAACGATAGCCCGTCCGCAGCTCTCCTCCCAATTCCAAAAAACGACTCGACAACCTGAGATCAAGCTCATGTCGGGAAATGCCAAGCGCGGCCACCGGCAGGAAATTTCGATGCCACATTCTCCCCTCCCCACACCATAGAACGCTGCGTTGTCGCTTTGCATCATCAAAAAGATCGGAAATCCCCAGAGCCTCGAGTGTCTCCGGCCCAACCCCGGAAATGAACTCACCGCATACCCGATGCCTCGGATAATGCCCCGCCTCTAACACCGTAACCGGCACCCCACGCAATCGCAATGCCACCGCCAACGACAAGCCGGCCAGCCCCCCCCCTGCAATCGTAAGTTCCTTGGTCAGACCCGCCATCCTAGCACGCGAACCGCTCCCCGCCATGTCGAAGTTTCACGAAAATCCCACCCATCGCCCGCCGATTTCATCATCCCGGAAATCTCCCCTCTCCAGAAACCCGCCCTTAAACTCGCATGAAGATCATGACGCGTAACACGGTTCACTAACGGATGCATCAATCCTCCCAAAACATGCGGCAACCTCGCCCGATGCGGCTCATTGAAAACCACCACATCGAACGCCCGTCCATGCCTCAACAAACACTCCAGCGCATCCCCCTCGAAGTGATGCAAAAACAAATTCATCACCAAAACCCCGCCACTAGGTATCTCCCCATCCAACACATCACCTTGCCGCCACTCCACCCTCCCATCCAACCCCACAGGCCGAGGCACCAAATCGCACCCGACCACCCTCACATCGGAAAACTCCCGCGCCAGCCTTTGACACAACACCCCATCCCCCGCTCCAAACTCCACGATACCCTTCGCCACCGCCTCTGGAAATCTCCGAATCACCCTCAAAATCCACCGCTCATTCCCCATCAGGAAATTGATCAACCGCAAATCCCTCCGGCTGCGAATCGCCTCCGGATCCCCCGGCGGCAACCCATCCAACAACTCCGTCACCAACACCCTCGGTTTCATTACCCACCCATGCACCTTGCCCACCCATTTTGCAAAACCAAGCATCCGAAACACCCGAAATTCCACCCTCCCCCGCCCCACCTTCACCGTAAAACAAACGTTCCTGCTTGCACCCACCACCGCCCGAAGCCTATTTCAGGCCTCCATGACCGTTCGCACCCGCTTCGCACCATCGCCCACCGGCTACCTCCACGTCGGCGGCGCGAGAACCG
>SXGQ01024646.1_pt1 | contig 12880 bp, 14 predicted proteins | sample 3178371 | NCBI WGS metagenome assembly SXGQ01 (sample SAMN11356859, study PRJNA531348) | freshwater metagenome | isolation source: freshwater sample F1-20 | place: China: Fuxian Lake, Yuxi | collected 2017-12-25
GAAGCCGCCGCCCTGGCTTGCCTGCACGCTGAGCTCGCCGACGTTGTCGAGCTCTTCAACCGCGTCGCGCACGGTCTGCTGCAGCTCGGTCTGATCGAACGACTCGTCGGTCGTGAGCGAGAACGTAATGTCTCCGCCGCCAAAGATGCCGGCAAGGGTTCCTGACCCCGAACCGATCGAGGCCTGCACGGTCTCGATGCCGTCGATGCTCAGCAGCTCGTCTTCGACCATCGTGGCCGCGGCATCGAGCTCTTCGAGGCTCGAGCCGTTGGGCAGGGTCTGCGAGACCGTGAGCGTGTTCTGCCCCGAGTCGCCGATGAAGTTGGTCTTGAGGCCGGTCGCCAAGAAGCCGGTGCCGCCGAGCACGAGCACGGCGAGCAGCAGGGTGGCGATGGGTCGCTTGAGCGTCCACTTGATGATCGGCAGGTAGCTGCGCTGCAGCACGGTCGGGCGCTGCGACTCTTCTTCGATGCTGAGCGGTGCGTCGGAAGCAACGACATCCGCGTCGGCCGCGTGCTTGCGAGCCTTGGGTGCGCGCAAGAACCAGTACGACAGCACCGGCACGATCGTGAGCGAGACGAAGAGCGAAGCGCCGAGCGCGATCGCGGTGGTGAGTGCGAAGGGCCGGAACAGCTCGCCCGTGATGTCGCCGACGAGCGCGATGGGCAAGAAGACGGCGATGGTCGTGGCGGTCGCGGCCGTGATGGCTCCGGCGACCTCCTTCACGCCGATGAGAATCGCCTCGGTCTTGGTCTCGCCCAGGGCGAGGTGCCGCTTGATGTTCTCGACGACGACGATCGAGTCGTCGACGACGCGGCCGACGGCGATCGTGATGGCGCCGAGGGTCAAGATGTTGAGCGTGTAGCCCGAGATCTGCATGCCGATGAAGGTCAGCAGCACCGAGGTCGGAATCGAGATGGCGGTGACGATCGTCGCGCGCACCGAGAGCAAGAAGATGAGGATGACGATGACGGCGAAGCCGAGGCCGAGCAGACCCTCGGTCGCGAGCGCCTCGATCGACTTCTCGATGAACGGCGCCTGATCGAACACGACCGTGAACTCGGTGCCTTCGCCGATCGCTTCGGCGATGGCGGGCAGAGCCGCCTGCACCGCGCGCGAGACCTCGACCGTGTTGCCCGCCGGCGTCTTGGTGACGGCGAGCGTCAGTGCCGGTTCGCCGTTGACGCGCGAGTAGCCGCTGACCGGGTCGTTCTCGACCTCGACCGTCGCGACGTCAGAAATGAGGGTGCCGGCGACGTCGGCGCTCAGCAGCGGCAGGGCCGCGAGCTCGTCAGCCGCGGTGATGCGCACGCCCGAGATCACGGGCAGCTCGAAGCCGTCTTCGGTGATCACGCCGGCGGGCAGCAGCACGCCATAGGCGTCGAGCGCGTCGGTGATGTCGCCCGTCGTCAGCCCACGCGCGAACAGCTCGTCCTTATCGGGAGTGATCGTGACCCGCTCGCCCACGGCGCCCTGAATCGAGACTTCGCGCACGCCCTCGAGGTCGTTGAGCTCGATGACGGCTTGCGACTCGAGCGCCGATTCGAGCTCGCCCGCGCTGAGGTTGCTCGTGACGGCGATCTGCACGATCGGGAAGTCGTCGATCGAGCCGGTGAGCACTTGCGGTTCGACGTCATTCGGCAGGTCGAGTCGGTTGATCGCGAGCTGCACGCGCTGCTCGGTGCGCACAAGGTCGGTGCCGAAGGCGAAGCTCGCCGAGACGATCGAAAAGCCCGTGCTCGAGGTTGCATTCGAGCCGTCGAGCCCCGGAATGCCCTGTACCGCGGTCTCGATCGGCGTCGAGACGTCTTGCTCGACGATCTCGGGCGCGGCACCGGGGTACTGCGTGATGACGATCACCTGGGGGAACGCCACCGACGGAATGAGCTCTTGCTTGAGCGTCGTCAGGGCGATGCCGCCGAAGAGGCCGACCACGATCGTCACCAGTGCGATGAGCGCGCGGTTGCGCAGGCTGAACACCGAAAGAAGGTGCACGGTGACTCCGGTCAGAGAAGGCGAGCTGGGGGCTCGGGTGGCTGTGTGGGGCAGGGAAGCGCTCGTCAGCATCCCAGCGCACGCTGAGTATTCACACAGCGGTCGATGAACGCAGACCTCGAATCCGACCGATCGGTCAGGATGCCCGCGCCACGCTACACGACTGCCGCGAGCAGTTCCTCCGACGCCTGCATCGGCTCGCGCTCGACGACGCGGTTCCAGGCGAGCTGCAGCAGGTCGAGGGCCGGGAGCGTCACCTCGGCCGGGTGGCAGAACGGCAGCCGCACGAAGCGCTCGAAGGCCCCGTCGAGGCCGAAGCGCGGGCCGGCGCCCACGAGCAATCCTTCAGCGCGCGCCGCGAGGGCGAGTTGCGAGCTGACCGGGGCGCCGAGGTTCACCCACAGGCTCAGGCCGCCGTCGACCTGCGGCACCGACCAGGCCGGAAAGCGCTGCGCCAGCTCGGCGACCATGAGGGCGTGGCCGGTGCGCAAGTGCTCGCGGCGGGCATCCAGCACCCGGTCATACGAGTCGAGCAGGCGCAGCAAAACGAGCTGCTCGAGCACGGGGTTGCCCAGGTCGCCGGCGAGGCGCGCGATTGAGAGGCGCGTAACGGTCTCGCGGTCGGCGCGGATCCAGCCGAGGCGCACGCCGCCCCAGATGCTCTTGCCGACCGAGCCGACCGTGATGACGTGCGCACCGTGCCGGTCGGCGCCGATCGCGAAGGGTGCGGGCTGCGTCTCGCGCGCGAAGCCGAGCTCGCCCATGGTCTCGTCGATGAGCAGCACGGTGCCCTGCGCGGCGGCGAGCGCCTGCATCCGATCGCGCTGGGCGTTGGGCATCGTGCGGCCGGTCGGGTTGTGGAAGTCGGGCATGAGGTAGGCGAGCGCCGGCGCCGTGCGCGGCATGACCTGCTCGAGCACCTCGTCGTCCCACCCTGCATCGGTCGTGACGGGCACCGAGACGAGGCGCGCGCCGGCCGCGCGCAGCGCCTCGACGGCGTGCGGATAGCTCGGCGCCTCGACCAGCGCGCGGTCGCCGCGGGCGAGCAGGGTGCGCGCGACGAGGGCGATGGCGTGCTGCGCGCCGAGCGTCACGAGAATCTCGTCGGCTCTCGTCGGCAGCCCTCGCGCGGTGTACCGGTCGGCGATCGCCTGGCGCAGCACGAGCAGACCGTGCGGGTCGAAGCCGCTCTCGTGCAGATGGGCGGGCAGCAGCTCGACCGCCTCGCGCGCGGCCTGGGCGACGATCGGGATGGCCGGCAGCGTCGCCTTCGAGAGGTCGAGCATGCCGGGTGCTGCAGACTCCCCAATCGTAGGAACCCCGTCGACACCGCCGCCGAGCGGCAGCCGTGCGACGGTGCCCGAACCCCGCAGGCTCTGCGCGAAACCGAGATCGCGCAAGCGCGCGTAGGCCGCGGCGACGGTGGTGCGGCTCAGGTCTTCGTGGTCGGCGAGCAGTCGCTCGGCGGGCAGCCGCGTGCCGAGCGCGATGCGGCCGTCGAGAATGAGCAACCGGATGCGGTCGGCAAGCGCTTCGTAGAGCGGCGTCACGCCGCTCGGGCGCCACTCACCGAGCTGGGAGGCCAATGCGCGGGCCGACAGGGTCGCCATGCGGCCACGGTAGCAGAATTGGCACCTTGTCTACAGTCCAATTTCAGCGGGATGATGATGCCATGTCTGCACCGCGCATCATGATCCACCGCTGGGGCCAGCTCATGCTCGGCCTCTTCTTCTACGGCGTCGCCGTGGCCCTGCTCATTCAGGCCAATGTGGGGCTCGACCCGTGGACGGTGTTCGCGCAAGGGATCGAGGTGCAGACGGGCTGGTCGATCGGACTCATCGTCGTGCTCATCGGCGCCGGGGTGCTGCTGCTCTGGATTCCGATTCGGCAGAAGCCGGGCATCGGCACGGTGCTCAACGTGCTGCTCATCGGGCCCGTGCTCGATTTGGCGATGCTCTTCATCGAGACGCCCGAGCAGCTCTGGGCGCAGTGGCTCATGTTCGCGGGTGGTCTCGCACTGCTCGCCGTGGCGACAGGTCTGTACAGCGGCGCCCGCTTCGGCCCCGGCCCGCGCGACGGCCTCATGACCGGCGCGCACGCGCGCTTCGGCTGGAAGATCTGGAAGGTGCGCACAGGCGTCGAGGTGACCGTGCTCGCCATCGGCTGGCTGCTCGGCGGCACGGTCGGCTTCGGCACCGTGGCGTTCGCGCTGCTCATCGGCCCCATGGTCGGGGTGACGCTGCCGCTGCTGCGAGCGCCCGGCGAGCATCCGCAACCCGCACCTGCGGTGGTGCCGACATGATCGGCGTGACGATCGCGCTGGGCGGTCTGGTGCTGTGGGCGATCATCGCGACGATCGAGACGGTGGCGAGGGACGGGTACGGGCCCATACCCGTCCGCTCATTCCACGGGTTCTACGCGAGCTCAGCCGCCGCGTAGACGCCCATCGCGTCGCGCACGAATTGCGCGGCCTCCGGGCCGCCATAGTGCTTCGCAAAGCGCGGGTCGGCGACGTACATGTCGCCGAGGCCGAGGTAGGCCTCGGCGCTCGGTGCCGTGCCACCCCAGCCCGCTCGCACCCAGGCGTGGTGCCGGGCGATGAGCGCTTGCACCTCGGCGTCATCGACCGGGGTGCCAGCCGCGTGCGCCGCGGCGAGTCCGCCGCTGATCGCCTTCTCCTCGGCCGTGAAGGCCGCCTGGCCGTCAGCGCCGAGTCCACGCCACCAGCGGTCGCTCTTCGCGTAGGCCTCCTTGCCCCAGCGCTGTTCGACCTCGTCTTTGTAGCCGGTGTGGTCGAAGCCGTCGAGCATCTCTTCTGCCATCAGTTGTTCACCTCCTTCCATCTTTCGAATCGTGGTCGTCACGCTCGCGATCTGCCGCTCGACCCGCTCTCGCTCTTGCTCGAGCCAGTGCAAGTGAGCGACGAGCGCGCGGGCGTCATCGGTCTGGCCGGCGAGCACCTCGGCGATCGCCGGCAGCCCGAGCCCCAGCTCGCGCAGCATCAAGATGCGTTGCAGCCGGGTGAGCGCCGCCTCGTCGTAGTACCGGTAGCCGTTGCTGCCGATGCTGCTCGGAGCCAGTAGCCCGATGTCGTCGTAGTGCCGCAAGGTGCGGCTCGTGGTGCCCGACAACCGGGCGATGTCTTGAATCGACCACTGCATGACGTTCACGGTAGAGGTTGACGCTGCGTCAAGGTCAAGTCGTCGTCCGAACATCCGTCTTGCGCAGTTCGCATACGCGATATATCGTGACTTCCAGAACGCGATATATCGCGTCATTCGAACGGCGCGATAGATCGCGAATGGATGCCCGCCTCGGGCACGAGCAAGGAGCACCCCATGGCCACCGAAACCTGGATCGTCACCGAACCCACCGTCATCGACCTCGAGCTGGTGCGCTCGCTCAAGGTCGGCCTCATCGGCGGGCAGGTCGACATCGTCGCCCACGACGAGCCCGGCGCGCGCGTCGAGGTGCACTCGGTCGCGGGCCGCGACCTCAAGGTCGCGCTCGAAGGCGACACGCTCGTCGTCGACCACCCGCAGCTGAAGTGGGAGACCTTCTTCGACAACTTCAAGCTCTTCAGCGGCAAAGCCAAGGCCGAGGTCAGCATCCTCGTGCCGCGCACCGCGAAGCTGACGCTCAACGTCGTGACGGCCGAGGGCCTCGTGAGCGGGCTGCACTGCGACGCGACGATCCACACCGTCAACGGCGACGTCGTGCTCGACAGCCTCGTCGGCGACGTCTCGGTGCACGCGGTGAGCGCCGAGGTCTCGGTGCGCGCGCACCAGGGCTCGCTCGACGTGCAGTCAGTGAGCGGCGACGTGACCGTCTCCGGCGAGGTGCGCCGCTTCTCGTGCGACAGCGTCTCGGCCGATGTCGTCGCCGACCTGCGCGGCACCCCCGACCGCGTCATCAACAGCTCGGTCTCGGGCGACCTCACGGTGCGGCTCGACGCTGGAGTTCCCGCGCAGTACTCGATCAATACGCTGACCGGTCGGCTGCAGCTCGACGACTCGAGCATCACCGGGGTCAAGGGTCGCTACACGGGCCGCTACGGCCAGCTCGCGGGCTCGTTCACCGAGGTGCGCGCGAGCTCGGTGAACGGCGACGTCTCGGTCGTGCACACCGACCGCGGTTCGGCGCCCGCCGCCGAGTTCAACTCTGTGGACTCAGACACCGCGGAGGCCACCTCATGAGCCCCGCGGTCTTCGGCCACGGGCACTTGCGGCTGTATTTGCTCTACGTGCTCGACGATCGGCCGATGCACGGCTACGAGATCATCCAGGCGCTGAAAGACCGCTTCGGCGGCACCTACGTGCCGTCTGCCGGCACGATCTACCCGCGCCTGGCGAAGCTCGAGGCCGAAGGGCTCGTGACGAAAGAGTCTGACGGACGCAAGACCGTCTACGCCCTCACCGACGCCGGCCGCATCGAGTTGAACGACCGCCGCGATGAGCTCGACGACATCGAGAACGGCATCGGCGACTCGGTGCGGCGCCTGGCTGACGAGGTGCGGGCATCCGTCAGCGATGCGATGTCGACGCTGCGCGCCGAACTGGCCGCCGCCGCACGCGAGTCGCGTGACGACCGGCGCAGCATGGCCGACGATGCTCGGGATGCTGCGCGCGCGGCCAGCGCCGCCGCGACCAGTGCGGCCTCGGCTGCGGGGGCCGCTGCTGCCGACGCCGTGCGCGATGCGACCGCCTCGATGCACTCGAGCCCGACCGAGTCGCGATCTGATGCCCGCGCGCAGCTGCAGCGTGCGGAGGTGCTGCTCGCCGAGTTTCGCCAAGACGTGCGCACCGACCTGCGTACCGCCGTCGCGCGAGGCTCGCTCGACGCATCGACGATCGACGCTCTCGAGTCGGGGCTGTCGCGACTGCGGGCAGACCTCAGCGGTCGGCTCTAGTCGGCCAGCTTCTCGTCGGCCCAGCTTCTAGTCGGCCCAGCGCAGCGGCACGTAGAGGTCTTGCACGCGGTCGCTGACTGCGGTGTGGTCGTTGCGCGTGTAGAGGCCGCAGGTGTCGACGCTGCAGTCGACGTTCTCGTCGGCGACGGGCGGCAGCTCGATGTAGGCCGTGAAGGTGCCGTTCTCGGCGTCGTCGAACGAGCGCGCGCCGAAGAGGCGCCAGGCGAAGGCACCGTTGATCCAGTTCGAGGCCGCGTACTGCACGACTCCTTCTTCGAACTCTTCGACCTCTTGCGAGCCGACGCCGCCCAGGCAGGGCCCGGGCTTGCCATCGAGCTCGTCGGGAACCTTGCACACGGCCACGTAGATGCCGCGCTCGGGGTCAAAGCCTTCGCCCGTGACGACGAGTCGGTCGCCCGCGGTGATCGCCGAGAGGTCGGGCTCAGCACCCGACTCGGTTGCGACCGAGATGGTGCGGGTGCGCTCGTCGTCGCCCGTCGCTGTGATCGAGGTCGGAAACTCTCCATCGGCCACGCGCGCTTGCCCCGAACTGCCTTGCGCCTGGTGCGTGAAGATCGGCACCGCCACAAGGGCGATCAGCACAAGCAGCACGACGACAACGCCACCGACGATCCACGGCCAGCGGCGCCGACGGCGCGGCTCGGCGGCAGGGGTGTCGGTCATCCGCTCAGTCTAGGGAGCGATGCTGGGGCCGGCACGGGCCGAACGTCCTCTGTGGTGCGCAGATTCTTCCCTTGACTTCGTGGCCACAGAGCCTATTGTTAAGCAATTGCTTAAATACGGAGGCCGCGGAGTGGACACAGAGATGCAGTTGAACCGAGTGTTCGCGGCACTCGCCGACCCGACGCGTCGCAGCATCCTGTCGCAGCTCGCGCACGGGCCAGCGCGCGTGGGCGAGGTCGCGTCGCGGTTCGAGATGAGCGCCCCGGCGATTTCGCAGCACGTCAAGGTGCTCGAGCGTGCGGGTCTCGTGTCGCGCACGGCCGAGGCGCAGTGGCGCACGCTCGCACTGCAGCCCGAGCCTCTCGAGAGCGCAACGCAGTGGGTCGAGCAGCAGCGCCGAGAGTGGAACCTGCGCCTCGATGCACTCGAGCAGCACCTCGCCGTCATGAAAGACAGACTCGCCACCGCCGACATAGAGAAGGAGCAGCCATGAGCGCATCCACCGAAGAATTCACGATCACCCGCACCTTCGACGCACCCCGCGAGCTCGTCTGGCGCGCGTGGACCGACGAGGCCGAGCTTGCCCAATGGCTGCACCCCTTCGGCGTCGCGACCGATGCGATCTCGTTCGACGTGCGCGTGGGCGGTCGCTATCGCTACACGATGACGGTCGTCGCAACGGGCGACACCTACCCGACCGGCGGTGAGTTCGTCGAAGTCGAACCTTTCGACCGACTCGTCTTCTCGTGGGGCATGCCCGACGCCTCAGTCGACGAGGCACCACGCATCACGCTCACCTTCATCGAGCGGGGCGACCAGACTGAGCTGATCTTCCACTTGCGCGGCTACGCCGGCAAGCCGGGCGACGACGACGTCTACGACGGTTGGAACGAGACGCTCACGAACATGGGGCGTCACCTCGCGGGCGAACCGCTCGACTGAGCCGGCGGCGATGGCGCCTGTGACAATGGCGTCATGAGCTTTGAGCTGCGACTTGACCGCATCGAGTCAAGGGGGGCGATTCTCGACCTGGTCGCCGCGTACTGTCACGGGGCGGATGGCCGCGACGAGCAACTCTTCTGCAGCGTGTGGCACGACGACGCGGTGTGGCAGGCTGCGCCGCATCGCTTCGTGGGGCTCGACGAGATCGTCGCCGCGGTGGCTCGTCAATGGGATGCCTTCACGTCGATGCACCACTCGACCTCGAACTCCGTCGTTCAGTTCGTGAGCGACGATGAGGCGTCGGGTCGTCATGACGTGTTGACTCTCACCGTGTTCCACGATGGTCGGACGCTGCTGTCGACGGGGCAGTACCTCGACCGCTACACCCGGCGCAACGGCCGGTGGGCTTTCGCTGAGCGCAGCGCTTCGGTGACGACGACAGTCGAACTGACGGGCGCCAACGCTGAAGCGCCGTGAGCACCGCCCGCGAGTAGGCTCGCGCGAGTGACGACTCAGACGCAAAGCAGGGTGGGCGCGACCCCGCTCGACCTGCTGGCCGTCTTCGTCGGCGGCCTCATCGGCACCACGCTGCGGGTGCTCATCGATGTCGCGATTGTGCACGACCTCGACGAATTCGCAGTCAGCACGCTGCTCGTCAACACCGCCGGATCCTTCGTGCTCGGCCTGCTCGTCGCCGCACTCTGGCCCCGCGTGCCGGGCTGGGTGCGCGTGGGGCTCGGCCCGGGCATCCTCGGCTCGTTCACGACGTTCTCGGCCCTCGCGATCTCGGTCGTCGCGCTCGCGCGCACCGGCGAGATCTTCGTCGCGGTGCTGTCGATCGTGCTGAGCATCGGGTTCGGGATGCTCGCCGCCTGGGCCGGCCTCGCCCTCGGTGCCCGGCTCAACCCTCGAGAGACTCGCGAATTCAAGGAAGTCGACGAGTGACCCCCCTCGTGCTGCTCGCCGTTGCCGTGGGCGGAGCCCTCGGCGCCGTGCTGCGTCAACTCACGTCGGTGAGCCTCGCGGGCAGCGGTCGCGTGCCGCTCGGCGTGCTCGTGGTCAACGTCGTCGGGTCGTTCATCGCCGGAGTCGCCCTCGGTGCTCCGCTCGACCCCACGGTGCAGCTGATCATCGTCAGCGGTCTGTGCGGAGGCCTCACGACCTTCAGCACCTTCGCCGTCGAGACCATCCAACTCGTGATGGCGGGCAAGCACCGCGCGGCGCTGATGAGCGTCGGCCAGAACCTCGTCTTCGGCATCGCGGCGGCGCTCATCGGCCTCGCCCTCGGCTCGAGTCTTGACAATGCAATCTCATGAGGGCGGGTTTACGAAGCTTGGCCAAGCTCGGGTTGTAGCGTTGCGGCCATGTCCCTTCCGACCGCCGACTTCTTCATTAGCTATACCGGAGCAGATCGGAAGTGGGCCGAATGGATCGCGTGGCAGCTAGAGCAGGCCGGCTTCAAGGTCTTGATTCAGGCCTGGGATTTCCGCCCAGGAAACAACTTCGTGATTGAGATGAACCGAGCAGCCACGGAAGCAAGTCGAACGATTCTGGTCGCTTCGAAGGATGCGCTTTCAAGCGACTTCGTGAGCCCGGAGTGGGCCACGGCCTTCGCAAAGGACCCAACTGGCATGGATCGCAAGTTGATTCCAGTTCGGGTCGAGAACTTTGACATTGAGGGGTTGCTCGGGCCCGTCGTCTATGTGGACCTCGTGGGGCTAGAGGGCGAGGACGCAACTCGCGCATTGATCTCTGGCGTCGGGCCCGGGCGAAGCAAGCCGACCGTCGCACCCACTTTTCCGGGAATGGACACAACGAGGCTCTCCGAGTCGAGGGCGCCGCGTGAGATCAAGTGGATCCCCACAGAGGGATCACTCCCGTGCACACGACTCGCCGATGTTGACTCAAACGTTTCCCGTGGCCACTTGACCGTTGTTGAAGTCCACTTCCTTCCAGTCACGTCCGAACTGATTCCAGTTGGAGAGCTAGCGGAATCGGGAAACCACCTCGCGGAGGCCGGGAGAGCGGGGGGCATGTTCTCGGGAACTTCGGCTTTAGAGGTCTTGTCGACCGCCAGTCACATGGCAGTGCGTCTTCGAGATCGCCGGGATGATGACGCCGGGTTGATGATCACGAGACTTGGGCAAAGAAGTGCTTGGCTGTCGTTGCCGCGAGACAACCTTGGCAGCGTGCTTGACAGTCGAGACCTCAAGGCGCGCCTCACTGGCGCCATACGGGTTCTCGCCCGCGTAAGTTTGCCCCTGTCGGAACGCTACGTTCCAATTGCGGTGGCGAGCCCACTCATGATGCTGACCGTCGGAGAGTCTTCAGTGATCGGCCGACGCAACTCTGCCTCCTTGCGAGCAGGCGGTCTGATGGAGATCGTGACGCCTCAAGAAGACAGCGTGCATGGATCGACACTTGATCCACTGGCAGACGAGATCGCACACGAGCTGGTGGCGCGATTGACGACTCGACTCTGAAGGCAATCGGGGTCTCGGTCTTTCATGCCGTACACGCAGATCGCCTCACCACTGCTTTCTCCGGACCATCTCGGCGATCTCTGAAATTGCGGATAGGGCGGCGATGGCGCGTGCTGCCTGACCACCGAAAAGCCCCGCAGCAACGGGCGGCCACTTCTCTTGATCGCGCTCTACCTCACTGAGGATTTGCTTTTCGAGCGGAAGGTCACTGTGCAGAAAGCGCCAGGTGTATCGACCGTACCCTCCTGGGGTTCTGAAGCTCCTGGTCGAACTCTGAGCTTCGACATCGGTCGCTAAAGCGTCGAGCAACACCTCAGCACGTTCGAACGCTTCGTCCCACTCCTGGTCGCGAGTTAACTCCGTTTCGAAGAACGGCCGAAGGTATGAGTGAAGATGATCGGACATCGGGGTGTGTCGGGGGTTTCCACGAGACAACTTCTCAAGCAAGCCGTCCGTGACCTCTGTGCCGCTATCGCTCATCGCTAGCGCCGTGGCAATCGGGCCCGACCCATCAAACGCGACACTCCGAACGTCAACGGCGGCGACCAGCGGATCGGTTCGACTGGCTCCGAGAGTGGACCGACCATGAACCCGAGGTAGCACCGCGGAACCGTGTAATGGTCCATAATTCTCGCGCAGCACGGACGCAAGCGCCACGGTGTACATGAGAACTAGTGCTGGATATCCACGAAGGTCAACAAGGGCAGGAACACCCTGGACAGTGTCCGCCCACCTGGCTACTGGGGCTACGAACCTCTTCCAAACTTGGGCGTGAGCTCCGAGCCCGTAGCTACCGATTAGGCGGGCGGGCTCGACTAAAGGGCCAATGGTGCTTTCGTACTCCTGGACTTGGCCGAGCCACACCGGTGCGAAACCGATGAGTGACAAATCACTGGCGGATGTAGGGAATTCGTCGTCGTTGAGCCCCTCAGTTGCAGCCCCGACTGCGTCCCTAAGAAGATCTTCTAGTTGGATGTCTCCAAGCGGGTTGCGAAGCAATCCCTTGAGTGCGTCAATCTCCTCGTCCTTCATGGCACGAGTATTTCAGCGCCTCCCGACATTGAGGCCTCGGCGTGTTGCCAATGGAGTCAGGGAGCGCCGCAGGCGAGGCCCTCACCGGCCCGCTGAGCGGCGACTCGTGGCGCCATCGATTTTGCCAACTAGGTGTCCAACATGCGGCGTGGTGAGCGCCAACGGCGCCAGCACGAACTCTGGCGCGAACAACACCCTCGCCTGACCGGCCACTGACCAAGCAGCCGGCCAGGCGAGCACCACACCACCACTTACCCCTTCTCAGCGCCCTCCGTCGTGTTCATGATGCGACGCTGGAAGATGAAGAACAGCACGGCCACCGGAATGCTCATGAGCACGGCGGCTGCGAGCTGCAGCGGGAACTGGTTGCCGGCACCGAGCGTGCCCGACACGAGTTGGGCGACACCGACCGTCAGCGTGTTGAGGTCTTGACTCTGGCGGCTGACGATGAAGTGGCCGAGCTCGTTCCACGAACCCTGGAACGAGAGGATGAAGATCGTCACGAGCGCGGGCGTCGCCATCGGCAGCACGACCGACCAGAAGCGCCTGAAGTTGCCGGCGCCGTCGATGCGCGCCGCCTCTTCGATCGACTCGGGAATCGAGTCGAAGAACTGCTTCATGATGAACACGCCCGCCGCCGTCGAGAGCAGCGGGATGATCATGCCGCCGTAGGTGTCGTAGAGCCCGACCTCGTTGAGGATCAAGAAGCGCGGAATGAGCAGCACGACACCCGGCACCGACAAGATGCCGATGAAGAGCACGAAGATCACCGTGCGCCCGCGAAACTTCAGCCTCGAGAGCGCATAGCCCGCCATCGAGTCGAAGAGCACGCGCC
>SXGQ01057015.1_pt1 | contig 12879 bp, 11 predicted proteins | sample 3178371 | NCBI WGS metagenome assembly SXGQ01 (sample SAMN11356859, study PRJNA531348) | freshwater metagenome | isolation source: freshwater sample F1-20 | place: China: Fuxian Lake, Yuxi | collected 2017-12-25
GGACTCTGTCCGTTGTAGCCCCAAAGGTTGGCTTTGAACCCAGGCGCGAACTCGCGCTGCACGGGTTCGGCGACCAGATGGAATTCTTTGATTCCGCGATTCATTCGCCACGGTAGCGTCCAGCCATTGAGTGTCACCACCGGCCGATAGGGACGCCCTGACGCGGGCTCCAAAGGTGGTCGGGTATTCGGCGACGTTTCGATCACCGGTTCCGGTAACGCTGCGAGCGCCGCTTTGGCGACCGTGGCTGCCGCGACCGCACCCCCCGTCAAACTCGCCAATTCGAAAAACCGTCTTCTGGAAGTCATCGCTCTACTCCGGGTCTGCCGAGCAACGAAGCCTGCAAATCCGCCTCGGCAAGCCAGTAACGCTCACTCGCTTCGATGGCGGCGATCACGGTGTCGACCTGTTCGCGTGCGTCGGACAACAACTCGAATACACCGAGCAACATGCCGTTGTATCGCAGCAGCGTCTCCTCGGACATCGCCTTACGGAGCGGCACGAGCACGTCCCGGTGGTGTACGGCATCGTCATAGGCACTGCGGTACGCGCCGTAACCCACTCGCAAATCGGAGGACGCCACCAACGCCGTCTGCTCCAACTCGGCAGCGGCGGCACGCAACTGCGCGCGTCCCGCGCCACGCTGCAGATCACCGGCATCGAAGACCGGCAGCGCGAGCTCGACCTCGAAACCGCGAGTCTCTTGCTCGCGCAACGAGAGTGTCACGTCGGTGAGACTCGTGACACGGGTCAATCCGTACGCGGCCGCCGCAGAGCGCCACTTCGCATTCGCGAGCCGCAGATCGAGTCGGGTCGCCGTGATGGCACGCGCGATATCCGGTGCGGAAATCGGGGCGGTCGGCAAGTCTGGTAATCGCGGCGGCAATTTAAGGACGCGAATTTGATCCCCGTCGAGACCGAGCAGACGCCCCAAAGATTCGCGTGCGGCCAACTCGTGCTGCCGTGCGACGATCAGACGCGATCGAGCATCGGCTTGATAGCTCTGCTGACGGGCCCGCTCGAGAAGGTTGAAATTGCCCGCGGCTTCCATCCGGACGGCCAGTTCAGCACTGGCTTCGGCACTCGCGAGCACTCGCTCCGCGTAACGCCGTTTCTCACCGGCTGCCACGGCCTCCACCCAGCTGCGACGAACCGCCGTCATCTGCTCGAGCACGTCGGTCGCGAGCTGCGCCCGACCCGCTTCGATATCGGCTGCCGCGACGCGTCGGCGTTGCGGTAACGTCAACACATCGAATACGCCGAAGGCGAGCCAGCGCTCGATATCGAGTCCCTCAGAGGATCGCAGACGCTCATAGGAGAAGCTCGGGTTCGCAATTCTCCCGGCCATGGCCGCCGAATTGAGCTCGCTCTCGTGCAACGCGAGCAAACGGCGCATCGCGGGGCTCTGCGCGAGAGCGATTCGCAGCGCACTCTCGCGGTCGAGTGGCGCTGTCAGCAACTGGCCGATCTCCACTGCCTCGTCCGATGGCGCCGCCACCGACCGCATGGCCAAAGACCGCTCGGCCGGCCAGTCGATGTTCGCGCATCCAGCCGACATCGACGCGCTTAACGCTATGAGGAGACATCGCGCGGGATTCATGTGCAGAAGTTTAGCAGTAGATCCCGCCTAACCCGAAAGGGGTTGAATGTCCGGACATTTGCGCTATCCTCCGCTGCGTACCACCGCAACTGCCGGGATAGCCGTGAACGAACCCTCATCAGCGGATTCGACGCCACCGGGCGCCACTCTGTCGCATCGACTGGCCGCGTACGCCGCCGGGTTCGATTTGACCGCGGCGCCAGCACCTGTGATCGAGCATCTCAAGCGCTGCATGCTCGATGCGATCGGCATTGCCTTCGCCTCGAACTCATTCGAGTTTGCGGCTCGTACCGCTGCGGGGATCGGCGAGATCGCGGGAACGGGGGATTACGTGGTGATCGGTCGCCACGAGCGGCTTCCGCTGCGCGATGCTGCGATGCTGAACGGCATCCTGATTCACGGGCTCGATTACGACGATACGCACCCGCCGAGCGTCGTGCACGCCTCAGCGAGTGCGTTGCCGGTTGTGTTAGCCGAGGGTCTACGTCGTCGCTGTAGCGGGCAACGCGCTCTGGCGGCCTTTCTTTTGGCGGTAGAGGCCGATGCACGGATAGGCATGCATGCGGGTGGCTGGTGGCAGAAGGCGGGATTTCATCCGACCGGTGTGGTCGGGGTTTTCGGTGCGGCGCTCGCAGCCGGTCACATCGAAGGCCAGTCGATCGCGCAACTGGTTGCGGGACAAGGTATCGCACTCAGCATGGCGAGCGGCACGATGGAATTTCTCGCCGACGGAAGTTGGACGAAGCGACTTCACCCCGGTTGGGCGGCCGCGAGCGGTATCACTGCCGCAGCGCTGGCCCGTCACCATTTCGAAGCTCCGCGCGCCGCGTTCGATGGACGGTTCGGCCTATTCAACACGTTTCTCGGCGATCGCTGGCCCGGCGCGCAACTCGACATGCTGGCCTCGCTCGGACAGACCTGGGAGTCAGCCAGCGTTGCGATCAAGCCGTATCCGGTTTGTCATTTCAACCACGCCTGCGGCGATGCGGCACTGGCGCTGCAAGCGGAACACGGCTTCACGGCGGCCGACATCGTGGCCATCACGGCGCGAATCCATCGCAATCAAATGCCGGTCGTCTGTGAACCGACGGAGGCGAAGCGGCATCCTCAGAGCGACTACGATGCCAAGTTCAGCCTGCCCTTCTTCGTCGCAGCTTGTCTGGTTCGGGGAAAGTTCGGTCTGCAGGAGTTGGAAGCGTCGTCACTGAATGATCCGGCAATTCTGAAGTTGTGCGCACAGGTGCATTGCGAACACGATGCCGAATCGGCATTCCCAGAGTTCTTCTCAGGCGAGGTGGAAATCACGCTGCGCGACGGTCGACGTCTGCATCGACGCGAACGAATCAATCGCGGCACGGCCGATCGCCCGCTCACCCAGTCGGAAATCGAAGCGAAGTTTTTCGACAACGCGCAACTCGTGATTCCACGCAGTCAAGCCGACGCCGTCATCGAGGCCGTTATGGCGCTCGATAAAGCGCAGGATCTGCAGCGTCTTTGTGATGTCGTCGCCTTGCAGGCATAAGTCAGCCAACGTCATGCTGCCACTCATCGCGTTCACCGGTCGCTTTCAACCTTTCCATTGCCAACACCTGGAGATGGTTCGGTTCGCGTTGCATCGCGCCTCGAAGATTTTGATCGGGATCACCAACCCGGACGAGGAGCATCGCGAGCAGCATCCGAGCAGCCGGCACCGACATCTGGCCGAATCCAATCCGCTATCCCTGTGGCAGCGCAGGCAGTTGATTGAAGCGGCACTCATCGAGGACGGCATTGCAAGCTCGTCTTGGGAAATCGTCGCGTTTCCACTCGATCAGAGCGAACGGTGGCCCGCGCTGGTGCCGCTCGGGACGCCCCAACTCGTTCGCGTTTTCTCCGAGTGGGAGCGCGAGAAGGTGCGCCGGTTCGATATGGCGGGCTATCCGACGCTGGTCATCGACGGCGACCCAGCGAAGCGGTTGTCGGCATCCGATGTGCGCAACACGCTGCGGAGCACTCACGAGGTTCCAAAGAGTGTTCCCCCCGGCGCGCGCGAGCTGCTCAGCGGTTGGTTCAACCAGAACAGCGGAGCTTGGCATGGTGGATGATCGTCTCCCCATCCTGCTCGTGATTCTGGATGGTCTTGGCGACCGCGCCGCCTCGGAGCTCGATGGGCAAACGCCGTGCGAAGCTGCGTCGACCCCCAATCTCGATGCGCTGGCCGCGGTGGGGATCAACGGCGTTCATGTTCCCTTCGGACCGGGTCGCGCTACGTCTAGCGAACACGCGCATTGGGCACTTTTTGGTTTTGGCGATATCGCCTTTCCCGGACGCGCCGCCATCGAGGCGCTCGGCGTTGGACTCAATCCGCCCGTCGGAGTACCACTCTTTCATTTGGCGCTGCGCGCGGGCATCCCGCGCGACAACGTTCTCCACCTCGGTGCTCGCGCGAGACCAAAACAAGATGCCGAGGCTTGCGCCGCGTTGTTCGCGGCCTTGAGCGGCCGAACGAAAGCCGGTATTCAATTTGATCTTTTACCGCTGCGTACCGGCGAGTCGGTGTTGTGCGCGCATGGCGCGCACAGCCACGAAGTCAGCGACAGCGACAGTTTGTTTGACCACCTTCACCCGTGGATGCGCCCGACTGCGCTACCCGAAGCGCAAGATCGCGTGGCAGCCGAGGCGCTCGCGAGCGCACTGGAGACTTGGTTGATCGAGAGCCATCGGATACTGCTCCGTCATCCGATCAACGCCGAACGACGCGCAGCGGGATTGCCGATGCTCGATGTCGCGGTCACCAAATGGGCGAGCGTGCTCGACCCCGCGCTGCCCTCTTTCAAGACTGCAATCGGAGTGCGCGGTGCAGCCATCACCGATACGGCACTGTATCGAGGACTCGCTCGAGTGCTCGGCATGGACCTCGTCGACATTCCGTACGATCCCACCGACGCGGCAGGCGATATGCATCGACGAATCGCGGCAGCCGCTGAGCTTTTGAAGTCGAACGCGTTCGTGCATGTCCACGTTAAGGCGACTGACGAGGCCGGACACTCCAAAAAACCCCACTTCAAACGCGACGTCATCGCCGCTACCGATGCCGGTCTGAGCGCACTGCCCGAACTCGCGCGTCGCGCGGTCGTCGCCGTCACGGGTGATCACGCCTCGCCATCGGTCGGCAGTCTTTTACATAGCGGTGACCCAACGCCGTTCGTTGTGGCAGCGCCGGGCCTGCGTGCCGACGCGGTCACCGGGTTCGGCGAGCGTCACGCCTTGACGGGTGAATGCGGTCGGTTGCGTGCCGCGGAGGTCTTACCGTTGCTCTTGGGCCTCGCCAATCGCCCGTTCTTCATCGGACACAGGCCCGGCGCCCACCCGACTTTGGCGCTACCCGATGCGCCGGAACCCATGCCCGTTATCTTTGAGGAGTGAACAGCATCATGCCGACCCACCACGCTTCGCCGCTCGACGCAGAACTCAATCCACCCACGCATCTGACGGACATACTGGCGCGCGTGCGTGCGCTGCACCGCGACGAGGTTGTGCCGCGTGAGGAGGCACTCAAACATCGTCTCGAGGACGAACGGCTGTTCCTCGATGCCGACGGCAAATTGCATCCGGAGATCATTGCTGCCCGCCGCGACATTATGCGCGCCGCCGGCAAGGCCGGTATTTACAGCGCACATTTACCGATTCATCTCGGCGGTGGCGGACTCGGCCGTACCGACATGATCTACGTCGAGGAACAAGTTTATGGTTACGGCTGCGGCCTGAACCCGGCGCTGCTCTCGTGGTCCGAGGGTGCGACGCCACGGCTGCTGTATTGCCATGATCATCAACGCGAACAGTTCACCCAACCGCTCGTTCGCGGTGAGAAGACCAGTCTGCACGCCGTCACCGAAGCCGGTGCGGGGTCGAACCTGTTCGATATGAAGACCCACGCGCGCAAGCGCGGTGACGATTGGGTTCTCAACGGATCGAAGGCGTACATCACCAACGCCTTCGATGCGGATGTCGTGCAAGTACTGGCCATGACCGATCCGGGCGCCGGACGGCGGAGCTTCACCTACTTCATGTTCGACGCACGCGAAATGATGGGGCGTGGCTATCGGACAGGGCGCCTCTACCAAACCATGTTTGGCGACGGTTACACCGGCGAACTGTTCTTCGAAGATCTGGTGCTCCCCTCCAGCGCCGTCATCGGCGAGGTCGGTCAAGGCTTCGACATCGCGGTCATGTCATTCAACTACACCCGGATGCGGCGCGCCGGTATGTGCTCGGGTTGGTCGAAATACCTCATCGAGCGCAGCCTCGAGCGGGTGCAAAGCCGACAGATCGGCGATCGACCGCTTGGAGCCAATCAAGGTATCCAATGGATGATTGCAGACATGTATCTCGATTGGTTGCAGACACGATCGCTGTCACTCGAGGTGGCGCGCACGATCGACAATCCGGGTCCGTGGTATGCCCTGCCGCGCCCGAAAGACGAGATCCGACGGATCTGTGCCTTGAAGCTCAGCAACGACGAGTCGTTCTACCGCGTTGCCGATCGCGCCTTGCAAGTGCACGGCGGCTTCGGCGTGATGCGTAATAACCCGATCAACAAGCTGTTCCAGATCGCGCGCAACTTGCGGATTCCGGGCGGCACCGACGAGGTTCAACGTACGACCATCGCTGAGACGTTGGGACTGCGCTTCGACACATCCAAGTCGCAACCGGTCAAACCGATTCAGTGATCGACGAGATTGAGCCGATGACCGAGGTCGAGGGGTCCGCCCATGACGCGCCATTTCGCTTGCGCGCACTGGCGAACTGTGGCGGCTGCGCCGCGAAGTCACCAGCAGAGTTGGTGTCGCTGTTGGTGGCGACCGCGGCGGCCACCGGTCTGACGAACGGCGACGCGCTCGTCGGGCTGCAACCCGCGGATGATGCCGTTGTCTACCCGCTCAACGAGGAGCGGGCCTTGGTTGCGAGTATCGATTTTTTTCCGCCCGTCGTGGATGACCCGAACGACTACGGCACCATCGCAGCAGCGAACGCGGTCAGTGACATCTACGCCATGGGCGCGGACGTCGTCATCGCGCTGACGGTCTGCGGATTCCCGTCGGCGGTTCCCAACTCCGTCGTGACCGAGGTCAATCGAGCGGCCGCCGCGCTTGTCGCCGCTTGCGGAGGCGCTGTTCTCGGCGGGCATTCGATACGTTGTGCAGAACCGGTGTTCGGTCTCTGCGTGATCGGCTTTGTCCACCCGGGGCATATTTGGCGAAAATCCGGGGCCCGCGACGGCGACGTATTGATGCTGTCGAAGCCACTTGGAACCGGCCTGCTGCTCTCGAGCCAATCCCCTGAGTATCTACCGGCCGCCGTGCAGGTGATGCGCGAGACGAATCGCGTTGCTGCGGCGGCGTTGCGATCCCAAGATTCTCGACCGCATGCGGTGACCGATGTGACCGGATACGGCTTGCTCGGCCACGCAGGTGAAATGGCGCTACAGTCCGGCGTCGATCTCGTACTCGAGGCGCGCCTATTGCCTCTTTTGCCCGGCGCATTGGCGGCGGCGGCGGCCGGTGTGAAAACCTCGGTGCACCGACGCGATGGTTCGAACTTGCCGAATGTCGATCCGGCGATACTGGCGATCTTGCAAGACCCACAAACGTCAGGCGGCCTTCTAGCGGCGGTGTCCGACGACAGGGTCGCAGAACTCGAGAGCGCAGGTTTCGTCAGGATTGGTGTCGCCCGCGCCGGTTCAGGACGGGTGCTCGTTCAGTAGCACCGCAAACCTCGAGCAAACGATCGATGAAGCGCTCGCGCCAGCGCGGTAGTTCGTTTCGACGCAATGCACCAAGCAGCTTTTGATGCCGCGCGCGACGCTCCGACAGGGGCATGGTGATCGCGCGGCGTAGCGCCTCTAGAAGATCGCCCTCGTCATCTGCTTGCACCAACACGGCCGCCTCCAATTCGACCGCCGCTCCTGCGCCGTGCGAGAGCACGAGGACACCCGGGTTCTCCTCCGGCTGCACGGCCACGAATTCTTTTGCCAACAGGTTCATTCCGTCGTACCGAGGAGTGACCAAGCCAATGTCAGCCTGGGCCAGAATCCCCATCAGCTCAGTGTGCGGTACGGCTGTAAAAACACACCGTAGGGCATCAAAATAATTTGAGGTTACTACCTCGTTGTGGAGAGACTCCTGCAACTGGCGATGCGCAGCTAGTTCAAGTCGCGACGGCGTGACGAACTGCAGATAACTCGGACGATTCCCGGACGGAAAATCTATCAGCCATTCTCGGTAGGCACGCAAGCGCTGCGGCAACGCTTTGCTGTCATCCAGACGATCCGCACCCACGATACGCACCGTGGACCGACCGGCCGACCACCAGCGTGCCGCGGCCTCATCCGTCATCGCCGAGGCAGCGCGACGAAGCGAATCCACATCGACGCCTACCGGGAATACGCCAGTGGCGACGCCATCACCAAGCAGTACCCCATCACTCGAGTAGCGACGCGCTGTGACTTCAAAGGCCGACAGATCGCGAGCCGTTTGAAAGCCCAGCAGATCGTAGGCCGATAAATCCTCGATCAACTCCCGAGTCACCGAATCATCAGGCAGCTCGGGAAACGGCACGTGCAAAAAAAGACCGATGGGATTCAGACAACCGGCTTGCCGCAAAAAATGACCCAGCGGCAGCAGATGGTAATCGTGTATCCACAAAACATCGTCACGCCGTAGCAACGGCTGAAGTTGTTTTGCCATTCGCGCGTTTACACGGCGATAGGCGCGATACCACGTATCGCTATCAGCGTGTGGGTCCGGGCGCCGTCCATGGCTCAGCGGCCAGAGCACCTGATTACAAAACCCGAGGTAATAATCGCGATAGTCCTCTCTCGATAAATCGACGATCGCATAGTCGATCCCGTTTCTTTGATGTCTTCTTGGCGTATCACTGCCGGAATCGACATTGCCACTCCAACCAAACCAAAGGCTGTGAGTGTTACCAAGCGTCGCGGCTAAACTGATCGCGAGCCCTCCAGGCGCCGCATCCCCTGGGGGAAGGTCAACTCGGTTGGAAACCACCACCAAGCGAGTCATGGCGATTCACGACCGAAGGCCAGATGCGTAAGCCAGTGTCGAAGTGCACTCGGGTCCGGGAAGTGAAATCGAGCGTCGATTCGATCTCCCACCGCAATCGCGATGCCACCGCGACGCTCGACGACCTCGATCGCCCGCGCGTCGGCTACGTCGTCACCGATATAAATCGGCACACGATCCCGGAAGGGCGCCTCGTTCAAAAACGCCTCGACGGCCGTGCCTTTATCGTCACCTCGGCAACGAACCTCGACAACGAGCGCACCGCAGATCAGCTCCAATTCCGGCGGGAGGATCGACTCGAGCTCGGCGAGATCGTCGCGTGTGGGCGTCCATCGTGACCGCGCGCCGCGAAAATGCAGCGCCAATGCGAGTCCTTTGTCTTCCAACATCACGCCGGGCTGCTGGTCGACCCAGTACTGGAAGTGCTCGCGAATTCGGCGACTGGACGCGGCAAACTCCCCGATCGATGCGTTGGTGCCGATCAACGTGGTGCCCTTCGCGTCACGCCGTACCGTGCCGTGCAAGGCTGCCACCGGCAACTGCAAAGGGCGAATCAAGCCATCAACATCACCCAACGCGCGACCCGTGACCAGCGCCAGTGCACCCTCAAATCGCTGAGTCAGAGTGGCCAGCAAGCAAAGGAGATCGGGCGTGACGAGCACCGACTGCGGATCGGGTGCGAAGTCGACCAACGTCCCATCGAAATCGAGAAACAAACCCGCCTTCGGCGGGATGCTCTCGGGACAAACGCTCACGGCGTTCGCTGCAGCTCCGCAATCACCTCGGCCGTCGTAGCCACACGCCCCCACAGTCGCCGGAAGGTCTTCAAAGTCGCCTCCTGCATTTCGTCCGAGCAGGTGCCCGTCGCATCACTGACCATGACGACGCCATATTGGCGATCGCTCGCCTCCTGGGCCGTCATACCCACGCAATTATTGGTCGAGACGCCGGTAACGACAACATTCCGGATGCCCATGCTGCGCAGGTGTGCATCGATACCCGTCGAGCCGAATGCACCCATCGTATTTTTATTGAGAACGAGATCACCCGATAGCGGTTTGATCTCATCGACGATCTCGTGCTCTCGCTGACCAACCGTGTTGTTGGTGGCAATGAGCCAGTCGCGCATGTGCAGCGGTGCGTCGCTGAAATCGGGTAGTTCGCAACCGTAGGTCACATAGATCACCCGCGCACCCACCCGACGAAAATGTTCTGCAAGGCGCTGGGTGTTCGGCACGACCAGATCATCGATCCGGTTGAATCGATAAGCGGCACTGTCGAGAGTTCCGGCAGCGGCGAGTAATTTCCCGAGTCCGTGATGACGACTGCCGCTTGCGTACTGAACGTCCACGATTACCAAGGCCGTATCGCCCGGCGAGAGCCGGAACTGACGCGTATAGGAGTCGATGTAGGCAGGATTCACGGCAGCCATCGTCTTGACCTCTCAGTTTTAGCCTAATGTCCGGACATGTTAGCCGAAAAAACTCCGCGATCGGAGCGCCCGAGGTAACGTCAAGGTCGCAAGCGTCGTGAATTCGAAGACCGTACAATCGACTCGCAAAGACGAGGAGACGCCGGTGCGAGTTTCGAGAGGTTTCACTGTCCTACTGTTCTTCAGTGTGTCGGTTGTCAGCCACTCGGTTGCCGGCCGCTCGGCTGAGCCACTCACCTTGGCAACGGCGGTCGACAAAACACTGCGCGGCAACCCGGACTTGGCGGTACTGCCCGCTCGTAAACAGGAGCAGAGCGCACGTGTCGCACAAGCTGGCTTGCGACAGCCATGGGCGCTTGAAGCACAGATTGAGAACGCCCTTGGCTCCGGCCCCTACCGCGACTTGGACGGCGCCGAAACAAGCCTGTCGCTCTCGCAGGTCATCGAGCTCGGCGACCAGCGTCGTCAGCGGCTTGCCGCGGCTCGCGGGGGGATGGATGCGCTGGAGCTTGCGCAAACCGTGGCGCAACTCGATGTCGTCGCCGAGACGACCCGCCGCTACATCGAACTCGCCAGTGAAGAGCAGCATCGAATCCTCGCTACGCAATGGCTCGCCGCCTGCCAACGCAAGATGAGCGAAGTCGAGCGTCGGGTCAAAGCGGCCCGAGATCCCGAAGTCGAGCTCGCTCGAGCACAAATCGATCTGTCACGCGCCGAGCTCGGTGTAAGAGTGGCCGCGGATCGCGTACGGATTGCGCAGCGCAAACTCGCGGCCATGTGGGGAGCAGCCGAACCGGACTTCGAGCGGATCGAGGCGAATCTCTACGAGCTGCCCAAGATCGAAAACTTGCAGCAACGAACGGAGAAGATCGCCAGCAGTGCCGACCTCCTGTTGTTCGCCACGGAAATTCGCCAACGCCAAGCGGAAGTGGAACTGGCGAAAGCCCAAGCGCGCGCCACCATTACCGTCAACGCCGGAATACGACGGATTGAGGCAACGGGCGATCAGGCCTTGATCGCCGGGTTTTCCATACCACTCGCCAGCGCGCGTTACGCAGAACCGCGGATCGCCGAAGCCCGAGCACGTCGCGAAGGATTGGAGCGCGAACGCGACGCCGCGCTGATCAAGGCCCGCGCGAGCCTCTTCGAAGTGGCCGCGCGTCTGCGGCACGCCGTCGAGGAGGCGCAAACGCTGCAGCATGACTTGCTGCCGCGTATGGAGAGCGCCGTCAAGGCGACTGAATACGCCTGGCAGCGTGGACGTTATGGCTATATCGAGCTGACCGAAGCACAGCGCGAGCTGCTCGCCCTGCGCCTTGCGCTCGTCAGCGCTGCGACCAACGCGCATCTGTATCGCATCGAGATTGAAAGACTGACGGGAGACTCACCATGAAGCGCCTGCTCAACGGCTCACTGCTCATCGCTCTCGCGCTGATGCTCGGCGCCTGTGACAACCCTTCGGCGTCGTACAATCATGATGAACGCGGGCATGACGACCACGGGCATGACGACCACACGCACGTCGAGCCCAGCCGTGGACCCCACGGCGGACGATTACTGTCTCAAAATTCCTTCACACTTGAGCTGTCGATTTTCGAAACGGGCGTCGAGCCCCACTTTCGCGCCTATCCGACCCTCGATGGCAAGTCGATCCCGCCCGATCAAGTTGAACTGCGCGTGGAGTTGCGTCGCATCAATGGCTTGAGCGGTGGTCGAGTCGATCAGCACCTGTTTTCTGCTGAAGGCCCTTATCTGCGTGGCGCCTCGATCGTCGAGGAGCCTCACTCGTATCAAGCGGTGGTTCGCGCGCGTCACCAAAACCAAAATTACGAGTGGATCTTCGACTCACCTGAAGCCCAGGTCGAGATCGCATCGACCATGGCCGCCGCGAATCAAATCGCCTTCGGTCAAGCCGGCCCCGGCACGATACGCGAAACACTGACACTTACCGGACGCATCGAACCCAACGCCGAACGAACCCGCTTGGTCCGCGCACGCTTCCCAGGCACGGTACGCAGCGTCGCTGTGCAAGTCGGCGATGTCGTCTCGGCGGGCCAAACCTTGGCCACCGTCGAGAGCGATGACAGTCTGCAAACCTACGCCGTCACTGCGCCGATCGGTGGCACGGTGATCAAAAGATCCACTAATCCCGGCGAATCCTCCGGTACCGCGGCGCTATTCGAGATTATCGATCTCAAGTCGTTATGGGCGAACCTAGCGGCGTTCCCCTCCGATCGCGCCCAACTGCGACCCGGTCAATCGGTGTATCTGCGTGCCGCCGACGGAACCGCCACCGCTCGCGGTAAGATCGCGCTGATCGCGAGCTCGATCACGGGCCCCGCTGCCAGCGTGCGCGTGGTCATCGATAATCGTGATGCGAACTGGACGCCCGGTCAGTTCGTGAACGCCGAGATCACCATCGACGAATCGCCCGCTGCACTGACCGTGCCGATCGCCTCGTTGCAGACGATGGGAACGGCAGAGGTGGTTTTTTTGATCGATGGCGAGCGCTATCAAGCACAGCCCATCTCGACCGGTCGTCGCGATAGCGAACGCGTCGAGGTGTTGAAGGGGCTTGCGAACGGTGCGCGTATCGTCACGCGCAACTCATTTCTGATCAAAGCCGACATCGAAAAGTCTGGCGCGGCGCACGAGCACTGAGGCGGCATTTCATGCTCGAAACCCTGCTGCGTTTCTCGCTCACTCAACGATGGCTGGTCATCGGGTTGGTGTCGGCATTTGCGGCGCTTGGCGTCTACGACGCTTTCAAGCTGCCGATCGATGCC
>SXGQ01246591.1_pt1 | contig 12874 bp, 10 predicted proteins | sample 3178371 | NCBI WGS metagenome assembly SXGQ01 (sample SAMN11356859, study PRJNA531348) | freshwater metagenome | isolation source: freshwater sample F1-20 | place: China: Fuxian Lake, Yuxi | collected 2017-12-25
AACAAGGGTTCCCCCATGCCCATAAACACAATATTGGTCAATGGCCTGCCCAAGGTTTCTTGGGCCTGCTTCTGGATGGCAACCACCTGATCGTAAATCTCATCGGGATTCAAATTGCGCATTCTCTTCATCCGGGCTGTTGCACAAAACGTACAGCCCAGGCTGCACCCAACCTGGGACGATACACAAGCCGTGATGCGGGTGGGTGTTGGAATCATCACCGACTCCACCACCAACCCATCGTGCAGGGTTAGGGCGTTTTTAATCGTGCCGTCCTTGCTGAATTGCGATTGCTGTACCTTGAGGTTTCGGATTTCAAAATGTTCATCCAATCGGTTTCTCAGGGCCAAGGACAAATTGGTCATATCGCCGATTTGGGTTGCCCCTTTGTTCCATAACCACTCGTAGATCTGCCTGGCCCGGTAAGCGGGTTCGCCCCATTCGGCCAGTCTTTGGGTTAAATCCTCCAATCGAAGGCTTCGGATATCGGTCTTGGTCATTAGCGCCAACGAATTTCGGTGGTCCAACCGGGTTTAAGCTCCAAATCACGGGAAAGCCACTTGATTTTCTCCGGCTGACGGAGGGCCTTGAACCATGCCGCATCCCACCTTCCGTTGCGGTTATGATCCTCCAAAAGCGAAATTTTGTACTTGCCTGGGAGCAGGCCGTCCACAATCCATGGCGTTGCAGACTCCTCAAGATTTCGGAAGGTTTGGCTGGCCACCCAGCGGCCGCTGCTTGTCCATAGGCTCACCACGCGATGCTCATCGTTCTGCCATTCGGCTATCAACGAATCGGCTCGCAAAATCACGGTAGACAAGCGTTCTGTTTCCTGAAGCTTTCCAAGAAAAGATTTGTTATGGCGACCGTAGCCATCTTCAAAGGCCCCACTATCGATGCGCAATACCCATTTTTCGGGCGCAAAATCATTGTTAAGAAAATCCACCCGTAGCGAAATTTCCTGGGTTCCCGTGAAGAAGTCTCCCTCAACGGGTATTTCTTTACCCTGATCGCTTTGCCAACACCACGCCAACGGATCCGCCATATGAACCGCTCTGTCCCAGCGAAGCCGTCGAAGAGCCCCAAAATCGGACGCTCCCCACATCAGGACCCCCGGCCCGGCTAATCCCATGACCTTGGGGCTCAAAGGCTTGGGCTCTATGGTGCATAAAGTGTCTAAATTTCCTTCGGCGCTTAGACGTAAGGCAAATTTGGGCGCAAGCGCACCCAGATTCGGGGGCACATGAACCCACAACGTATCGCCTCGAATTTCCTGCCCCATGCCCTTAAGAACAAGGCCATTTTCTTGAACACCCCAAACCTGCACCGGCTTGGGGCTGCCCCGAAAAATAATCGCAAGGGATCCCGCGTCGGACCATAGTGTATTTCGTATATTTGTTTGAGCATCAAGGTCTTCTGAGAAATACAACACCTCGCCGCTATCCCCGATAGCACCCGCTTGCAATTCGCTAAGAAAAGCCTTGGGGAGCTGCTTACCAAAGAGTCTATCGCGTTCCGGATCCCGAAAGGCCAAGGCGGTGTAAATTGTGTTCGGCAAGTTTCTGAATACAAAAAAGCCCGAGTCATTGGTTAAGGTCCAACGCTCTGGTTTGATAGAATCACCTTGGAGCAAGGAGGGCCAAACGGCTTGAGGGTACAACGCCACGGTTATTCCTCGGAGAGGCAGATCAGTTTCAGCGTCCCGAACCTGGGCCGACCACTGCAAAGAATCCAAATAATCGCCGGTCGAAAAAGCAAAGCCCAAAGAGGAAATCGCATTGCCCTCCGTTATATCCGCAACGGAACCCCCAAGGTCCACCCCGTACGTTGATTGAGGGGACAAGGAATCCGGGTTTAAGCGAATGATTAATTTGCGGAGTCTGGCCTGAGCCTCCACGGTTCCGGCGGGCACATTACCCCAGCGAACCGCCTGAGGATCTTTGAGTTGAATATACTCGTTAAATTCAAAGACAATTTGACGAGGCCGGGTATTGAGGCTTTGATCGGGAGGCGTTACCCTGACAAGTAGAGGGGGAGTTTGATCCTTGGCCCCGCCGTCCGGATTTACCACATTGGCACAACCGACTGTTCCAAGAACCAGGCCTATCCACCCTACAATTCGCGAAACAACTTCGAAGTTCACTTTGGTAACAAAGTTCAATCTTCAACCTTTTCGAAAGACATAAAGCTTGCTGCTGCTGCCTCGTTCGTCTTTGAAGGTTTTCCACCAAAAACCGAACCCTTTCCATAAGCCCAAAAGAGCCCTATCCTTGCCGCTGCGGTACTTCTCGCTTAACATCGCGATATAAAAAGGGTCGAAGGGTAGAGATTTTTCGGAAACGCTGGCGAAGCCCGCTTGCTCGATTCTGTTCCGCAGCACTTTGCCTCGAAAATGATACAAATGCCTGGGCACATCCCAAGCGGCCCAGAATTCCCGATAATGCGCGGCATCGTTGGCTTCCGAATTGGGTACGGCTATAAAGAGGTAGCCTCCTTTCTTGACGAGGCTGGTGAATTGACGAATTCGTTCATCCAGCGGATGGACATGTTCCAAAACATGCCACAACGTCACCGCATCGTAGGTCTGAGCTGTGCTTTGGAGATATTCTTCAGGAAAGACCTTTAAAGCATGCTTGGCCCTGGCTTTGGCGGCCGCTGATTCATCGGGTTCAACCGCCTCGACCTTCCATCCTTTGCCTTGCATATGGCCCGCAAAGTCACCTGTTCCGCAACCAATATCCAACAATGAGCCTTGATTCGGAATCAAACTGTTGATCCAACCTTCTTTTTGCTTGAGCGTTATTCGCCGAACTCGACGGTACAATTGGTTGATGAAGCCGGTCGCTTCTTCATCCGTATGCGATACATAATCCGTGAACTTGTAGTATTGACCTATTTCTTCGGGGCCAGGTCTTGGGTTGGTAAAGCGAAGACCGCAATCCTTGCACTGACTAATGTTAAAAATTTCGCCACTGACCGAGAAGTCTTTGACCTTAAGAAAAGCGGTTAAGGTTTTACTCTGGCAAAGAGGGCAATGTTCAAGGGTTTCCACAAATGGGGTGTTCTAGCATCTGTAAAATTCGGTGTATTTGGGCTAAAATCAGCTTTTTCGATTCAAATGGACCATAAGCACGCTAAGATCCGCGGGGTTAATACCGCTTATCCGCGATGCTTGGCCCAGGTTTTCGGGTTTGTGCTGATCCAGTTTTTCAGCGGCCTCCAACGACAGCCCCGAAACCAAGCGATATTCGAAATCTGCTCGCATTCGAATTTGTTCCAGTCCGGCCATGCTTTCGGCCCACTTCTGTTCGCGTTCCAAATACGAAGCGTATTTGATTAAAATTTCTGCCCCCGACGCGCTTTCCTCCGAAACTCCTTCCATAAAAACCCTTAAAGCAGGACTCACCAAAGCCAAATTTTCCAGATGAATGCCTGGCCGTAACAACAATTGATCCATGCGGGTTTTCTGAAGAATTGCCGATTGCCCCGTAGACACAAAGTGGGGGTTAAATTCCTCAGGATGAATAGATTGTGATCCAAGAAACTTGCTCATCGCGGCCATTTCTTCGATCTTTTTCTGTACCCCGTCGAAACATTCCTTGGGCAATAGCCCCGCGGAATGCCCTATCTCACTCAACCGCAAGTCAGCGTTATCCTGCCGTAACATTATACGATATTCGGCACGGGATGTGAACATGCGGTACGGTTCGTCGGTTCCCTTGGAAACCAAATCGTCTATCAATACTCCGATATAAGCCTCTGATCTTCTGAGAATTATGGGTTCTTTGTCCTTCACCGCACGGCAAGCATTCATGCCCGCAATCAAGCCTTGTCCCGCAGCCTCCTCGTAGCCGGTCGTTCCGTTAATTTGACCAGCTAAATAAAGTCCCTCGATCGCCTTGCTTTCCAAAGAAGATTTCAGTTGGGTCGGAAAGAAAAAATCATACTCAATCGCATAGCCCGGTCTAAAAATCCTGGCCTTTTCAAACCCTTTGACCTGTCGTAAGGCTTTGACTTGAACATCCTCCGGCAGGGAAGTCGAGAACCCATTGACGTACACCTCCACGGTATTCCAGCCTTCAGGCTCCACAAAGAGCTGATGCCGATCCCTTTCGGCAAAGCGATTGATTTTATCTTCAATGCTGGGGCAATACCTCGGGCCTATGCCCTGAATACGCCCCGTAAACATTGGCGATTGCTCAAATCCCTCCTTAAGGATCTCATGCACTTGGGGATCCGTATAGGTAATCCAACAGCTCATCTGTTGTTCCAAGGCCTTGCTTTGGGGTCTGTAGGAGAATTTGCCGGGGTTTTCGTCCCCTTTTTGTTCTTCCATGACGGAATAATCCAGGCTTCGTCCATCCACGCGTGGCGGAGTTCCTGTTTTCATCCTCCCGCTGGCCAAGCCCTGCGATTGTAATTGCTCCGTAATCCCAAAAGAAGCGGATTCTCCCGCCCTACCTCCACCCAATTGTTGATTGCCTACATGGATCAACCCGTTAAGAAAGGTTCCTGTGGTCAAAATAACCTTTCGGGCCCTAATGGTTTGACCCAAGCCCGTTATGACTCCTTTCACCCGGTCTCCTTCCAAACATAGGGCTTTAACCGTGTCTTGCCTAAAATCCAGTCCTTGGATCTGTTCCAGCAAATAGCGCCAATGTGCTGCGAACATCGCGCGGTCATTCTGAGTTCGTGGGCTCCACATCGCTGGACCTTTGGATCGGTTTAGCATTCTAAACTGTAAGGCCGAATGATCGGAAACCAAGCCTGACAAGCCTCCTAAAGCGTCAATTTCCCGAACGATTTGGCCTTTGGCTACGCCGCCCATAGCTGGATTGCATGACATTTGCCCTATAGTTTGCAAATTCATGCTGATCAAGAGTGTTGAGGACCCCATACCGGCTGCCGCTGCCGCTGCCTCACAGCCCACATGGCCCGCCCCTACCACAATAATGTCGTAATCAAAATGTTCCACGTGGAACTTTTAAGTTGGTCGTCATGGAGTCCCGTAACTAGAGGGACGCAAAAATAGCCAAGGCCCTGTCCTCGGCCTCACGCATTTGCTTTTGATCTTCTAAATTCTTATCGTCGTACCCAACGAGATGCAAAAGGCCGTGAACCAAGACTCGACGCATTTCTTCCTGAGACGTTGAACCCCATTCGGCGCTTTGCTTGGCGACCCGATCTGGACAAATGCAACATTCCCCCATAATGGTAACCCGACCGAAGGGGCTTAATCCCCGGTCTGGATCGGATGGTCCAAATGGTGGGGTCAAGAGCTCTCCGGTATTTCGTACTTCTGAAATTCCCTCTCTGGAATGTCCCTCTCCGTAATCAAAGGTTAGAATGTCGGTGTCGCCCTCGTGTTCCAAATGCCTCATGTTGAGATCGGCCATCCATCCGGAGGGTCCAAAGGCATAGGAAAGCTCCAGATCCTCCACCCCGTATTCTTGGGCAATCCTCTCCAGCCATTGGCGCAATTTTCGCCGGCCTTGGGGCAAAGGCGTTTCTTCTACGGAAACAAAGGATATCATTGGGGGCCTTGAATACGCAGAAGATTCTGCTGGTATCGAAGATTCCGCTCCTTGTAATACGAATTGAGTTCCGGGCCAGCGGGGCGGTATAGGGATTGTTCTCGTCGTTTTTGACGAAGGAGTTCTTCAAGTGCGGCATTTCGGGGCTTAAGCTCCCTTGATTTGGCGCTTTCGGAGGCTCTGCTTTGCTCCATTTCGCGTTCCTGTTCCGCTTTCTCGGCTTCGAGCATGCGGCTTAGAATTTGTTGCTGCCTTTGGAGGCTTTCCTGGGTAAGCTTCTTATTGACCAATTCCTTTTCGGTTTGTTCCATTTGCTGAATCGCCTCTTGCATGGATTTACTTCCGTTACCGGACTTGCCCTCCTTGTTCATCTCCTTCATAATCTTTTCCATTTCCCGACGAATGGCTTCCTGTTGGGCAACCATTTGAGCGAATTCCTTACCCCCTTCGCCCCGTTGGGGTTTGGTGCCCCCCTTTTGCTCACCGGGTTTGGGGCCTTTGGTTTTGCCCATTTGCTCCTGCATTTGATCACTTAATTTCTTTTGCATGGAGCGAAGGCGGGACATGCCCGATCCGCCTGCTTTGGGTTTTTTGCATTGTTGATTGCCCGGCATTTTATTAGCCTTTTGTTCGGTGGCCTGCTGAAGAAGTTCCGAAAGGAGGTTCGCCAGATTGTTAGCGGCCGTCATGGTGTATTGCTGTTTGGCCTTAGCCCCCGCGATATCCCGCACCGTTAACCGATCCAGGCCCGCCTTGAATTGGCTTTCCAGTTCAGTCATTTCCTTTTGGATTGGGGCCTGGATCTGCCAAACCCTTTTGGACAAGGCCTCCAGGCTATCCTTGATGAGGTCGTATTGATCTCTAAGGCGGAATTGATCCCTTGAAATTTGAACAAAGGCCTGCGAATACCCGCTTTGGTCCTTGAGGCGGTCAATAAGTTTCTCTTGGTCAAAGGAGAATTTCAATACCTGTCCCAGCAACCTTCGCATAGCCTTCAGGTCTTCTTCGATTTCCTCCATTTCCTGGGCCTCGAGCTGTTCTTTCATTTGAGAAGACATTTTCTGCATACCCGAAGCGGCTTTTTGTTGCTTTTGGGCGGCTTTTGGGCGGCTTTTGCCACCTTTGGCTTCCTCCGAAGCCTCTTGCTGGTCCTTCTGTACCTCTTCGCCCATTTCCTTTAGGCCGTCTAAGTCCTTGGGGCGATCCAGCTCTTGATTCTTAGCTTCTGTTTCTTTCAATTCCTTCATCAATTCATCCATCTCTTTGCGCAATTGGTCTTGCTCCCGGGCAGATTCCTCAAGATCTTTGTTGCCTTTGGTGTCTTTGGACAGATCTTCTTGCCTTTTGGCCAGGTCGTCTAGTTGGCGGCCTGCGCGCTCCAGCCGGTCCTCAACCTCTAACTCCTTGAAAAACTGCAACATACGATCCAATTCCTTGGCAACTTTGTCCTGGTCGCTTTGCAATTTTTCCAATTGCTTCTGTACTTCTGATTTATCGGATTCATCCCGTAACATTTTTTCAATGTTGCGCAGCATTTCCTTCATTTCTTCGTTCAGGAGGCGCTCCGCCATTTCTTGGATTTGTTGCTGTTTGTCAAGGATTTCCTTTTGTTGAGACTGAGTTTTGTTTTGTTGTTGTAACTCTAGTTTTTGTTGAATTTCTTGGATTTCGGAGGCGGTTTCTTGCTGTTGCTTGAGAAGCTCTTCCAGGGCTTTTCGATCTTCCCAGCCCATTTCTTTCTGCTGTTTGAGTTTTTGGGCAAGCTTTTCGGTTTGATTTTCAGCACGTTGAAGGTCTTTTTGGGCGGCCTCCATACCGGTCGCCGCCTCTTTGCCTAAGGCTTCCACGGCCTTTTCTTTTTCGGTTTCCGAAAGGGTTTGTATTTCGAAATAAGCCGTACGGGTACGCTGCGGGCCTTGCAGGCCGTTGTTGTCCTCCACCTCAAAACAATAACGCAGGGCCTCCCCCGGTTGAAGGCCCAAGGCTTCGGGGTCCACTAAACAATCAAAGTTCTTTTCCGAGCGGCCGCCCTCCGGGTTCAATGGCTTGTATTGCTCCTTGCTCTCGTAATCGCCAAGGCCAACACGTCGAACCGAATAGACCAGACTCAGTTTCCCAATACCATAATCGTCCCATACCCGGCCGCTGTACAGGCTCGCGTCACCCTGAAGGGCTAAAGTGCTCGAAGGGGCCATTCCTAGGTCTCCAAGGGCCACTCGCTCCACTTCAATTCCCGGAGGAGCATCTTCAATCAATTCTATCCCAAAAACCAGGCTATCCGGTCTTGGAATGTCGCGATTACTTAACAACAAACGATAAGGGCCGCTTTGGGTAGGCGTCCATCGCAAGGAATAAAGGGCCTGCTTTACGCCATAGGTCGATGCGTCCGTGTATTCTGTGGCAGAACCCTTCAGCGCGTCTCCATTCTCTGTCAACAAAGTCAAGCCCTCGCAATAACGGCTACGCAAATTGTAGCGCAATACCGTGCCCCGGGGTACTTGTAAATCCCCGCTATTCGATACTTTTTCGCTACCTCGACCGGTATAAGCGGGATAATCAAGCCACAAATCCAGTTGCACCAAAGAGGGCCTATGAAATACAGACACCTCACTTAATCCGGATTCGTAGCCCGATGCGCTAAAATAAAAAGACCCCCCATCCCGCAAATTGGGATAATCAAAGACAAAGCGACCAGGGCCAGTTCGGCGCATTTTATACGATTTCCCCCCGGTATGCAGGGTTGCCGACAAAGGAAGTTGAGACCCTCGTGTCGCCAATTGAACCTCCCAATCCGACCCCGCCTCAACCCTGGTGGGTGTTTGCATAGCGTCAAAGACAAAGGGGGCGGGCAAGACATAGTCCTCGTTATAACGCACGATTCGACGAGAGCCCTCCGACAACATCCCCGGAACCCAGAACCAGATCCCCAACAGCGAAATTAAAAAGGGCAAAAACATCAACGCGTAAGGCCTAAGCCTACGCCAGGGAATAATAGCGGTGAACGAAAAAGGGCGCATCCAAAGAGCGCGTTGTTCGATGCTGGCTTCGACGAGGTCCCTGGAATAGCCTTCCTGATTTGATTCCTCTAAATCAAGGGTATTCCACAACTTGTCACCAATCTCCGGATAATAGCGGCCAATTCGAAGGGCTGCTTCTCGCCGGCTCATTCCTTTCATCCACCCCCTCATCTGCAACCATGGCCGAATCACGCCCAAAGCCAGAACGGCGGCATTCGCAACCGCATACAGGAGGAGCAGGCTCAATCGAAAGCCACTATCGATTTTGGTATAAAATGCCCCGGCTGACAGTGCCAACCAAGGCCCAATGCCTACAACCCCCGCAATCAGCAGACCACGAACAATTCTCCAGGTATAGTAACGACGCCTATACGAATCAATACGCCCGGCAAGGTTGTTGGTACCCTTCATCACCAAACCAAAGAAACAGGACAATGATCCGAATGAACGGCCTCGGGGTGAATTTCAGCGGCCTGAATTCTATGGGCCAATGAAGTACTAACACATTGATAATCAATGCGCCATCCTTTGTTTTTGGCCCTTGCCCCCTGCCGATAAGACCACCAAGAATAACCCACACGCTCAGGGTGAAGGTTCCGATAAGGGTCCACAAAACCTCTCTCCAAAAAACCATCAAACCAAGCCCTTTCTTCCGGAAGAAAACCAGAAGACTTCGCATTCCCTACAGGATCATGAATATCGATTGCTTGATGACAAATGTTATAGTCCCCAGACACCACCAAGCCCGGGAGCTGCAAAGCAAGCCCTTGAACATACGGACCAAAGAAATCCAAAAATTTCATTTTGTAGGCTTGACGCTCTTCCCCCGACGAACCCGAGGGCATATAAACCGACATCAAAGAAAAATCCTTGAAATCCAATCTCAAAACCCTTCCTTCGTTGTCAATCCAGGATTCCCCGACGCCATGAACAACCGCAAGGGGTTCCTGCCGAGACAAGACGGCAACACCGCTGTACCCGGGCTTAACGGCGGATTCGGTGTGTACAAAATATCCCGCGCCTTGAAGTGGTGACCAATCAAATTGATGCTCAAAAGCTTTGGTTTCTTGAAGCGCTATAAGGTCTGCGTTCTGCTCCAACAACCAAGAGCTAAGGCCCTTGGTTTCGGCGGCACGAATTCCGTTTACGTTGTAGGATATGCTTTTCATTTATTTGACCAGCCCCGCTTTCAGGATGCGAACGTCTTCGCTAGGACGATCCGCGCCCCCCGTAGGAGTCGTAGCTATACGATCCAAAACGTCAAAGCCCTCCACCAATTGTCCAAAGACCGTATAGCCACCATCCAAATGAGGGGTACCACCTTCTTCCCGGTACGCTTTTTTGTCTTCATCACTGTATTTGCGGCCGGTTCTGGATTCCATAGCGGACAAATCTGCGTCTCGCCACACTCTACCCTGAACAATATAAAATTGACTGCCGCTGGATTCCTTTTTGGGATTCATCCCATCCCCTAAACGCGCGGCAGCCAAGGCCCCCTTGCGATGAATAAGGCTATCAACAAATTCTGCAGGAACCGTATAACCCGGCCCTCCGTTGCCCAGCATAGCGCCCTTCATGGCGTTTTTGGATTCCGGGTCGCCGCCCTGGATCATAAAATCTTTGATCACCCGATGAAAAAGAAGCCCGTCGTAATAGCCCTCTTTAACCAATTTAACGAAATTATCCCTATGAAGGGGGGTGCTGTTGTAAAGTTTAAGAACCAGCCTTCCATAATTGGTTTCCAAATAGACCCTCGTTTCCGTAGGCCCAGAGGCTATCGCCTCGGGGTTCATGATCGACATAGCGGTTAGGTTGAAAAGGATAAAGAAGAAATGTTTATACAATGTTTTCATGCTATAAAATTAAAGTCTGTATCCGCTTCTTTAAAATACTCCACAGCGCAAGCGCGCAAGACCGCTTCCTGTTCGGCTAAACTCATTCCCTGAGGGCTTCGCAAAACCTTGTAATGCGGCCAGCCTTGGTCATCACGCCCGGCAAATTCATAAAATTCCGCAAAAGATAAAAGCTCGCATACAGCGATATGCAAAAGGTCTTGTTTCTGCTCTTTGCTAAATTCCTGCGGGCCCAAACCAAGCACATTCAATCCCACCAGGAACAAAACCCCGTTCATGTCAGGGCGTTTCATGAATTTTCCTTCCAAATACACGAGCAGGGCCTGCCATTCACGGGCCTGCTCATTCAGCGGAACCTGAACGTTTCGGCGCTGAGCGCGTATATCCAAGCGCAACGGTTCTATTGGGGCTTCGTCTTTGCCTTCCATGCCCATTAATCTAATCTGAAATCATCCGCGTCCTTCAGAAAAGGATAGGCCCTACGGAATTTATTCAGGAAATGCACATCGGGCTCAAAAGTCAGATAACCCTCTGCGTCTTCCATTTCCTCCAAAACTAAACCATCGGGACCAACCACCAAAGAACCACCACCGTACGGCGTCTGGGTACCATCAATTCCTACACGATTAACCCCAAGAACATAGCATTGATTTTCGATGGCTCTGGCAATTAATAGAGCTCTCCAAGCGGTGGACCTTGCTACAGGCCAATTCGCCACACAAACCAAAACATCGTAATCGCCTCTATTACGCAGCCATACCGGGAAACGCAAATCGTAACAAATACTCATATTCAAACGCAACTCCCCTTTGTCTACAATTACACGCTCTTGGCCTGCTGTGTACATGCGATTCTCCCCGGCGATACCAAAGAGATGGCGCTTATTATAATGTGAGAGCTCCTTCTGCCTAACCGCGTTTCCTTCATCAATCACAAAGAGACGATTAAACAGAAGTTCCCCATTCCAATACGGTATGGATCCCATCACACTGACAAGGTTTTCTTGGGCAAATTTCCGCATCCATCCAAGGGTATAGTCCTGATTTTCAATCAATTGATTTCTATCTGACAAGAGCGATTCCTCGGTGATGAACCCCGTGCTGAACATTTCCGGTAAAACCAAAACATCCCCTTTCTTCCAGGAGCCCTTCAATGAAAGCAATCCTTCTTCAAGGTTCTGTATTGAAGCAACAGGATTACCCCATTGGGCCGCGTTTTGATAAAGAATAAAGCGCATAACGTACTAATATTGAACACCCAAAGCGCTGTATAAATTCTGAAAGGCGTGGTTTATTTTGTCCTTACTCTTGGCGAAACAAAGCCTCATTAAATGGTGATTCCATCCACTATTGGTATCCACAAAAGGGGTAAAAGGTATAGCAGTAAATCCTGCTTTTTGACACCAAATCTCGGCTTGTTCCAAATCAGAATTTCCTTGAACAAGGTGCCCACCTTGGTTGGCCCATTGGCTATAATCAATCCATTGAAAATAAGTGCTTTGTACAGGAATTGCTTGTAAGGGGCCCTTACGAATCCAATCCATCATGCAGTCTCTTTGATCCAAGTAAAAGGATGAAATTTCATAACGTGATTGATCTGTTGCAAGAAATTCAGCAAAAGCTTTTTGCAACAAGGAATTGACACAGAAAACATTAAATTCATGGGCCTTCCTAAATTTCTGCATCCACGTTGGAGAGCCGGCCACAAAACCCAATTTCCACCCTGTGCAATGGTAAGTTTTACCAAACGAATGAACCACCAAAATTCTTTCTCTGAAAGAACTCATTTTCAAAAAACTACGAAAATAACCTTCAAATACGATATGCGCATAGACCTCGTCCCCCAATAAGTGAAGTTGACTATGTTTTTCCATCAAAGTCTCCAAATACTGGTGATCGGAACCGTTCAGTAAATACCCGCTAGGGTTATGCGGATTATTCAGAATAAGAAGTTTGGTGGATTTGCTAATCGAATCAGAAATTCGCTGCCAATCCATCGAAAAACCATCATCAACATCATATAGCATGGAAATTCGACAAGGCTTGGCCCCAGTTGATTGGATAACTGGCGCATAAGAATCATAGGCAGGATCCACCAAAATCACTTCATCCCCGGTACCGACCAAGCTACGTATTGCATCCGCTAAACCTTGGGTAGCACCCGCAGTAACGGTTATCTCAGAAATGGGATCCACCTGAATGGAATCATCCTGGGCTAACATCCCGGAAATTTGATCACGCAATGCCGGATAACCTGAAGAAGGAAAATATTGAAAAGCAGAATCTTCCAAAGAGCGATGCACAGCATCGATTAAACCTTGAGGTGGATTATGATCCGGAAAACCCTGACCAAGATTCACTGCGTTGTGCAACAAAGCAAGCTCATTCATGTGCGAAAAAATGCTTTGCTTCAGGGCCATCATGCTAGGAGAAAGTGAAAACCAAAGGTAGCCTTAAGACGCGAAGGGAAT
>SXGQ01791337.1_pt1 | contig 12873 bp, 10 predicted proteins | sample 3178371 | NCBI WGS metagenome assembly SXGQ01 (sample SAMN11356859, study PRJNA531348) | freshwater metagenome | isolation source: freshwater sample F1-20 | place: China: Fuxian Lake, Yuxi | collected 2017-12-25
ATTCAAGGGCACCGGCAACATGGAGGTGCATCTCGATCGCGGTCTCGTGGATCGCCGCATCTTCCCCTCGATCAACATCGAGCGCTCCGGCACCCGTAAGGAGGAGCTGCTCTACCATCCCGACGAGTACGGGAAGATCGTCCTGCTCCGCCGCGCCCTCACCGGCGTGCCGCCTGTCGAGGCGATGGAGCTGATGCTCGGCAAGCTGAGGAAAACGGTGAGCAACATCATGTTCCTGCTTTCGATGGGCAAAACCTGAAGTCTGAATAGACTCCGGCCGCAGGCCGTCGAACGATCCAAGCGCCGAGACCGGCCCGTAGTTTTTGTTTTTTTTTTGCGCCCATAGATGTAAAACTCTCCCCCTTGTTGAAACATCTTTCAAAATTTGGCCGCCCATTCGCCCGAGCCTCTCGTCTCGGAATTCTTGTTGCCGCTGCCGCGTTCGCGCTCACGGCTTGTAAGAAAGAGGAGATCCGCGTGTACCGCGCCCCGCGCGAGAAGCCCGCGCTGGTCGATCTGGTTCCCTCGCACTGGCAGCAGATGGCTGTCGGACAGATGCAGCAGGCCAAGTTTCAGATCATCGGCGAAGATCGGACCGTCGAGGTCACGCTTTCGATTTTCCCCGGCGACGCCGGCGGGTTGCTCGCCAACATCAACCGCTGGCGCGGCCAGGTTGGCTTGAAGGAAGCCGATCCCGCGGAGTTGTCCAAGCTGGCCCTGCCGTTTGACGCCGCCGGTCCCCAGGCGAAGATTGTGGACATGACCGGCACCGACGCGAAGACCGGTCGCCCCGCCCGCATCATCGGCGCTATCGTGCCGCGCGGCGACCGGACTTGGTTCTACAAGCTGCTCGGCGACGCCGGACTGGCCGAGAGCGAGAAGCCGGCCTTCGCCAAGTTCGCCCAGACCTCGCTGTAACGATGAACCGTCTCATCACCATCCTCACCTCGCTGCAACTCACGGTTTTCTGTCTCGTGTTTGCGCTCGTGCTGGTTTTTGTCGGCACGCTGGCGCAGGTGGACGAGGGGCTCTACCAAGCGCAGGCACGGTATTTCAAGAGTTGGTACATCTGGGGCGTCACCTTTTCAAACCATAAGCTGCCCATCGCGTTGCCCGGCGGATATCTAATCGGCACGCTGCTCTTGGTGAACCTGCTCGCCGCGCACATCAAGCGCTTTCATTTCTCCTGGAAGAAGGCGGGCATCCTGATGCTCCACGCCGGCGTCATCCTGCTGTTGCTCGGCCAGCTTTTGACCGATCTGCTTTCGCGCGAGAGCCAGATGCGCATGGCCAAGGGCGAGACGAAGAATTATTCCGAGGATTCCCAGACCAGCGAACTGGTCCTCATCTCCGCCGCGAAAGACAACGCGGACGAGGACGAGGTGATTTCCATCCCCGAATCGCTGCTCCGCGAAGGGGGCGTGATTGAATACGCGGGCCTGCCCTTCAAACTTGAGGTGAAGAAGTACTGGCGCAACGCCAGTCTCTCCACCAAGCCGCGCGAGGGAGCGGTCGAGGCCGGAGCCACGCACGGCCCCGGTCAAGGCGTGCACATCACACCGCAGCCGCCGGTCACCGCAATGGAAGAGGTGAACATGCCTAGCGCTCTCATCGAGGTCGCCAGCGCGAAGGATTCCCATGGTCTCTGGCTGGTTTCCAGTCAGTCGAGCGCGAAGCAGACCTTCGAGCACGCCGGAAAGAAGTGGCAGATCGCGCTGCGGTTCGCGCGGCATTACCTGCCGTTCAGTCTCACGTTGTTGGAACTGAGCCACGATATCTACAAGGGGACAGACATACCGCGGAACTTTTCCAGCCGCGTCCAGCTTCTGAACCCTGGCACCAAGGAGCAGCGCGAGACACTCATCTACATGAATAATCCGTTCCGCTACGGCGGACTGACCTTTTACCAGTACCAGATGACCAACGAAGACATCGCGCGTGAGAACGGCGTGTCGCCCTCGTCCACGTTGCAGGTTGTGCGCAATCCCGGCTGGCTCACCCCTTATTTCGCCTGCCTGCTCGTCGCGCTTGGCTTGTTCTACCAATTCGGAGGACACCTCATCCAATTCCTGCGCAAACGGTTTTCATGATGTCTACCGAACCCAAAACCAAGTCGTGGATTCGCTGGCTGCCGTGGTTGCTCCTCGGCATCTTCGCCCTTGAATTGGCCTTGGCGCTGCGACCGGCGCGAAGCAAAGGCCCGATCGACATCGCCGGCTTCGGGCGTTTGCCCGTGCTGCTCAACGGCCGCGTGCAGCCGATCGACTCGGTGGCGCGCAACGCGCTGCTGCAGATCCGCGGCAACACCGATGTGCCGCTCGAGGGCAACGCCTCCGGGGGCCAGTGGGGCGATTTGGTGAAGCTCCAGCAAACCAAAGCCGGGTCGCTCACCGAGCGCAAGTGGTATCAATTCGGGCGGCGCCCGAAGAAACTCAAGCCGACCGAGTGGCTGATGGAAGTGCTGATCCGCCCCGAACTTTCGGATCAGCGGTTCATCTTCCTCATCCACCATCCCGACCTGCTTGCCCAGTTGAACCTTCAGGGAGCCGGTCTCGAGAAGTCCGGCCTGCGCTATTTCACCTTCGCCAATCTTCAGCCGCAGTTGAAGCTCCTCGAGGACGTCGGCCGTGAGGTCGCGGCCATCAAGCCCGAGCTTCGCACGCCGTATCAGAAGTCCATGATGCAACTCGGAAACGCGCTCCAGATTTATTTGCGCCTCAAGATCAGTCTCCAACCGAACAGCCTGCGGCCGGACGGCAAGGATTTCGCCGCGGAACTGGCGGACTTGCGCGCGGCCATCCCCGCCGGCCTCGAGGCCATCCGCAAGCAGCAGGTGGGCGAGCCCTATGACAAAGAGGCCTTCGCACGCCTGCTCGGTCTGGCCGAGCCGTATTCCGTGATGGCTGACCGCGGGCATCTGCTCATGATCCCGCCGTCGGATCCCGACAAGGCGCGCGACGACTGGAGCAAGATGGGCGTGACCCTGTTAAGCTCGATCCGCTCGGGCGAATTCCATCCGGCCGCGCCCGCGCTCGCCGCGATGAGCACCGCGTATGCGACAGGTGATGCGGCCATGTTCAATACCGCATTGAAGGATCATCAAGGTTGGCTCGCGAACCGGCTCGGCCCAGAGGCGTCCAAGGCCAGCCGGGAACATTACTTCAACCATTACCAGCCGTTTCTGCGGAGCCAGATCATCTATCTCATGGCCCTCGTTCTCGCCTGTCTCTCGTGGCTGAATCTCTCCCAGTGGCTGAATCGTTCCGCTTTCTATCTCGTGCTGCTCGCGCTGGCGGCACACACCTCCGGCATCATTTTCCGGATGTACATCGAAGGGCGCCCGCCGGTGACGAACCTCTATTCCTCCGCCATCTTCGTCGGCTGGGGCTCGGTAGTGCTGGGCGCGGTGCTGGAGCGCATTTACCGCAATGGCATCGGATCGGTGACGGCCTCAGCCATCGGCTTCATCACGCTCATCATCGCCAGCCATCTCGCGGTGGCGGGGGACACGATGGAAATGATGCGTGCGGTGCTCGACACGAATTTCTGGCTCGCCACGCACGTCGTCGTGATCACGCTCGGCTATGCCGCGACCTTCCTCGCCGGTTTCCTTGCGCTGGTGTACGTGCTGCGCGGTGTGCTCACGAAGTCGCTCGACACCCCCACAGCGAGTTCGTTGGCGCGGATGGTGTACGGCATCGTCTGTTTCGCCACGCTGTTCAGTTTTGTCGGCACCATCCTCGGTGGCATCTGGGCCGACCAGAGCTGGGGCCGGTTCTGGGGTTGGGATCCAAAGGAGAACGGTGCGTTGCTCATCGTGATCTGGAACGCCACCATCCTGCACGCGCGCTGGGGCGGGATGATTAAGGACCGCGGCCTGATGAACATGGCTATCATCGGCAACATCGTCACCGCCTTCTCGTGGTTCGGTGTCAACATGCTCGGCATCGGCCTGCACAGCTACGGCTTCATGGACGCGGCTTTCCCATGGCTGATGATCTTTTCTGGAAGCCAGCTTCTGCTCGTCGCCATCGGCTTGTTGCCGTTGCGGCTCTGGGGCAGCAGCGTGGCATTGGAGAAGTCGGGCCCAACCGCCGCCGCCGCCAAACCGGCGGCGTGAATCTTGATGCCTCCGCCGACTTCGGCGAATTTCGCGTCGCCTCTTGACGCATCCACGTGAGCGCTTCTGCCCCCAGCCTGCCGCCCGGCCTGAACAACATGTACGGGTTTCAGGTGTTCAATTCGCTTTCCTTCCAGATCATCCTCAGCACCCCGATGCTGCTTTACGCGAAGAGCCTCGGAGCCAGCGCGACCGTGCTCGGCCTCATCACCGGCATGATGCCGTTGCTGGTCATCTGCCAGATTCCGGCGGCCCGGCACGTCGCACGCGTCGGCTATCGGCGCTTCATTTTCACCGGCTGGGGCACGCGCGTCCTGTTCATCTTCGCGCTCGCGGCGGTGCCGTTGATCGGGGCGCAATGGCTTTCCAACTCGGCGCGGCTCGTGTTGGTCTTACTGGTGCTCTTTGGGTTCAATCTCGTTCGCGGCATCTCGAGCGCGGCGTGGATGCCGTGGATCGCCGCGCTGGTGCCCGACGCCGTCCGCGGCCGTTATCTCACGCGCGAAGCGGCCTTCGGAAACCTCGGCAGCTTCGGCGCGTTCCTGCTCGCGGCGGCCTATCTCGGGCAGCAGCAGCCCGGCCAGATCGAGAACCATCGTTTCGCCGCGCTCTTCGTCTTCAGCGCAGTGATGGGGGCGATCAGCCTCGTCTTTCTGCGGCGCATCCCGGAGCCGGCGGTGCCGGAGGAGGAAGTGATCGGATCCAAGGGGCCGATCCCGTGGCGCGCGCTCGCGGGCTTTGCTCCGTTCCGAAAACTGCTCGTGGTGAACGCCATCTTTGCGCTGGCGATGGGCGGGCTGGGGACGTTTGTTGTGGATTTCCTCAAATCCGATCGCGGGTTGAGTGAAGGCCGCATCCTGATCGTCTCGGCGATGACCTTCCTCGGCGGGTTGAGCAGCCTGTGGATCCTCGGTTCGCGGCTCGACCGGTTCGGCAGCCGGCCGGTGATGCTGTTCGCGTTGGGGGGCTGGTTCGTGATCCTGTCCGGCTGGGTGTTGATGGCGGCGCGCGTGTTGCCGCTGCGCATCGAGTTGATGCTGGCGCTCCATTTTATGATGGGACTGTGCGGCGCCTTGTTCGGCATGGCGATGACGCGACTGGCGATGGCGATCGTGCCGACGATGGGCCGCAGTCATTTCTTCGCCCTCTACTCCGTGCTCGGCAGCCTCACGCTGGGTATCTCGCCGGTGCTTTGGGGCGGGGTGATTGATCTGCTCAGGCCGGTCCGTGGGGTGTGGCTCGGCGCGGAATGGAATGCGTTCAGTCTCGCCTTCGCGGCAATGGGCGCCGGCGGGCTGGTGACGCTGGTGTTTTGCCGGCGCCTCGTCGAGCCACAGGCGGCGAAGGTGGAGGAGCTGTTGCGCGACCTCTTCCAGCAACCGCTCGTGCGCCTCTGGCTCCGGCGCTGAAGTCAGTGCCGCAACACGGTGAATGGCGTGTCGAACCAGAGGCCGTTGAAGTCGAACTGCATCGTCGCCGGATCGAAACCGCCGGTCATCCACGTCACCGTATTGCGTTCCTGGATGTGGGTGCAGAACTCCTCAAAGAATGCGGCGTCGAGCCCCACGATGCCGTAGCGGCCCCGCCGCAACGACTGTTTTTTCATCGCGTGCTGGAGTTGTTCCGCTTCGTCGAGCGAGCGGCGGACGGCCCAGATTTCGGCTTCGGGCGCTTTCACCGCCAGTTTATCGAGCTTCGCGAGGCTGCATTCGCCGCACTCGATCCAGAGCGCCGGGCGCAGTTCGTAGTCGAGCTGCACGAGGTCGGGTATGAAGGGGATGTTCTCGTTGTGCAGGCGCGTCTCGATCTGCAGTCGCTCGCGCGCGAAGAGGAGGAAGGCGAGGAGCTTCAGTCCGATGTGGACGAGGGTTTCCGTCTCGTGCTGCGCGATGAGGATTTTGCGCGGCAGCGGTCGGCGCCGTTCCCGGCTCTCCAAAGTGAAGGTGTATCGGGCGCTCATCCGTCGGCTGGCGTGTCGGCTTCTTGTGGAACTATAGCTCCACAATCACCGGGGTGCCGGCGCGGACGATCGTGAACAGAAACTCCGCGTTCCAGTTCGCGAGACGGAAACAGCCGAGCGATTCGGTGCGGCCGACCTGTTCCGGATGCGGTGTGCCGTGGATGCCGTAGCCGGGGCGGTCGAGGCCGATCCAGACGCTGCCGACGGGGTTGTTCGGTCCGGGCTGGAGGATGAGTTTGCCGAATTTCTGTTTCGCTTCGGGCGAATCGGGGAAGTTCTCCGGGTCGAAGGTGTAGTTCGGGCTGCGGGCCGCGACCGCCACGGCGAGGTTGCCCACCGGCCGTTTCTCGACACGCTTGGCGATGCTGCAGGGGAAATGGGCAAGCAGGTTCGTGTTCGCATCGAAGGCCTGAAGCGTTTTCAACGAGAGGCTGATGCGGATGAAGGCTGCCTTGCTGCTGGCCGGCAGATGCTGCGCGTTCGGCACTCGCAGCACCGTGTCGGCGGCGACGTTCGTCCAGTTCGCGGCGGGGTTGAGTTTGCGGATGAGGTTCGTGGAGGTGTGGAACTTCTCGGCGACCAGCTCGAACACGCTCTCGTAGTCGAGCCGGTCTTGCTTCGATTTCTCCAGCCAGTTCGTGCCAAGCGGGCGCAGGCGGGCGAGGTCGTTCGTGGTCACCGTGTAGCTCGTGTGCGCCGGCCCATCGAGTGTGAGCCGCTGGCGCGTCTCGGCATCCAGTTCGCCGGTGATCGGCAGGTGCTCGCGCTGCTGGAAGACGCGGAGCGCCGCGCGAGTCTGCGAGCCGATGGCGCCGTCAATCGGGCCGGACGAAATGCCGTGGCGATCGAGTGCGAGTTGCGCCTCGAAGATGCTGCGCACCGTGCGGGGACCGGTCTCCGGGAGCGTCGTCTCGGCGGGCGCGGGAGGGGCGTTCGTCACGGCCAGGTTTGTCGCGGTGATGGCGGCGTGGTTGGTGCGGTAACGAACGGGCGGCAGCGGGGCCGGCTTCGTTGCGATGGACTTGGCCCCGTTGCCACGCGGTGACGTGGGATGAGTCGGTGGAACCGTTTCTCTCGGCGCGTCCGGGAGCGAAGCCGCGGTGCGGCTGGTGATCTTGGCCGCGACGCCGATGCTTATGGCAAGCACGGGAAGAATCCAGAGCAGATGGCGCCACGGCGAGGGGCTCGGGGCCATCGGATTCGTGAATGGATTCAGCGTCGCCACGCCGTTTTTTTAACCACAGCCGACGCGTGGCGCGAGTCATTTCGTGGTTATGTGCCCCTGGTCTTTCCGCCGGTAGGTGAGCGTGGAGCAGGGCTGCTGCGAGGGGTAATAGGCCGCTATGTCGGAGATGGTCATGAGGACCCACGGGTTGTGATGGTGATAGCCGTTCTTTGTGAAGGCGATGTTGCCGGCGATGTGGTTGGCCATGTGGAAAATCTCACCGGCGGGGTTCGTGAGGCAGATCACGTCGCCGAACGTCGGCTTGTCGGTGATGGGATAATACTCGGCAGCCAACGGCCCCACGGCATTCTCGCGTTTCGTCAGGGTGGGATCGGGGCGGGCGTTGGCGAAGTTGAGAGCGGTCCATCAGCCATGGCTCCAGAAAGCACGAGGGCGAGTGGTGTCGGGGGGGCAGTGGTGAGCGGGCCAGCACGGAGGAGCCGAAGAAGGCAATAGACGCGGCTGGCCATCGGTGGCGGGTGTGGGCGCGGCGTAGCCCCCGCTGGGGCCGCTGCGGAAATCCGTGCGCAGCCAGGGCCCGGGCGTTACGGGGATGTCCCACATGAGCTTTCCGTCCGACACGCGGTAGCGCGTGACGTGGTGTTCCGGCATGGTCTTCTCGCGAGGGCCGGAGTTCGTCGGCCAGAGGACGGTGCAGACGAAGACGGCGTCGTCCCACACGATCGGGCTGGCGTGGCCCTAGCCTTTCAAGGGCATCTTCCAGAGCCCGTTTTCATCCGTCTTCCCGCCCCACGTCAGAGGCAGGGCTTTTCTCTTCGGTGAGACCCACACCTGTCGGCCCACGGAATTGCGGCCAGTGGGCGGCCATCAGCGGCGAAGCTACGCCGAGCGCGTGTCATCGGCGCGTCCGTCGCCCACGGCGCCGAAATGCTTCACGTGGCTCATGGAGGCGGTTGGGGAAGGCGGGCTGGCGGTGCCCGTTCAGAAACCGAGATTTCCGCCGCCGCCGGCGGCGTAGGAAAGATTGTCGGAGACGCCGCGGATGACCACCTTTGCTCCCGGCGAACTCCAGAGCGGCGTACCGGTCCTGCAATCACCGATCTGGCCCAGATTCGCGGTCACGGCGCTGGCGGAGGCGCCATCTACCTTTGGCATGACGAGGTATTCCGCATGGCCGTCGGCGCATGCCGCATTACCGCCACCGTAGTGCCGGGTCAAGCCCCAGCCGTACGTGCTGCCGAAGTGCCAGTTGTTCCGGACCCACTCGAACTCTCTCGCGTGCGAGTCGAAGTTGTTCATCGCACGCGAGTCTTCCGTGGTGACGAGGTAGGAGGAGGGGGAATCAAGGTCGCCGGCTCGCATGGGCGGGCGCCCCGTGGCGCGCATGAGATGCTGGTTGGAGACGTAGTCCAGATTATAGGGCAACGAACCGTGCCGGGTGGTCATCTGGTTGGCGGGGCAGGAATACAATTGCGTGTTGCCCAAGATCGGTTCGATCAAGCGGAACCAAGTATCCGCCGCCGCCAGTCCGGCGTTCTCGGCCGCCGTGCCGCTGGGGAATTAATCCTGATTGTCGCCGAGGTAGAGCATCACGGCCTGACCGATCTGTTTCTGGTTGCTCAGGCACTTGGTCGAGTGGGCGCGCGCCTTCGCCTTGCCGAGGGCCGGCAACAGCATCGAGGCGAGGATGCCGATGATGGCAATCACTACCAACAGCTCAATGAGCGTGAATGCAACGCGGGCAGCGTGGCGCTGACGCGAAATGGAGGTCGTTTTCATAATGGAATCAACTAGAGCAGTTCGGATGCCATTTCAAGCCAGTAATTCCTGGATCACATGCCCGTGCACGTCGGTGAGGCGGCGGTCAATGCCGTTGTGGCGAACGGTGAGCTTCTCATGATCGATGCCGAGCAGGTGGAGGATCGTCGCGTGGATGTCGTAAACCTGTGTCGGGTTCTTGCGGTCCGCCGGCTTGTAGCCGAAGTCGTCGCTTTCGCCGTGCGTCACGCCGCCTTTGATGCCGCCGCCGGCGAGCCAGTTGGTGAAGACGTAGGGATTGTGGTCGCGCCCTTTGCCTCCCTGTGTTGAAGGCATTCGGCCGAACTCGGTCGTCCAAAGAATGACTGTGTCCTCGAGCAGCCCGCGCTGTTTCAAATCCTGGATCAACGCGGCCGCGCCGCGCGCCATGCCCATCGCCAGCGGGCCGTGGTCGCGCTCCACATCCTCGTGCGAATCCCAATTGCGGCGGGGAAACCCATTGTCGTTGCCGCTCCAGATCTGCACGAACCGGACGCCGCGCTCGAGCAGTCGCCGCGTGGCGAGGCATTTGCGGCCGAAGTGATCCATCTCCTCGGCGGCGTTGATCTCCTTCGGCCACGCGGGCGCGTTTCGTTTCACACCGTAGAGGTCGAGGATGTGGTCCGGTTCCTTCGAGATGTCGAGCGCTTCGGGCGCGGCGAGTTGCATCCGCGCCGCCAGCTCGTAACTGCGGATCCTCGCATCGAGTCGGCCATCGCCGGCACGGGCCGCCGCGTGGCCGCGGTTCAACTCGGCCATCAGCGCGTGCGCCGCCGCCTCGCTTCCGCGTGTGATGAAGTCGCCTTTCTTGTGCGGGAACAGATCGGCAATCGGCGTTTCCGCGCCGGGATAAATCGCGGTGCCGCTGTGTTGCGATGGCAGGAAAGCGGCGTCCCAATTCTTCACGCCGTTGGAGGCGAGGCCGCGATGGTCGGGCAGCACGACGAACGTCGGCAGGTTCTCGTTCAGACTGCCGAGGCCGTAGCTCGCCCAGCAACCCATTCCAGGGAAGCCGGGCAATTGAAAGCCGGTCGCCTGCAGCAGCGTCGCCTGCGAGTGGATGCCGGTCTTGCCGATGAGATTATGGATGAACGCCATGTCATCCACGCACGCGCCGAGCGCGGCGACCGGTTCGGAGATCATCTTGCCGCTGCGGCCATGAGGCTTGAACGGCCAGACCGGCTTCTTCCACGGGCCGAGGCCATTTTGGAATGCCTCGACCGGTTCGCCGAAATCGCTCGGCTGGCCATCGCGTTTCACCAACTCCGGCTTGAAGTCGAACAGGTCGATGTGGCTCGCCGCGCCGGCCATGAAGAGCTGCACCACGCGTTTGGCTCTCGGCTTGTGAGGTGGCTTCGTGCCCGTTTGTTTTGAAGCGACAGAATCCGCTGCGAGTAATTCCCCTCCGCCGAGCAGGCTGGCTAGTGCGATGCCGCCGAGTCCGCCGCCGCTGTTCCAGAGAAACTCGCGGCGCGTGAACGGTGTTGGCATTCGCAGGCGATGGAATGGAGAATCGTTTCTCATGCTTCAGTCCACGAACACGAACTCGTTCAGATTGAACATCACGCGGCAGGCATTGGCGAGGCCGTGCTGGCGGGCGTACGCGACGAGTATTTCCGTTTCCTTTGGCGACGGCGTCCGCGCGAGGGCTTCTCGGAAGGCGCGTTCCATCTTCGTCGGTAAGTCGCCGCCGGCGCCGTCGAGCTTCGCGGCGAAGTGCTTCGACATGGCGAGTATGAAGCTGTTATTGAGCAGCGCCAGCGACTGCAGGGGCGAGACGGATTCATTGCGGCGCCCGACTTGCATCGAGGGATCGGCGCAGTCGAGCGCGGTCATGAACGGTTGCATCTGCGATCGGACGATGAAGCGGTAGATGCTGCGGCGGTGCGAGCGCGGGTCATCGGGGTCGTGCAAATGATACTCGTAGTGGGGCGAGTGCTCGGGGTGCGTGATAACGAAGTCCTGAAAGGCCGGCCCGCCGAGCCGCGCGTCGAGTTTGCCGCTGATGAACAGGGCGCTGTCGCGGACGCTCTCGGCATCGAGCTTGCGGCGATTCTGGCGCCAGAGCAGGGAGTTGTCGCCGTCGAGTCTTTCGTTCAAAGGAAGATTCGTCGACGCCTGCCGGTACGTCGCGCTCATGGCGATGAGCTTGTGCAACTTCTTCAACGAGCCGCCGCCATCGCGGAATTCCAGCGCGAGCCAGTTGAGCAATTCCGGATGCGTCGGCAATGCGCCCATGCGGCCGAAATCGTTCGGCGTTTCCACGAGGCCACGGCCGAAGTGATATTGCCAGACACGATTCACGATGCTCCGCCACGTGAGCGGGTTGTCTGGCGACGAAAGCCACTTTGCCAGCGCGGCGCGCCGTTCGCTCTCGGCCGCGTCAGGCGGCAACGCGAATTCGGCAGGCAGTCCTGTGAGATAACTCGGCGCGCCCGGCGCCGCATCCGCCTTCGGTTGCCTCACGTCGCCCCGGTGAAGAACCTTGATGACGCGCGGCTTCCCGCCGGTCGCTCCCGTTCCCGCGAAGGAGCCGCTGCCGTAATGTACCGTGCCGGCATAAATCACATCGGGTTTCGGGAACTGCTTCAGATCCACCGCGACTTGTTCCAAGCCCTTCGCGAGTGAAGCGAGTTCGGCGCGGGTCTTGTCGTCCGTGGCTTTCGCGATCAGCGCGTCCCGCTTCGCGCGGAATCCGGCCAACTCGCCGGCGTTGTCGGCGGCGGGCGCAATGTCGTCGGTGAGGTTCGTCTTGCGCCAGCGCGGTGGGGCCTCGATGGAGTCGAGCGCGGTGACGGCGGCCTTGAGCGCGACGTTGCTGCCCGTGCTGTCGAAGGCCTGCAACTCGGCCAGCGCGAGGATGAAGTCATTCTGCCGCGTCGCGAGCTTCGTGGCCGTGACGCGGATGAAGCGCGCCGTCGCGCCCGTGCTCTTGAACGTCTGCAGCGCGGTGCCGGGAGTGGCGAAATCCGCGGCCGTCTTGTCCGCGACAGCCACGACGCCCGCCTTGAACTGCGCGTCATCGCTCGCCTCCACCTTGAAGCGCACCGGGAAGCCGAAGCCCGCGCCAATCTTGTTGAAGTCGTCGTAGCACGGCCGCAGCACCACGCGGTCAATCACCACGCTGCGGCCCAGGTCCACCTGCACCCACTTCGCCGTGTCCTGCGCCGGCGCGATGCCGCTGTGATAGCCATACTCCGGGCGCAGTCCGCCTTTCATCTTGTTCGCCGCTTCGATCTGTCGATCGAGTTCCTCCAGTTCTTTTCCAGCAGCTTGTTTAAGCCGCGCCTCCACCGCGTTCTTCCGATCGATGAATGTGCGTTGTCGGTGCTCTAGCTCCGCGAAGCGCTGCGTCAGTTTCGCGTCGGCGAAATATTTTTTGTCCGCACGATCCAGCGCGGCGAAGATGGACTGCAGGCTGTAATAATCGGCCTGTGGGATCGGATCGAACTTGTGGTTGTGGCACTGCGCGCAGCCGATCGTGAGGCTGTTGAACGTGCCGATGGTGTTCTGCACCATGTCATCGCGGTCGAGGTGGCGCGCGATTTTGCCGTCAATCTTGCTCTCCGGCACCTCGGCGTGGCCGATGAAATCCCACGGGCCGGCGGCGATGAAACCGAGCGCTTCGACGCCCTCGCGTGTGCCGGGGAAGAGCGCATCGCCGGCGATCTGTTCCTGTACGAAGCGCGCGTACGGCTTGTCCTCGTTAAAAGCGCGGATCACGTAGTCGCGGTACGGCCACGCGTTTGGGCGCAACTTGTCTTTGTCGTAACCGTGCGTGTCGCCGTAGTGGACGACATCGAGCCAGTG
>SXGQ01266043.1_pt1 | contig 12872 bp, 10 predicted proteins | sample 3178371 | NCBI WGS metagenome assembly SXGQ01 (sample SAMN11356859, study PRJNA531348) | freshwater metagenome | isolation source: freshwater sample F1-20 | place: China: Fuxian Lake, Yuxi | collected 2017-12-25
CCACGACACGGGAGATGCAGTGGTAAAAGCCGGCCGCATCTTCGGGCGCGGCCTTGAATCGAGGTATTCGCATACCCACCACTCCACCACGGCCGAACTCCCTCACGCCATGCCCAGCCTATCCCCAAATCTAGTGATAGACGACCTGGAGTGATAGATGACCTGGCCCCGAATCTGGGGAATCCCAGTTCGGTATCCGCCTCGATGCCGATGGACAACCCCGGAAGGCTTTTCGTCGTGTTATCGCCTGGGGCAGACCGGGGTGGTGAAGACCCCTACCGATCGCCTTACCTGCTGGCAACCACTGGACCAAACCGGCGCCCCGCACGCCGGTTGTCGACGCAAAGGCTGGCACCCGACCCAGACTCGATTGCATGGAAGGCAACCGGATGGCCTGGGAGTGCCGCTGGTGCCGATCGACCGTAGTGGATTACCCATGATGGATGGAACCGTTCTTGGGCCGACCGATTGAGCAAGGGCAACAGGGGAAACCTGCAGGGCGAGAAACACAGTGGCAGCCGACAGGAGGAGGGTGGTTTTCAATTGAATGGATGGTTTTAGTTTTGGCGGAGGAGCCGGACATCAGGCCTCCTCGACCGAGTCCGAACGGGGTATGAGCGGTCACATTTCAGCTTTTCTAAGAGAACCGAAAAATTCGATCTATGCCCTGCCTAACAGCCGGGTTCTGACCAACCGGTTATCCAGCACCCCGCCGATGGTTTCAGGCCCGAACCCTGTAGACAGCTGGTGCCGTGGCCTCCCTGAAACTCGGCTCAGAGCAGTTAAGCGCCCTTTTGACCTGGCCCCAAATTTTGAATCTCAGAACCCGAAGGCAAAACGCTTGTCCACGACACGGGAGATGCAGCGGTAACAGCCGGCCTCCTCCTCGGGCGCGACCTTGAATCGCGGTATTCGCATGCCCACCACTCCACCACGGCCGCACCTCCTCACGCCATGCCCAGCTCATCCCAAAATCTAGTGATAGATGACCTGGCACCCAGTCGCCGCATGGCACCCAGTCGAGGAATACTCCCTGCACCCAAGGCGGTTGAGGCTGCTCAGGGGGCCATTCGAATGGATGCGGCGTTCCTTCACAACGCGGGGACCGGTGGGGGGCTGCGGTCCCGGAGCGATGCTCTGGGCTCGTATCCGATGGCCCCGCTGGGGCGAGTGGCGATAGATAACCCAAAATCGAAGATTCACTACCGCAAGGGCGACCCCCCATTTCCCCCCATCTCCGCGCTTGGAATCCTCGGCCTCATCAGGCAGCGGTAAAGCGTGACGCATTTGAATCGCCTACTGCCTCTGTTGGTCCTGATGTGCCGGATGGGTCTGCACGTTGTCGCGGCCGACCCCTCGGCCGTCACGGGTCCCAACTGGATGTCCGCCGTCCCGGACGACTGGAAGCTGGGACGGTTCACGATCCCGGGAACCCATGAGACCTGTGCCCGCTATGAGTCGGTCCCCGACACGGCCATCTGCCAGACCCTGACCCTCCGACAACAGCTCGACGCCGGGGTCCGCTTCCTGGACATCCGCTGTCGGCACATCCAGAACTCGTTCGCCATCCACCACGGGAGGGAGTTCCAGAAGCTGTTCTTCGAGAACGTCCTTCAGGAGGTCCAGTCGTTCCTACGCGACAACCCCTCCGAGACGATCCTCATGAGCGTCAAGAAAGAGCACGCAGACTCCGGGAACACCCGGCCGTTCGTCGATACCTTCAATGACTATCTGTCTCGGTTTCCGGGGCTGTTCGACCTGCGGGCGACGGTTCCGGAACTGGGCCGTGAGACCGCGCCGGATTCCGTGCGCGGCAAGGTGCTGCTGGTCCGACGTTTCGGAGCCACCGCGCCACTCGGGCTCGATGCGGACTCCTGGCCGTACTCGCCGGTCCAACCCTTCAACAACGGCCCGTTCCGGGTCCAGGACTGGTGCTGGTTGCCCGATTCCACGGCGGCCACGTTCAACAAGAAATTCGGCCAGTTCATGCTGCTGCGTCGAGAGGCCATGGCCTCAACCGATGACCAGATCGTCCGTCTCAACTTCTCCAGTGCGTTCGACAAAAACTGGCTGACCATTCCGAAGAGTCTTTGGGCGATCTCGCAACACATGAACCCGCGGATCCAGCGGCTGATGACCGATCCCACCTCGGAGGGTTACGCGACCCGCGGTCGAGGTGGTGTGGTCGTCATGGATTACGTCACTGCCCCGCTGGTCGAGTCGGTTTGGCGGACAGCGGTCCAGGCAGTCCCCCGCCAGGCCGCCGCACGCGGTGTGGGGCCGGCCGGTCTCGGTGCCGTGGACTACGAGATGTCCCCCCGCTTCGCGCCGTCCTCGCGGGATCCCGGATCCGTCTCTCTGCCCAACACCGCCTCGTACGCCCAACCCGCTGATTTCGAGGTCCGTGTGTTCCCCACCGCGCCACTCACCGAACCCATCCAGTACACCTGGACTCTGACTCCCTCGTCCGGATCACCCCTATCGGCCACGGGAGTCCGCCCTCTCGTGAGATTGACCGCGGGCCCATAGGAGGCGCGGTACGTGGCCACCCGGGACGGCGCAGTGGTCGACCAAGGATCGGCCAAGGTCGAGGTGAGGGACCTACTGATCGTCGCGCTCGGGGACGGACAGGCCTCGGGTGAGGGCAACCCCGAGATCGATCGGGTCTACAAGGTCCAAGGGGATCCCGACATGACGCCTGAGCGTTTCGACTCGGTCGACCTGAGACGCCTTTCCTTCGCCGAGTTTCCGTCCGCAGCCCAGATCCTCACGATCCAGGATGCCGGCTGGGGCCGAGGGGGTGATGCGGAGGCGACACGCCAGAACCGCCTGTCCCACCGGTCGGTGATATCGGCTCCCGCGCTCTACGCGCGGAACCTGGAGCTGGCCGATCCCCACACCTCCGTGACCTTCATCAGCGTGGCCCAGTCGGGGGCGACCCTTCCCTCGATGATCGAGACCACCGACCATCCAAGGAACCTCTCGGTCGAGGACGGCACGACCGCACTGCCATATCAGCTGACACACCTCAAGACCCTGATCGGCAACCGGCCCATCGACGAGGTTCCCCTCTCCACAGGGGCCGATGACGCGGGGCTGTTACCCCTCCTGGGCACCCTGCTGGTGGATGCGGAACTCTCCGACCTCCTCGACACCCGGGGCCGGGAACGTGGGGTGTCCTCGGCCACCGTCGACGCCATCGCGGACGACGTCATCGCGGAGATCCGTTCCCGGCCCGACGACAACGCCGTGCTGACGAATCCGGGCCGAACCGGGATCCTCGACCGGTTCGACGCGTCGATCTCGACCCTACCAGGGCGGATTGCCCAGCTCGCCGCGGCGTTGCGCGCGTCGTTCACGGTCCGCCGGGTGGCGATCCTGGAGCAGCCGGATCCAACCCGCACCCGGGTGCTCGGGACCGACGGACGACTCGCACCATGGTGGGGCCCCCTGTTCGACGACGTCCTCCCGGGAAAGGCCGTGTCGGCCACGGAATCGCTGGTGGCATCGCGGCTTCTGATCAACCCACTGAACCGCATCCTCAAGGAGTCCGCCGCCACTCACGGCTGGTCCTGGGTGTCCGGAATCAACGATCGCTTCGCGGGGCATGGATATGGGGTCGATGACCACGACCGCTGGATCCGAACCGGTCGGGGAAGCCTCCTCGGGCAGGGATCTACCCCCACCTGGGGCGAACGGATTTTGCCAGTCACCTCGAGCGGGATGGGCTACCCTAAGGGCCCGGGTGTGGCGGTCATCGCCCATCGCATCGGACACGCGCTGGGAGGCCCAGGAGCGGCGGACAACCGCAATTGGACCGTAACCTATCGGGGGTCCCTTCTTCCGAGCGGAAACCCGGTCCCGGTCGACCTCGGCCTTTCGCCCACCGAGGATGAGTTCGTGATCACCAACACGGGGGATGGTCCGCTGGAAGTGGAATACGCCTCCGTCATTGGGGACTTCCAGGTCACCCGCTACCTGAACTCCACGATACTCCCGGGCGAATCGTCGACCCTCCGCGTGGCCAGCGTCGGCCAGGAGCTGGGTCGCCGGGATGGCGAGTTCCGGATCGTCTTCCAAAACCCAGGCGTGCCGGCCTTCACCACCCGGATCGGCGAGGTCAACCTCCGGCAGATCGATCGGCAGCGCTGGATGGGATCCCTTCCGGACCGATGGATCCTGGGACAATTCTCTATCCCTGCCACCCACGCCTCGGTGGCCCGGAAGGAATCCATCCCGGGAACCACCCGACACCAGACCTGGAGCCTCCGCGAACAGCTCGACGCCGGCATCCGGGGACTCGACATCGGCTGTCGTCTCAAGGAGGGCCTTCTCCGGATCTTCGAGGGGGGCACCGACCAGGAGACCCATCTAGGAGCCGTCATCGACGACGCCATCGGCTTCCTCAAGGCGAACCCCTCCGAGGCCCTTCTGGTGGTGATCCGGGAAGAGCCTGGCTCCCTCGGGAACTTCGGGGAGGCGTTGGACCGGGAAGTCGCTCGCAATCCTGGATACTGGCACGTCGGCACCGAACTCCCCGCACTCGGCAAGGCAGGTGCCAGCGAGGCGGCCCGGGGCAGGCTGGTCCTGGTCCGTCGGTTTGCATCACCCGGCATCGCACGTGGCATCGATGCCAGCCACTGGCCCACGGGCTTCGCCGGAACGTTCCGGTCGGGACCCTCCCGCGTCGGGGATGCCCCGGACGTCGAGTCCCTGGATCTGGGTGACGACACCACCAAATGGGCACGGGTCCAGGGGGCCCTCAACCAGGCCCGGTTCGACCAGGAACTCACGTCGCTCACCTTTGCCAACGGCAGGGTCGTGCCCCCCGGCGACCCGGGACAGGTCCCGGCAGTCGCCCAGGAAATCAATACCCTCCTCGGGACCTTCGTCTCCGCCCTGCCCACCAGCAACCTAGGCGTGGTCTTCATGGATTTTCCGACGGCAAACCTCGTCCGCTCGATCTTCCAGACCGGTTTCGGGTTCCAGGAGCGGATCCGATCCCAACAAGGCAAGGATCCGAGCGCCTGGCGGGAGACCTTCGACTCGGATTCGGACCGGCTCGACGATAGCTGGGAGATCCAGTGGTTCGGGTCCCTCGACCGTACCGGCAGGGATGACGACGACCAGGATGGGCAGGACAACCTGTCGGAATTCTACGCCGGGACGCGCCCGAGGGATGCCGCGAGCCGGCTGGGGGCCACCCTCTCCGACACCCGGGCCGATGGACTCACCCTACGCTGGTCGGCCGTGCCCGGCATCAGCTACGCGATCCAGACCACCGAATCCCTCGCCACTGGACCATGGTCAAACCAGGTGTCCGGACTCATCCGAGACTCCTTCACCGAGACCGAGCCGCCGTCGACCCCGACACGCTACTACCGTGTGACGGTGGAAGGGGATTCCCTGAAGGGCGTATCCAGCCTCATCACCACTCCGTGATCGGGATCGTTGGCGGCTCAGGTCATCCACGACTTCGGACTGGCCTCTCCTCCGATTCCGAATTAGTTTCGGCGGACGATGAAGATTGGCGTTCTCCTGCTCCTCGTCTCCGGACTGCTGTCTGTCTCCTTGCTGGCCGACTCCAACACGAAGCCGAAGGCGGCCTCCAAGGAGAAGCCCTACACCCTCGACACCTGCATCGTGTCCGACGAGAAACTGGGCGAGATGGGTGATCCGTTCGTGACCTCCTACAAGGGCCAGCAGGTCAAGATGTGCTGCAAGGCCTGCAACAAGGACTTCACCAAGAACCCCGACAAGTACCTGAAGAAGCTCGCGGCTGGTTCGACCACCAAGAAGTAGTCGATCTCCCGTCACCTCCTGTCGGTTTCCCATGAAGACGTGGATTGCCCTCTGCCTGAGCCTCGTGCTCTTCAGTGTCCACGTGTTCGGAGCGCTCGCCACGCCAGGCCCTAGCACTTCCGAGGAGATGGGCTCCTGCTGCAAGGCGTCCAAGGGACACCACTGTCCGGCCACCTGCTGTGTGGACCAGGACACGACACCCCCCTCCGAATCCTCCGCCGCGGGCCTGCCGGCCCAGACCTCCCGGGTGTCGGTCGACACCCCCGCCCTTCTGACGCTGGCCTGGGTGCTTGCCGCACCCCGCCCGGCGCTCCGTCCCGACACCGCGGACCTCGTGTCCGCCACTGCGGACACCGCCATGCCCCTCTTCCTCCGGCATGGGGTTCTGTTGATTTGATCCGATTCATTGCCACGGTCGAAGTGTGCCCGGCGCGGGCGCACCTCGAGGTCCTTCCGTGTCTGCGCCGCCCGTCCGTTGTTCCCATGACCGCAATGAATCATGAACTTCCAACCAATCCGTCACGTCCTTGTCCAGGGCCGGCGCTTCCTCCTCGGAATCGCCCTGACTCTGCTGGCAACCCAACCTGATCTCCAGGCCGCCGACCCGACCTCGGAGCCTCTGAATCCGGCGACGCTGCAACGCTGGGTGGCTACGATGGCCACGAACCATCCGTCGCTAAAGGCCGCCGCCGCCCGATCCCTCGCCGCCCGGCTGAACGCCGAGGGAGCCCGACGGATCGCCGACCCGCAGGTCCAGTTCGCCGGCACCATCTACAGCCCGAAGGGCATGGAAGCCGATCAGCAGGGCAACCTGCTCTATGGGGTTGAACAGCCCCTGCCCCTGCTCGGAAAGGAACAGGCTGGCCGCGCCGTCGCCCTCCGCGCCGCCGAGGTGGAGGAAGTCCGGGCCGATACCCGGTTCCAGGAGCTGGAGCGGGACCTCACCATCGCCTTGTTTGAAGCGGCCCTGGCCCGGAAGGCTGTCGAACTTGCCGAGGCCGACCAGACCTGGATGACCGACCTCATCCGGAGCCTGGAAGCACAGCTGGCATCGGGAGCCAGCTCGCAGGTCGCCGTGCTCCGGGCCCAGACCGAACTGGCCCGACGCCGCTACGAGGTCGAGAACCTCAGGTCGGCGGAGGCCGAGACCCTCGCCACCGTGAACCGACGCCTAGGTCAGGATCCCGCCTCTACCCTGCCAGGGTTCGACCTCCCTCCTCCGGCACCCCCTGTCACGGTCACGGAGACCCTGATGGGACGAGCCCTTGAGATGGCACCCCGACGACGCGTCCTCGAGGCCGAGCGCAAGGAGGCCGGTGCCGTTGTGGAGGCCACCCGCCGCTCCGTGCGACCTGACATCGCCCTCGGCGTGCAGGGCATGCAGTACACAGGGGACGGGGACTTCCGGTCCGGAACCTTCGGCGTCCTCGTCAACCTACCCCTCTGGAACCGGAGCAACTACCGCAAGGACCTCGCCCGCGATCGGCAGCGTCTGAAGTCGGTCGAGGAGGAACAAATCGACACCGCCCTCGCTGTCCGCGAGGAGATCCGGCGGCTGGGACTCCAGATTGCCGCCGCCCGGCGGGGAACCGAGCTCTACGCCGACGACATCCTGCCCAAGGCCGAGAACGCCCGTCAGACGGCACTCGCCCAATGGGCCGCCGGGACGGGGAACATCCGTGATGTGATGGAGTCCCATCGGGTCCTGCTCGAAACCCGGGCCCAGCTGGCCCGCGCCACTGCGGACCAGTGGACCCTGATTGCCGACCTCACCTACCTCTGCGGCCTGCCTGGACCAGGGGTCCTGACCCAGCCCCTTCCGTCCAAATCCGCTTCCAAAACCCCTTCCGCCGCCAAGCCCTGACCCCTCGCATCCGATGAACGCCTCCCGAATCCTCTGGATCCTCACCATCGGCCTCGCTGCCGCCATCGGCTGGTTTCTTGGCCGCAACCCCTGGTCCACACAAACCGCGACGCCCGATGCCGCGGGTCCCAAGATCCTCTACTACCAGTCCTCAATGCACCCCTGGATCAAGTCGGACCGACCGGGCAAGTGCACGATCTGCGGCATGGATCTGGCCCCGGTCTTTGAGGGACAGGCCGGGTTCGCCGGAGCCGAGGGCCTGGTGACCCTGAGCACCAACAGCATCACGGTCAGCCACGTGCAGACCTCACCCGTCGTCCGACAGCCCGTCGTGCGCACGGTCCGGCTGAACGGGAGCGTGGATGACGACGATTCCCGGCACCGGGTCCTGAGCGCGCGCGTCGAAGGCCGGATCGAACGACTGTTCGTGAACTACCAGGGTGCTGAGGTCCGGGCAGGTGAACCACTGGCACTCGTCTACAGCCCTTCCCTGCTGACGGCGGTACGGGAATACCTCGCCCTGCTGAAGGGACCTGCAGGGTCTGGCCCGATCCGCGACGCTGCCGCGCTGCGCCTCGTCCAGCTCGGACTGCTCCCCAGCCAGGTCGACTCCCTGCCGAAGACCTTCGCCGACACCAACCTCACCCTCGAGATCCTGGCACCCATGACCGGCACGGTGGTCGCCAAGAACGTCTTCGAGGGACAGGCCCTTACGGTCGGACAGCCGCTCTTCGAGCTGGCCGACTTCGACACCCTTTGGCTGAAGCTCCAGGTCTATGAGAACGACCTCGGATGGCTCCGCCCCGGCCAGGCGGTCGAAATCACCTCCCCCGCCTTGCCCGGCCTCGTCCTAACGAACGCCATCACGTTTATCGACCCCAATTTCAACGCCCAGACCCGATCCACCCTGGCACGTGTCGAGATTCCGAACCCGCTGGAGTCGACTCCCGCTGGACCCCGACGTCGCATCCCCCATCGGGTGTTGGCCGAGGCTCGGGTGCGGGTCGCCTCCGAGGCCATCCTGACGATCCCACGGAGCGCCGTCCTTGATTCCGGCCAACCCATCGCCTTCGTCGAAATGGGGAACGGAGCCTACGAGCCCCGCTCCCTTGTGATCGGTCTTCGGGGGGATCGGGATATCGAGGTGAAGTCTGGCCTCGCCGAGGGCGAACGGGTGGTGACGCAGGGTGCCCTGCTGCTGGATGCCCAGGCCCAGCTCCACCAGCTGGTCCAACCCCAGGCCACACCCTCAACACCCCCGTCCAGCAACGGGCAGGACCTGGCCCCAAGTCCAAGTCAGGACCTGACCTTGGAGCAGGCGGCCGTGATCGCCGACTTCCTCAAACAGGCCGATGCCGCGCGGGAGGCGCTGTCGAGCGACGCCCTGGCCGACTTCAATGCGGCCCTGCCGGGACTCCACGAACAGGCCGATCGTCTCGCCCGCACCCTGACAAACGCCCCCTCCTGGTCCCAGGTCGTGGTGCGCATCGTGCCAGCCAGCCACCTCGATCCTGCGCCGGATCTCGAATCGGCCCGGAAGGAGTTCCATAGCCTCAGCGAAGCGGTCGTCGCACTCGGACGTCTCCTGCGTCCGCTTCCCGCCTTCGCCACCCTTAAGCTCTACGAGTGCCCGATGACCCGGCGTGCATTTCCAGGAGCACCCCCGAAGGCCTCCTGGTTCCAATTGGGTGGCCCCATCCGGAACCCGTACTTCGGGGCCGAGATGCTCGATTGCGGCACGGAGGTCCGACCATGATCCATCGCCTGATCGAGGCCGCCCTGCGCAACCGCTTCCTCGTCCTTTGCGCATCGCTCCTCCTCTTCGGCTGGGGCTGGAAGGCGCTGCGCTCGACCCCGGTCGACGCCATCCCGGACCTCAGCGAGAACCAGGTCATCGTCTTTGCCGACTGGCCCGGTCGGAGCCCCCAGGAGGTCGAGGACCAGGTCACCTATCCGCTCTCCGCCAACCTCCAGGGTCTTGCCGGCGTGAAGGCGGTGCGGGCCACCTCGATGTTCGGGTTCTCCCTGATCACGGTCATCTTCGAGGATCGGACCAACAACTACTTCGCCCGGTCCCGGATCCTCGAGCGCCTCAACTACCTGTCCCAGCTCATGCCCGACGGGGTGACACCCCAGCTCGGACCCGACGCCACAGGGCTCGGCTGGGTCTAGCATTACTACATCGATGTCGACCCCAACCTGGCCCCCAGCGGGGGCTATGACCTCGGTCAGCTCCGGTCGATCCAGGACTGGAACCTGCGCTATCCGCTGAACGCCGTGCCCGGCGTTGCCGAGGTGGCCAGCCTCGGCGGGTTCGTGCGGCAGTACCAGATCGAGGTGAGCTCGCTCCGGATGCGCGATCTCGGGGTCACGATGGACGAGATCCTCACCGCCGTCGGAGGAGCCAATCTCAACGTCGGGGGCAAGACCATCGACGAGAACGGCATGGAATTCGTGATCCGCGGGGTCGGACTTGTCAGCGACATCGCTGATCTCGAGGCCCTCGTCCTGAAGCAGGTCGAAGGGGTCCCGGTGCTCCTGAAGCAGGTGGCCCAGGTCGGGATCGGCGGCGACTACCGTCGGGGTAGCCTTGACGTCGACGGCCGGGAGGTGGTGGGCGGGGTGGTCGTGATGCGCACCGGGGAGAATGCCATGGCCGTGATCCAGGCCGTGAAGGCACGACTCGCCCAGCTGGCCCCGAGCCTGCCGCCGGGGATCTCCATCCGACCCTTCTATGACCGCAGCGATCTCATCGAAAGGACCCTCGCCACGCTCCGGGATGCGTTGGTCGAGGAGGTGATCCTCGTGACGCTCGCCCACATCCTCTTCCTCTTCCACTTCCGGAGCATCCTGATCGTCACCATCCCACTCCCGTTCTCGATCCTCATCTCCTTCATCCTCATGAATGGGTTCGGGATCTCGTCGAACATCATGTCGCTCTCCGGCATCGCCATCGCGATCGGGGTGCTGGTCGACGCCGGTATCGTCATGACCGAGAACGTGATCCGCCACTGCGAGCGGGCCGAGGAGGAGAAACTGGAACGGGCCGGAGGCGCCGCGGGATCGGGTCGGCTCACGGCGCAGGAGACCTGGCAGTGCACGCTCGAGGCAGGACAGCAGGTCGGACGTCCGATCTTCTTCGCCATGGCGATCATCATCCTCGCGTTCCTACCGGTGTTCGCGCTGGAGGGACAGGAGGGCAAGCTGTTCCACCCGCTCGCCTTCACCAAGACCTTCGCCTGCGTCGGGGCGACCCTGCTCGCGGTGACCCTCGTGCCGGTCCTCTGCTCGTTCCTCGTCCGGGGCCCGTTCCACCGCGAGGAGGACAACCGGATCATGCGGGTCCTGATGGGGCTCTACGATCCGTCCCTGCGCTGGGCGCTGCGGCACACCCGTCTGGTCCTCGGCATGGCTTTCCTGCTGCTCGCCACCGCACTCACCGTCGCCTTCGGTCTTCCGCGACCGGTCCGCGATGCCCTCGCCAAGACAGGAGCTCCACCCGCCCTCCAGCGGGCCGTCGCCGGATTCGGCAAGGAGTTCATGCCCGCGCTCAACGAGGGATCGCTTCTGATGATGCCTGTCCTCATCCCCGCCAGCTCGCTGACCGAGGTGAAGCGGATCATGTCCTGGCAGGATCAGATCCTACGCAGCTTCCCCGAAGTCGAGGCTGTGGCTGGCAAATTGGGCCGGGCGGAGACCGCAACCGATCCCGCACCGGTCGAGATGATCGAGACGACGATCACCCTGAAGCCGGAGTATGTGACCACGACCCGAAAGGTGTTCGGGCTCATCCCGATCCCTTGGACCCTCCGCAACCCGGCCTGGCGTGAGGGCAAGACCCGGACGCAGCTGGTCGAGGAGATGACCCGGGCCCTGGGTGAGGTGCCAGGCTACGTCCCGGGATTCCTCCAGCCCATCGAGAACCGGATTCTCATGATTTCCACCGGCATCCGGGCCCAGCTCGGAATCAAGATCCTCGGCGACAACCTCGACGCCCTCCAGAAGGAGGCGTTCCGGGTGCAGCGTCTCGTGGAATCCATCCCAGGTGCCGCCGGCGTCGCCCCGAGCCGCGCCCAGGGCAAGCCCTACCTCGAGATCGAGGTCGACCGTCCCGCCTTGGCCCGCTTCGGACTCACCCCACGGGAGGTCCTCGACGCCGTCGAGGTCGGCATCGGCGGCCGCACCGTCACCACCACCATCGAAGGCCGGCAACGGATTCCGATCCAGGTCCGCCTCGAGCGGGACGAACGCAACGACCTCGAACGCCTCGGATCCATCGTGATAGGCCGTCCCGAGGGACCGGCCATTCCGCTCGCCCAGGTCGCCCGGATCCGCAGGACCCAGGGACCGAACGAGATCGGGAGCGAGAACGGACGGCTGCGGGTGTTTGTGCAGGCGAACGTGCAGGACCGTGATCTCGGTGGGTTCGTGGAAGAGGTCCAACGCCGGATCGGGTCGGAGATCATCCCCACCCTGCCTCCGGGCATGACCATTGAATACAGCGGCCAGTACGAGGAACTCCTGCGGGCGGAGCGCACGCTCAAGGTCATTGTACCGGTGTCGCTCCTGATCATCTTTCTCCTGCTCTACGTGGTGTACCACTCGGCCAAGGAGGCGGCGCATGTCCTGCTCGCGGTTCCCTTCGCCCTCAGCGGGAGCGTGTTCCTCCAATACGCATTCGGATACCCCTTCAGCGTGGCAGTGTGGATCGGCTACATCTCGTTGTTCGGCATCGCGATCCAGACCGGTGTCGTCATGGTCGTGTACCTCGAGGAGGCCGTGGCAAAGCGCCGGACCGAACGGGGCGAACGGTTCAACGAGTCGGACCTCGTGGCCGCCGTCATCGAGGGTGCCCGGCTCCGGCTGCGGCCAAAGGTCATGACCGTCGCCACCACCATCGCAAGCCTGCTGCCGATCCTCTGGAGCACCCGAGCCGGGGCCGAGGTCATGAAGCCGCTCGCCACCCCGGTGATCGGCGGAAGCATCAGCTCCCTGATCCACATCCTCATCATCACCCCTGTGATCTTCCTATGGCTGCGTCGACGGGAGATCCGACCGGCGGCAGCCCCGGTTGGCGGATAATCGCCACGGGGAGCCGTCGGTTTGTTTCTGCGGAGCTTCCGATTCGGGGAGCTCCACAAGCGCGGTGATCCCCCTACTTCACCGGAGCCGCATTGGCCACGGAGGGCAGACCCAGCAGGTAGGC
>SXGQ01801228.1_pt1 | contig 12872 bp, 12 predicted proteins | sample 3178371 | NCBI WGS metagenome assembly SXGQ01 (sample SAMN11356859, study PRJNA531348) | freshwater metagenome | isolation source: freshwater sample F1-20 | place: China: Fuxian Lake, Yuxi | collected 2017-12-25
CCGGCGGCTTCAACATCTGGCCTGCTGAACTGGAGAACGCAATTCTTGGACACCCCGAGGTGATCGAGGTTGCAGTATTTGCGATTCCACATGAGCGTTGGGGCGAGAGTCCGGCTGCGATGTGCGTCACTGCGGCGGGTGCGAAAGTTTCGGCTGACGACATCAAAGACTTGTGTGCCCGCGTTCTTGGCTCGTACAAGAAGCCCGCTGATGTGTTCTTTCAGACGGACCCTCTGCCAAAGAGCCCGGTCGGCAAGGTTCAACGAAAGGTGCTGCGCGAGCCCTTCTGGGCGGGCCAAGAACGTCGGGTTGCCGGAAACTAGCGAAGCCCGACGGGGAGGACCGTCCCCTTGATAACCAAACGCTTGTTGTAGTAACGTCACATAAGTCACACAGACCACGCAACCGACAACAAACTGGGGGGATTATGGGTCTCAATTTGGCAACAATGGAAAAGATCACCGCGGACGTTCAGATGAACGATCTGGAGTGGGTGGAAGTAGCTCCGGGTTCCTACTTCAAGGTTCTGACGGTTCACGCTCCGACCAACACCGTGGCCTTTGGCTTCAAGATGGATGGAGGCGCACCGGATTTCCCGTCGCACTTCCACATCTGTCGCGCGATGGCATGGACCGTGAAGGGTTGGTTCGGATACCGCGAGGCTGAGAAGCCCGAAGAGAGCCGGATCATGAAGGGCATGTTCTCCTACGAGGCTGCTGGTTCGTTCCACACTCCGTTCAGCGACTGCCCGGAGGGCTTCGAGTCGGTGGGAATCTTCGAGAGCGACAATGAAGTCCTTCTCCAGAACCACGCCGAGCCCGACCCGCGCTCCGAGCGCATCGGCGACCTCACGGTCAACGACTTCATCTCGTGGGGCAGCAAGTCGACCCACATCGTGCACAAGGACGGCACCATCACCGGTGACCCGACCTACAAGTACGACTTCACGAGCGGTATCAACGCCTTCAACTGAGGCGTCGCAACCGAAATCTTCGGATGAAGGGGGAGGCGGGTGACCGCCTCCCCCTTTCGTTTGTCTTTGTTCTGTTCGTCTCGGTCCTTGTCGTCTCAGACGATTGACCAGCCACCATCGACCGGATAGGTCATGCCGGTGATGAAGTCCGCTTCGGGCGAGCACAGGTATGCAGCCATCGCGCCGATGTCACGCGGCATCCCGAGACGCTTGATGGCATGTGCTGCTGCGAACTGGTCGAGCATGTCGGGTGTGATGTCCTGAAGGATCGGTGTGTTGATCGTGCCGGGGGCGATGGCGTTCACGGTCACGCCGGTGCCCGCGTATTCCGCCGCTGCCTGACGGGTCATTCCGGTGACACCGGCTTTGGCGGCGCTGTAGGAGAACAGATTCGGTAGTCCCCGCAGTGCTGCAAGCGATGCGATGTTCAACACCCGACCGAAGCCACCGCGGATCATCACGGGCAGGACCGTCTTCATTCCGTACCAAACCGATGTGAGGTCGTGGGCGATCATTCGGTCCCACTGCGCCTGCTCAAGGTCGATTGCGGTATCGGCCGTTGTTGCGACTACTCCTGCGATGTTTCCGAGGACATCGATCTTTCCGTGCTTGTCCTCGATCCGCGGCACCTCCGACTTCCACTGGGTGAGGTCGGTGACATCCATGGTTGCGCGCTCGGCCGTGCCGCCGGCCGCTTTGATTGCCGCGACGGTGTCGTTGCAGTCCTTCAAGTCGAGGCATACGACGTGTGCACCTTCGGAACCCAGGCGCTCGGCGACGCCTCTGCCGATTCCCTGATGTGCACCGGTGATGACAGCCACCATGCCGCTGAAACGTTTCGTTGTCATGTGTTCCCTTTGCGTCGAAACTGTGAGTTTGTTTTTCTCATCTGATGTCGGAAATGAATAAGGGCGGGGCCGACCAAGTCGACCCCGCCCTTACAGATAGGTGATTTAGTTGAACAGTTTGAACGAACCCGGACCGGTAGCGAAGCCGCTGGCAGGAACGTTCTTGTTCGTCACGAGCGGGCTGTCCATCCAGTAGGTGGTCGCATCGGGTGTCTCGCCTGCGATCAGTTTGGCGAGGAGTTCACAACCGAGAGAGGCAGTGCCCTCGAGGTCGTTCGCTGCGGTTGCAGCGAAGCTCTTGCCCGCACGGATCATGTCGAGAGCCGACGAGTCACCATTGAACGACACGACGAATGCCTTGTTACCAAGACCATCGACTGCCGCCGCAGCACCCTGACCGAGGCTGTCGAAGCTGGCGTAGACGGCCTTGATGTCGGGGTTCGCCTGGAAGGCCTGCTCGACCTTCGCCTGGGCATCGGCCACAGCGTTGGCGAGGTCAACTTCAACCTCGGTCACCGAGATATCCGGATACTCGCTGCCCTCACCGACCATCGCTTTGAGGGCGTCGGCGCGCTGACGGAGACTCGGCGTGACACGCGCGTTGACGATGAGGACATCGCCTGCTGCCGTGCCACCGTTCTCGGCTGCGATGCGGTCGATCACGTACTGTCCAACGCGGGCTGCGCTCTGGAACTCGAGACCCGTGATCGAGTACGAACCGGTGCGCTGTCCACCCCACACGGTGACAACCGGGCGACCTGCATCGCCCGCTGCCTTCAGTGCGGCATCAAGTGAACCGTTTCCGATGTCATTCGCAACGTTGTAGATGGCGTCGACGCCGGCGTTGTTCGCCTGCTCGAAGGCTTGGACGGCTTCGGTGCCACCCTTGGCATCGAAAACCTGCGTGGATCCACCGTTGGCCTCGACACATTCGACGACTCCGGCCTGGAGGCGATCGACGGGCTCGAGACCCGGTGCGAGCGAGATGATGCCAACTGCCTTGCCGCTGAGGGCCGAGAGGTCGGCTCCGGCAGGTGCGGCTTCTTCCGCTGCAACCGTGTCTTCGGTGGCTGCTTCTTCAGCGGTTGTTTCTTCGGCAACCGCCGTCGTGTCGGCAGTTGCGGTTTCCGCGCTGTCGCTGTCGTCGCCACAGGCTGCAAGAGCACCTGCGGTGGCGAGAACGACCACAAGTGCAACGGCCTTGCTTTTCAGTCTGTTCACTGTTCCCCCTTTTGGGATTCGTTGTGGTGTTGGTTGGTTGCGGCCTTCGCCGCGTTCTTTCCCCAGTCGTTGGCCGTGTGTCGACCGACGAAATGAGGAAGAGATTTGCTCTCGGTGCAATGACCAGAGGAACCATTTGGCTTGGCCGGATGAACGAGGTGTTCCATGATTCAGACCGCGATGTCGTCGTGGCCGTAGCACCCGCGCAGAATGTCGGCTTCGGTGACGGGTTGTTCGAGTTGTCCGACGACGCGCCCTTCGCGCAAGACGACGACGCGGTGCGCAACCTGAGCGACTTCGTCGAGGTCGGAGGACGCAATGATGACAGCCACTCCTTCGGCGGCAAGTTCCGCGACTTGGCGCAAGATCTCACCACGGGCGCCAACATCGACACCTTTTGTCGGCTCGTCGAGCAGCAGTACCTTCGTGTCACGTCCGACAAGCCACCGCGCGAGGAGGACCTTTTGCTGGTTACCTCCGGACAACTGAGCGATCCGTTGATCGTGACCGGTCGTGACGACACGCAAGCGTTCGATCTGCCGGTTCGTTTGGCCGACTTCCTGCCCCCGATTGGGGAGTGGCAGACGAGGGTGACGTCTGAACTGACGCAGATGGGCGAGCACCGTGTTCTCGCGAATCGTGCGCATCGGATAGATGCCTGTGGATCGTCGGTCTTCGGGAATGAGGGCGAGTCCGTTGCGAATTGCATCGGCTGGTGAACGAAACGAGACAACTTTGCCGCTCAGTGTGATGGCGCCGGCTGTCGGCTTCAGTTGTCCGAAAATGTTGAGAAGAATCGACGTGCGCCCCGACCCGACAAGTCCGCCGAGTCCAAGTATCTCGCCTGGTCGCACGTCGAAGGAGACATCTTTCAGCGGTCCGCCCTCGAGTCCCTTCACCGACAGGACCGGTCCGGCGTCGGTGCGCGCCGTGCTGGTCGTCACCCTGACGTTGTCGACCGATTTTCCTGTGATCGCTTCGATCAGGCGATCACGTGTGAGATCTTTGCGCTCGACTTCCCCGACTGTTTCCCCGTCTTTCATGACCGTGACGCGGTCAGTAATCTCGAGCACTTCTCCGAGCCGGTGCGATACAAACAACACGGCAATACCGCGCTCCTTGAGCCGGCGGGCTGCGGCGAAAACCTTCACCACTTCGCTGTCAGCGAGCGCGACGGTCGGTTCGTCCATGACCACGAGACGCGGCTCACCTGCGCAGGCGCGCGCGATGGACACCATCCACCGTTCTGCGACGGTGAGTGAGCGCACGGGTGCGGACGGATCAACGTTGACAAAATCCGCGAGGATGCGACGGGACTCTTCGGCAAGTGCATTCCAGTCGACGCGCAGGCCGCGTCGGGGGAGCTCCTTCCCGAGGAACAGATTCTCCGCAACACTCAGACGCTCGACGAGAGAAGCATCTTGGTGAATGAAGTGAAGTTCGAGGCGACTCGCGTCACGTTCGCTCAACAAGTCGACGGGTTGCCCGTCGACGAGGATCGTGCCGGCGTCGCGGTGTTGTGCGCCGGCGAGAATCTTGATGAGGGTCGACTTCCCTGCGCCGTTTTCCCCGACAAGGCCGTGGATTTCGCCGGGCCGGATCTTGATCCATGCGTTGCTCAACGCCTGAACACCGGGAAAGCGCTTCGACATTTCTGAGATCTCGACGATGAACTCCGCCGTGTCGGCCATCCGCAAACCCCCTTCGGCGACTTCCTTCACCATACTTAACCCAACGGTGGGTTGATTACCTCCGGGATCTGCTAGATACTGGAGTTGCTCGGAGGGGGCTCATGGGTTCAGCAGTAGCCAAAATCCGCTCTGCCGTTGGAGGGGTCATTCCCTACCGCAGGCAGGCCGGAGGAAACGGCGCGGGTCACGCGTCGGAATCGAAGGGAATGGCTTTTGCCGCCCGTTACGGAACGATCGTCTTCCTTCTCGTTCTTGTCGTGGTGTTCACGGTTCTTTGTGAAATCCGCCTCGGAGAGCAGAGATTCCTGTCGGGCAGCAACCTCACGCTTCTTCTGCGCCAGTCAGCCGTTCTTGCAATCCTCGCCAGTGGTCTCACGATCGCGCTGATCCTCGGTGAATTCGACCTTTCCATTGCGGCAGCCCTGACACTCGGCGGCGGCATTTTTGCTCTCTTCCTCAGTGGTCAGTACGTCGTGACGTGGCCGACCATTCCCTTCACCGACATCGGTGGTGGTGCGGTGGTGCCGGCCGATTGGCAGGACACGTTCCTTTTCGCGTTGATCGCTGCCGCTTTCTTTGGTCTCCTCGCCGGTGTCATCAACGGCATCGTCGTGTCGTACTTCGGCGTCAGCGCCTTCATCGGCACTCTTGGTCTCGCGGGAATCATCGAGGGGTACCTCATCCGTCTCACCGACGGTCGGTCGGTTGCCCTACCGAAGAACGTGACCGACACCGCGCAAGGAACCCTCTTCGGGTGGAAGGCGCCTGACAGTTGGGGCTGGGACCTGACGGTCGGTGGTCGAACCTTCAATCTCAATTTTGGCGGCCTGAGCTTGCCCATCATCGCCGTGACTGCGGCGATCATCTTGTGTGGGATTTCTTTCTTTCTGCGCCAAACCGAAGCGGGTCGTCGCATGGATGCCGTCGGCGGCAATCCCGAGGCTTCGCGTCTGGCGGGTATCGACGTGAAGCGTTACCGCCTCGCAGCCTTCATGATGTGCGCGGTCATTGCAGCGATTGCGGGTGTCGTGCTTGCCGCCGGTCGAACCGGTTCGGCCGTCACATTGGTGGGCAACCAAGGTTCGTACCTTCTCCAGGCCTACACGGCCTGCTTCCTCGGTGCCGTCACGTTGCGCGAGGGGGAATTCCACGTCCTCGGAACGGCCATCGGGGTTCTGCTGATGACGGTCACCTTCTCCGGTCTCATCATCCTCGGTGTTCCGGGTTATGCACAGACAATCGCCAACGGTGTGATCCTGATCGCCGCCCTGACATTCGCGGGCCTTGCCCGCAGGGCGGCCAGGCGAACGTAGACGACATCTCGGCGCCGGGTGTCGCCTGACAAACCGGTGGTGCGGCGCCACCAACCACAACAATCAGGGGGAGTCGGATTCGGATGACCCAAGGAGGAAAAATGAGAAAGTTCAAGAAGGCACTCGTGGTGCTTCCGCTCGTCGCCATGACGCTGCTCGCAGCGTGTGGGGACGACAGTGGGGATTCCACGTCCGACACAACAGCAGCTGCCGACACGACGGCAACCGCCGACACGACGGCCGCGACTGAAGAGACGACCGCACCCGCGGATACGGCTGCTGCAGCCGCATCTGATCCGTCAAAGGGTGAAATCCCCGAGGGTGGCGCTGAAGTTGCCATCGCTGGCGATGTCACAACGTGGACCGGCAAGAAGGTCGGCATCGCCAACCTCGCACCGGTGCCCGGCGCCGAGCGCTGGTCGAAGCCACTTCAGGCTTGTATCGAAAAGAACGGTGGCACCGTCGACTATCAGGATGTTGGTGGAGACCCAACCAAGCTGCCCGCACTTCTTGAAGGCTGGGCAAGCGCGAAGGTCGATGCCGTATTCAACATCGGAATCGACATGACCGGTCAGGAATCGTTGATCGCCGCGTTCACCGAGGCAAAGACGCCCGTCGTCATTTGGGGCGCCGGAAATCCTGAAGGTGTCGTTGCACTTGACGCCAACCAGGAAGAAGACGGTCGCATCATCGGTCGTTACCTCGTCGAGAAGGTCGGCTCCGGTCAGGTCATCCTCGTCAACGCGAACAACCCCGCCCTCCAGAGCCGCGAAAAGGGCCTGAAGGAAGTACTCGATGAGGCGGGTCTTGAACTCATCGTCGTCGGCGAAGCTCTCGGCTTCTCCGCCGAGTCGGCACAGAAGTCCGTCGAGGCCGCCCTTCAGGCGAACCCCGACGCGAAGGCTGTTGTTGGTGGCTTTGGTTCGCTCGGCGTCGGTGCTGCTGCAGCGGTCACCGCCGCGGGCAGTTCGGCCGTCGTCGTTTCGATGAATGGTGACCCCGAGGAGTACGCAGCGATCCGTGAAGGTGGTGCATTTGTCGCAACCGTGGCCGACGGCCATGAGTTCGGCGGTGAGGCTGCTTGTCAGATCGCGGCCGACATGATCGCAGGCAACGCTGCACCCGGCACTGCCGGCAAGCAGATCCTCGCGACCTCGGTGCTCGTGACCGCCGACAACGTGCCCGCCGAGGGCTCGTCGGAGGCCACGCCACGCAAGTTCTACCAGCTTCCCTGATTCTCGGGTGGTGGTGACGGTGTGGGTCGGCTCTGCCGGCCCACACCGGACACTCCCCAGACTCGGGTTCAGGACCCGAACGTCATGACTCCGATGCTGAAGGTCAAGGGAGAAAGCGTGAAGCACACGCGCCAAGTAGCTGTCGTCACCGGTACCGGTCGCATGCGCGGTATCGGTCGCGCGTGCGCGCTGCGTCTCGCAGGCGACGGGTATTTCGTCGTCGTCCACGGGCGCAGCGATTCACCCGCCGCGATGACGGAGAAAGAGCGCGAGGCCGCCTGGCGCGGGGCGCAATCAGTGGCAGATGAAATCGTGTCGAACGGGGGTGGCGCAGCGGTCGTGGTGGGAGACCTGCGTGAAAAGCCCGTGATTGAAGCAATCAGACGCGTCGCCGAGGAATCGGGTGATCTTGCGGCCGTTGTCAACAACGCCGGCACTCCCGGCGAAGCGAACACGTATGCCGCGCACGAAACGCCGGCGGAATTATGGAGCGATACTTTCCGGATCAACGTCGACACCGTCTACGAAATGTGCCGGACCCTCGTCCCGCTGTTTCAATCATCGCAGTGCAAGAACAAGTCGATCATCAACTTCTCCTCAACCGCCGGCAAGCGTCCGCTTGCTCGCTACGGCGCGTACAACGCGTCCAAGGCGGCTGTTGAGGCGCTGACCATTCAACAGGCACTCGAGCTCGCGCGCTTCGGCGTTCGGGTCAATTGCATTGCACCGGGAAGCACGACGACCGACATGATCGATGGTACGTTGGACCGCGCGGCGCGGTACACCAAAATGACCCGTGACGACTTGATGAAGAGCGTCTTGCGAAAGATCCCGATGCGACGCTTCGCGGACCCTTCCGAGATCGCCTCGGTGGTCGGTTTTCTTGCGAGTCGTGATGCGTCGTTTGTCACCGGTCAAGTGATCACGGTGGACGGAGGGATGACGCTCTCATGAAGAACAACACCCCGAATGGCACGATAGAAACAGGTGAAATGAGCGAAAGTCTCGACATCCCGGGAAGTTCTCAATCGGCAGCACGGTTCGACAGCAATCTCGTGTGCGACGAAGCCGTACGCGATCCGTATGCGTTCTTCGGTGAGTTGCGTGACACCGTACCCATCCACTGGAACACGCGCCACAAGGCGTGGGTGCTGACAACCCATGAACTGGTGACCGCGGCACTGCGCAACGCGAGTTTGACTGCCGACAGAATGGAACCGTTCCGTGGATCCGTGATGCGACAGACGAACTCTGCTGCGGTTGATGAAACCTTCCGTATTCTCGCCGATTGGATGGTCTTTCTGGATCCTCCGAACCACACACGGTTGCGTCGTCTCGTTTCGCGAATCTTTGCTCCGTCCGTCGTGCGAGCCCAGACCGTCGATCTCCAAGAAGTCGTGGGAAGTCTCATCGCGGATCTGCCCGAAGGTCGCCCGGTCGACTTCATTGCGGAGTTCGCCGCGCCGTTGCCAGCAATTGTCATTGCAAAGATGCTCGGCGTTCCGCCCCAGGACCGCATCCTCTTCAAGGAGTGGTCCGATCAGTTGACGTCCCTGGTGTTCGGCGCCTACGACAATCCCGATCGATTCCATCAAGCCGCGCGGGGAATGCTTGACCTCCGTGACTATCTGCTCGGCATGATCGAAAAGTTTGAGGTGGCCCCCGAAGACAACCTCATCAGCTTGCTGCTCGAACAAGAAGACGGCGACTCGTTGTCACGAGACGAGCTCATCTCCACCTGCACGCTCTTGTTGTTCGGCGGCCACGAAACAACGACCAATCTCATCACCAATGGATTGCTCGCTCTTCTTGACTTCCCCGACCAGATGGATGATCTGCGGCGCAACCCCGACATCATGGCGATGGCACTCGAAGAGATCACGCGCTTCGATGGTCCGGCGCGTTCGATGGTTCGTTTGGTGAAGGAAGACCACGAATTTGGTGGCGTCGAAATGAAAGCCGGCCAACGCGTGTTTCTCGTCAACCCGTCTGCAAACCGAGATGCTGCGGTCTTCGGCGATCCTGACGTGCTGAATCTGCGCCGGAACCCCACAAGTCACGTTGGCTTCGGGTTCGGCTTGCACTACTGCCTTGGCGCACCCCTCGCCCGGCTCGAGGCAGATCTTGCTCTTTCGGCGGTTCTCCGTGAGTTTGATTCGATCTCGCTGGCCACCGACCGCTCGACGCTCGAATGGAACCCGACGATGCTGTCGCGAGGACTGAAGTCCTTGCCCGTTGTGCTTGTTCGGAGATAACGGGTCAGGAGCTCCACAGTCGGGACAGGGTGCGTGCTCGTTCCCGGTCGCTGAGGCCGCGTAAGTCAGCCATCCCGTGTTCGTTGACGACGACGTCAATGTCGGATCGTTGGGTTGTCACGTTTTCGGTGAGTTTCTCCACGAGTGTGGGTGTCGTTCCACGTCGGCTGGGCAGTGCGACGATGCTGAGGCCACTTCGGCTCGATGCTGCAGAGAAAGCGAAATCGGCATGCCCCCCAAGTCCTGCGACGGTCGTACCGCGGATGCTTTCAACGTTCACCTGTCCCGACAGGTCGATTTCGAGCGCCGTGTTGAGGGCAAAAAAAGTGTCGTCCGAGAGGGAGCGGTGATCGTGGGTTCGTTCGACGCGATCGACCCACCCACGGTCGGCGATTTCCTCGTAGAACGACGCCGTCCCCACCGCATAAGCACCAGCCGGTGGCGTCGTAACGACACCGCGTTGGACGGCATCGGCCACGACGTCGCTCACGATGCCGGAACGAATTCGGGTCGGCCGCCGAAGTAGTTCGACGCACGCCGCACCGATCGGACCCGGGCCGTACTGAATCGCGGAGTTGTCGGGAAGGAGTGCCACGATCCGCTCGGCGATTGCCCGAGAAACGTCATCGATGGTCGGGGCCGGAATCACTTCCGGGGGCGCCGTTGGTCCCTCACTGATCGACGTGCGAGAACCAAGCCCGAGGTCGCGCAGTGCGGTCGTGATCGGCAGCGCCGGGTTCGGGCGAAGGATGATTCGGCTTGCATTCTCAATGGCGGCCGGAATCCATCCTGCTTCGGTGCCGAGATGCCAGCCGGATGTGTGCTGCCGCGCGGACATGAGCAGGGTGTACGGCTGTAGCCACGTGGCGAGGGCTCGGGGGAGGTGCGAGAACCGCACCGGCACGTAATTGAAGTGCGGTGAAGGCACCAGATGTCGTGATCCGTTGCCACCCATGAACGACCGCACCGTGATGTCATGCGAAGCCTCGAGCCACTTCAGTCCGTCGGCCAGACACCAGCCAACGAAGACTTCGCAGGTTTCACCGCGACGACGGGCCCCTTCGACCTGGTCGCGCAGAAGCTCCCAAGGTGCGCCAACACCATCGGCCACCACGAAGCGGGTGGTTTGGTTCAGCCGAAGACCTTCTTCGCGATGACCATCCGCTGGATCTGGGGCGTGCCTTCGTAGATCTGCGTGATCTTCGCATCACGCATCATCCGCTCGACGGGGAAGTCGTTCGTGTAGCCGTAGCCACCCAGTAGTTGGACGCAGTCGGTGGTGACCTTCATCGCCACGTCGGAGGCGAAGCACTTCGCCATTGCACCGAGCGTCGACAGCTCGCCGTACGGATCGTCGGCATCGACAGCGGCGCAGGCACGGTATACGAGGGTTCGTGCGGCTTCGACCTGCATCTGTGCATCGGCCACCATCCATTGCAGACCCTGGCGCGTGGAGAGAGTGGCACCGAACGTCGTGCGCTCCTTCATGTAACCGACGGCGTAGTCAATGGCACCCTGCGCGATGCCGACGGCCTGTGCGCCGATCGTCGGCCTGCTGCGGTCGAGCGTGTGCATCGCGATGGCAAATCCCTGGCCGACATCGCCGATCCGATTGGCGTCAGGCACGCGCGTGCCGTCGAAACGGATCACGCCGGTGGGCGAGCCCTTGATGCCGAGCTTGTGTTCGACCTTGTCGACATGCACGCCCCAGTTCGCCTCGACCAAGAATGCGGTGATTCCCTTGTGGCGGTCGTCGCTCGTGCGCGCGAACACCGTATAGAGATCGCTCACGCCGGCGTTGGTGATCCAAATTTTCGAACCATCGATGATCCAGTCGTCGCCGTCGCGCACCGCGCGCGTGGTCATCGACGCGACGTCGCTGCCCGCGTCGGCTTCGGACAGTCCGTAACTGCACTGCGATTCACCGGTACAGATTCGTGGCAGGTACCTTGACTTCAATTCGTGACTGCCGAAGTTGATGACGGGCAGCATGCCCAATTTCGAGATGAGGAACATGAGGCTCGTGCTGGCGCAGACGCGAGCAAGTTCCTCGGCGACCACTGCCTGCGTAACGAGCGACGCGCCGCTCCCGCCGTACTCGGTGGGGTACGACAGCGCGGTCAGTTCCATCTGCTGCAGTGCCTTGAACGCATCCCACGAGTACTCGCCGGTGCGGTCGGTTTCCGCGGCGAACGGTGCGATCTTGTCTTCGGCGAACTTGCGCACGACGTCGCGGAACGCGATTTGTTCACCATCGAGAGAAAAGAGTTGTTCGGTCATCCCGGTTCTTCCTTTATTTCTTCGCGTAGTCGTAGAAGCCGCGGCCGGCCTTGCGACCGAGAAGGCCGGCGTCGACCATTCGCGAGAGCAGGGGCGGTGCGGCGTACAGCGGTTCCTTGAATTCGGCGTACAGGCTTTCGGCAATCGCAACGATCGTGTCGAGACCGATGAGATCGGCGAGACGCAGCGGACCCATCGGGTGGGCGCAACCTTCGACCATGCCGAGGTCGATGTCTTCCGCCGACGCGTAGCCCGACTCCATCATTCGCACAGCCGAGAGAATGTAGGGCACGAGCAAGGCATTCACGATGAACCCGGCGCGGTCGTTCGAACGGATGACTTTCTTGTGCAGCGTTCCTTCGGCGAACTCGACGGCCCGTGAAATGGTGGTGCCCGAGGTGAGAAGCGAAGGGACGAGTTCGACCAGTTTCAGCACCGGCACCGGGTTGAAGAAGTGAACGCCGACGACCTGAGACGGCCGCTGTGTGGCCATGCCGAGTTTCATCACCGGAATCGACGAGGTGTTCGTGGCGAGGATCGCGTTGTCATCCTCGACGTATTTGTCGAGATGCGAAAAGACCTCGGTCTTCAAGCCTTCGTCTTCGATGACGGCCTCGATGACCAATTGGCGATCCGCAAAGTCGGCGAGGTCGGTGGTGAAGCTGAGGCGTGAGAGAGCCGAGTCGCGCTCGTCCTCGGTGATCTTGTTCGCCCCGAGAGCACGGTCAAGCGACGCTGTCAGGCGCTTCTGGCCCGCCTCCATCGCCGCGGGGTTGATCTCGCGGACCATCACGTCAAGGCCGGCTTTCGCGCACACCTCGGCAATGCCCGAGCCCATGAGACCACAACCGACGACTCCGACGCGGGACACGGGGCTTGTTGACATCTTCCGACCTTTGCTTTCTGTTCCTCTCTATCTTGCCTCACCTACCGTTGGGTAACCGATGGGAGGTGCTTTCGGAGACCGTGAAACCCGTCGCCTACCCTCGGGCCATGGACTTCGCGATCCCGAAGGAAATTCAGACCACGCTCGACGAGCTCGATGCCTTCATCGAG
>SXGQ01796742.1_pt1 | contig 12871 bp, 15 predicted proteins | sample 3178371 | NCBI WGS metagenome assembly SXGQ01 (sample SAMN11356859, study PRJNA531348) | freshwater metagenome | isolation source: freshwater sample F1-20 | place: China: Fuxian Lake, Yuxi | collected 2017-12-25
GTGCCTCTCATGCAGGCTGGTGGCGGTTGCTCGGTGCCTCTCATGCAGGCTGGTGGCGGTTGCTCGGTGCCTCTCATGCAGGCTGGTGGCGGTTGCTCGGTGCCTCTCATGCAGGCTGGTGGCGCATATTCTGTAGACGTGGCGACAAATGAGCTCGGCAAGGTCCCGATCTATTCTAGTATTCCGTGCTCGGCTCAAAAGGGTGGCATGAGCCCCATTGATGCACCTCCTCTTGCCGCATCTTCTTGTACTGCTCCGAGCGCCCTCGACATGCCGTCGTACACGGCCTCGTATTCCTTTATGAACCCAGTGAAGCTTCCTAATGGACCCCTGAACTTTGAGGTATCTGCAATGGGCGGCGGCCGGTCCAGACGCAGACGCAATCGGTCCAGACGCAGTCGTTCCTAAATAGAAGTATAACAAGTCTTAATTTATCCTATCGTATGTCTCTAATGAGACGTATGATATGATAATAATCACACGTAATATTAATGGGGGCCCTCGATGTTTCATGTACAAATGACATGACGCTCACGAAATTAATGACAGAATTCATTGGAGAACACAAGGACCTATTCATGATATACGTGGCACTTCTATTAGCTCTGCCTATTCGAGATGTTCTAATGCCCCACCTGGTGGGAAAAATGTACAATTCCATAAAAGAGAAGAAGTCATTCAAATATATAATCATAGGCATAGTGGCAATAATAGTTGTTATACAATTACTCGGCATAATTTCCGATTATATTGAGATGTCGTTGCACCCGGCTATTTACAAGTTTTTCAGAGAAAAAATGATGTCTCATCTGTTTGCAACAAAGGATACCAATTACAGTGACGTTGAACTCGGCGCCTTGATAAGTAAAATCGTAAAGGTGCCGGGTGTCACCCATAATTTCATTGACCAAATTCAAGGGATTTTCATTCCCTATACAATCACAACACTTATTTCTCTGGGTTATGTCACATACGTCGACTGGAAACTCGGTCTTCCTCTAACTTTCTGTATAGGTGTCTTAGCATTTATGTTGTATCAGTCATTTTACGAATGTTCTCCAGCTACACTTAAGAAAGATGAAATATTCTCGCTCATCATGTCAAATACGGACGACGTAATACGCAACATGGTTACCGTGATGAGTTTTGATAAACTCGACGATGAATTTGATCGCATCGATGAATTTCAAAAGGACTATGCGCATTACACTACTTCCTCATGGGAATGCTCGCTTAAAACAAAATACGTAGTAATCCCTCTACTGCTGACGTTTATTGTATATGCCTGCTACTACGGCTACCAGAGCGTAAAACGTGGCACACTCAATCAGGGCTCATTTGTGTCTGTTCTGATTATCATTTTCATGGTCTTCAAAATGGTTCTATATATACTCGATAAATGGAAGGATATCCTGCTGCGTAACGGAGTTATACAACACGGACTCGCTATGTTTACAGATTGTAAGACAGAGCGGGTCCCCTATAATAAACAGGCTGCCACGACCGGCGGTATTCGCTTTCAAGATGTCGATTTCTCCTATGTCAGTCCCGATATGCAGAGACCTGTGTTTAAGAATTTCACTCTCGATCTCGGCTGGAATGAAACGACTCTGATTATGGGCAAGATCGGCTCCGGCAAATCCACGTTGATCAGTCTACTCATGAAGTATCAGACTCCGCAGGCGGGAGAGATCTTTATAAAGGGAGTCCCCTATTCTAGCCTATCATCAAAAGAGTTACGCAAGAGGATCAGTTATATTCCGCAGAGCCCCATTCTTCTAAACAGATCCGTGTATGAGAATATCGTGTATGGACTATCTGCACCTCCCAAGGCCGAGGAGATTATGAACATGATTACACAAATGGAGCTCTCCTCATTCCTCGAAAATCTACCCAAGGGCCTGGACACAAATGTCGGTGTTCATGGTTCCAAGCTCTCGGGCGGTCAGCGGCAGATTATCTGGATTCTCAAGGCCATGTTCTCCAAGCCCGAGATTATCATTATGGATGAACCCACGGCGGCAGTGGACGACAATACAAAACAAAATATACACAAGTTGCTGACAAAGGTAATGAAGGGCAAGACTGTGATTATGATTACCCATGACCCGTATCTTCTCAAGTTTGCGTCACGGGTGATTACGATGAAGGAGGGTGTAGTAGTTCAGGATTCTAGGGGCCGATAGACCAGCCCGTCTTGCCGAGATAGGAGCGAATGGCATCCGACACGGGTAGTCCGGCCGCCTTACGGGTGTCCATAGACGTCAGAAGCTTGAACTGGAAGTACCGGAGATAGGCCTTGCCATTACGACTGGTGGTCATGATTTTCTCGAATAACTCCATGTCTTCCTCCGTAGCATCGGTTAAGAATTGGTCGAACAGGCCCGACGTTATCGGATTCCCAACCTTTGCGCCGTCGCCGTCATCCATATCCTCCTCGTATAAATCAGAACACATTTCCTGCCAGTCCGATTGGAACATCATGACAATGTTTGTGAACTCGGGGGGCTTGTTGGACCAGCTATATCCGAGGCTATCGTGAAACTTCACCAGATGCTGTTGCGCTTCCGAGGTAAGAACAAAGGTTGGCATTAAAAGATACAGCAGGGCGTGAAGGCGTTCAAGTTTTTACGGGCCTGATGAGAACAGTGGGCCCGTCGGTAATTCCTCCTCGTCAACGACCCGATGCTGTCCTTTTGATTTCGATTCCTTGTATTCGCCGCCCGGCTCTTTCACCATGATCTTATATGCACACTGGCGATAGAACTTCAGTCGTTTCTGATACTGACCTCCAAGACAGGGGTGAATATCATGAACATCATAGATAACCGGTGCAAATACCCGCTCCTCCTTTTTTAAACGGAAGATGCGACCCACCGCCTGTTCAATGCGGGATTTCGGAGTTACGAGAGCCACCGTATTGAGATCTCGCACATTCATTCCCTCGGCGGCGAGCGTAAACGTGGCCAGAATGATTTTTTCCGTCGCCGATATATCCCGATCCGCCGTCTTCATACCACCGACATAGTAACCTATGGATGTGAACCCTCGCCGACGGAATTCCTTCTCAAAGTCTTCCAAATGACTCCGCCGATCCGACAGAATCAGGAGTTTACGGCCTTCACGCAGGGCCGGATCGAGCTCATCGCAAATGGCCAGCGTCCTCGGTTGATATTCGGCGAGCTGATTGCAGAGTCTTGCTCGAATAACTTCGCCTCGGAAATCGGTGGGTTCATCGGCATATGCCGGATCAGCGCTAGTGAATTTCAGCACCTTGACGAGTACCGTGTCGTCGGCTTCGCGTACCTTGATCTGATACCTAATCGGTCCGATGAACCATAGAAAGACCTCGTCAAGACCGTCCATGCGTTCCGGGGTAGCCGAGAGCCCGAGCATGTGTTTCGTCTGTATCGACATGAGCGCCTTGGAAAAGTGCTCGGCGCCGAGATGATGGCATTCGTCGAAGATGGTGAATCCGAATCCGCTGAAGGTATCCATGGCCCATTCTCGGCTAGCAACGGTCTGGAGCATGCAGATACAGCAATCGTATTCGACGGGAGCATCCTCGGGTTCCATGGTGCGGAGTCGGGCCAGGAGTTCGCCCCGATTGCCGCCGACCTTGAGGCCTCGGGCCCGTAATCGGACCTTTATCTCTTCTATCGTCATGGCCCGGGGTTCCATGAGCCCCGTCTGGACCTTGTCCTGTTGAAGCACGCCGATACGGATTCCCGGAATGGAGCCCTCGAGTTCTTTGCGCCACTGCTCGAGGAGGAATTCCTGGTGGACGACGACGAGAAATCGTTTACGGAGCTGGCAGGCGAGCCAGATGGCCATGAATGTCTTACCGTATCCGCAGGGTACACAGATGAGTCCATTGTAGTCGCCGGCCTTGAAGGCATCTACGATGGGCAGTTGTTCGGTGCGCAGAGTCTTGTTGAATACGAGCTCGGGGCGCAGATCTCGGCCGGCGGAGCGGGCGTCGCCATCGGGCTCACCGCAGTTCTCGAGACCCCAGAAACGGGGCAGATACCATCGACTCTTGCTCTCGTAGTATATGGGAAACGGATCGATACCGGCACTGAACTCGGGGGCAATCTTCGGCTTTACAGTCAGAGCCCGACGCATACGGGTCGTGGCGGCTTCGTCGAGTTCTTCCTTGAGGATAGCATAGCCCCGATGACTGAGAATACGAGCCATGTGCCTCCATGTATTCCGAGTTCAGGCGGTCATCTTTCTGCCCAATTCGGCGCCTATGAATTCCACCATCCAGGAAGTATTCGATACGGGCCGATGAAGCTCGGGATGGAATTGACATCCGTACCAGGGCATCCGCTTTCCCTCGATCAGTGCTACATAATCCTTGTGTTGTCGGTCGGAGGCGACGCCGAGGATACGAAATGCGGATCGCAAACTACGATTGTCATTGAATCCCTGTATGGACAGGCCTTCCATGTGATCAAAAAAGGGAACGGATATTTGCTTGATCTGAAATCGTTCAGAGTACCGGAACAAACGGGAAATGGTATTCGGTATTATTCGCATTTGAGAATGGTAATTATTAGAATGAAAGGATTCCAGCTCCGTCAGTCGTCCGATGAATTTTATTATCTGTTGAAATCCGTAACACGTGCCCCAGACGGGAAAATGACGCCCCTTTTTGAACGCCTCGTGTGCCATCGTCAGCAGAGTGTGTGCCATTCTATCGACGACGGGATGCATATGGACACCGGCATATCCAGGATGAATGTAGAGTCCGTCGATGCCATCGAAGATAGCCGCCGCCTTGGCTCCCGTAATCAGTGGAGAAATGGGCACAATGTCAAAGTGGCCCTGTTCGAGCCATGACAATACGGAGGGTGCTATATGCGGTTTTCCAGATGTAATTATCATTAAGACCCCGAGCCGCATCCCCCTTAATTATTATCTATACTATTTTAGGATGAATTGGCCCGTGACGATCTTGCTATTGGCTGCGGCAGCCGTCGTTGCATACATGATGATGGAACAGCCCGTAAGAAAGCAGACGAATATGAATATGAAAAGGGTTCGTTTGCCTTATCGGCCCTTGAGTGACACGGGATCAAACAAGGCCGCTCCGACCTCGTTTGATACAAAAGCGTTGTGTGCGACTGCGGCGGAATGTTAAAGAAACCTATACACAGTCAAAATTTCTAGAATATTTTTTTAATAATGGTACAAGTGTATCCTTAAAAAATTTGTCATTCTTCTTTTTCTCTTCCTCATTTTTAGCAACGTTGGTTAATTCACCACTTTTAAATCCAGAATCTATAGCCGAGCCGTAATCTTTATTAAATTCCTTGAGATCTTTTTGAGAATTAAAGCAAATCCACCGTTCGGGAAATCCACCTATTGACTTACACTCATCATCGGAGTACATCATCGTATCACCTAACAGTGGGTTTTGTACAAGTTTCCCTATACCTTTGACACACTTGTCTCCGCAGATCGGTAACCGGCTCACATCCACCCCCTTCTTCTTGAGTTCTCCTACAATATTCTGAGTGAAACACGTCTTTGAAATATTGTCGAAACAACTGTATACGCTGAGGCCAGCCAAAGGCCCCGACGTGTATTGTGTATCCGATTTAGAATAATCGGGGGGACATGTGTCACTTTCCTTCATGCGCTGATATGCACAGTCACCTGAACCTCCCTTATCCGTCTTGAACAGATCTGCCGCTTCACCAACGGTACAGAAAGATCCCGCCTTGGTATCGGAACAGTCGGATCCATCGGATGTGACAGACGATGAACAACAACGGTTGGCAAAACTATAATTGGGTTTCGATGCAGGGCAAAACGATGTCCCCTTTTCTCTTAACATTGCGTGCACAAATTCGGAACAATTCGGCGCATCGACTGAGGATGCACCGAGTGTACAGAACGAATTTTCCATCTTCTCAATTGCCCGTTTACATGATCCTTGCACAGTGGTGGCGTCGGCGTTAACAGTTCCACGACAGCAGTATGTCTTTTTATCTCCGCCGAAAATATATTCTTTGAATCCCATGGGGCATATGGGTACAGTGACCCTGTCGCTCGATGATACGAAACTCTCACTCATTGTGAAAAAGCCCTTGATAATAGGTGTATTAGACATCAAGTAGATCATAATAAATAACAAAAGAAAAAATAGTGTCATGAATACTATCTTTTCCGATTTTGCCGACATATCCCTGTATTGTACAACGAAATTTTTGCTTACAGTCGTATATAACTGAACATCACACCCAGATTATGCATTAGCCTGTCGTAGGAAAAGAAGGCCGTAATGCATATGGCTCCCATGATGAACATCTTGGTCGCATCTGTCGAATCACTCGAGTTAAATATGCTAGACCATACAAATCCGAGTACGAAATCGAGCAGCGTTATCGTTACTACGAAACAAAGGGTGAATAAAATCGCACACAGAGCACGGTTAGAATTAGATACATTATTCACCGACGATTCACTATCCGTTTCATCTTCTGCTGCACATTTGGGCAGAGTGGGAGCAGCAGGAGGTGCTTTCGTCGATCCCACGCCGGGATTTGCAATAATCAGATTATTCAACACGTCTTGTCTTGTTAGTGTAACACTGGGACTAACGGCGGCCACGGGAAGATTCCTGGGATCGGATGTGCCCGTATCCAGCCTATTTATACGATCAATGTCGGTTGCTCTGATGTAGTTCGGTGTTAGAACCAGTATAAACACGGTTTCATCATTCACAGACCTACATTTTGCGGTGGTAGGAGTATCCCGTGTTCTGCCACGAATATCGGGAGCCTTGTACTGCAATGTTTTGGTTCCAGGTGTGAATAACGTCGTAATCAGGGGCCTAGTGGCACCGGGCGTGGCTCTGCACGCCATAAAATAGGGATGTCCACTTATATCACCGGTGACAATCTTCAGTGGTATAACGAGGGTAATCTGACGCACGGGGGTGGCATACGTTTTTAGATGTATATGATACTCGGCTGCATATTTATCTGACTGACCAGGGAAGACGTGTAATCCGGGCGCATGAAATATAGCTTCAACGTAAGAATATTTTTGGCCTCTGTAGTCGACCATCAGGCCGGAGTTTTCCTCTATATTTACACCGTCGCCGGCTCCGCCACCAGTTCTGCGAGACACGGGCTGTAAAGAGCCTGGTATAGAAGAGTGAATTTCAATAGTGGAGTCCGTTTTCTCCTCCAAATCGTTTAAACTTATACCGCTGGGAAATCGTAACGGTGTTTGTGGACATGTTAACCCCGTTGCTGACATCTGTACCCTACTTTATGTGACTTTATTGTGTTACGACGACAACCGATATCAGGCAAATAGCGATTTCTTGTATACTGTGGTTTTAAACGACCGACCCAGAGACGGTACGTGTACAGATTCATCGTTGTAAATCTCTTCACAGCCGTTTACGTCGTCGTCACAGACCCGGTTGCGATAGCGCACGGGAACTTGAACCGGATTCGTGCCATCTGTCCGTGTATAGTAATTCCAGCGCCCACGACGAGAATCTATTTCACGGCCGTATAAAGGAAGTATAGTGCGATCCGGGGCAGCCGACGAAGACGATCCGCCTTCGCCCGTTAGGATTCCGATTTGTCCGTATTGACCCGTGGGGCCACGACTTAGCATGGTAGGCAGCCCTATAGGATACCGAGTAACGGGTTCCGCAAATACGTCGGGTTTTGTAGGCGGTGCCTCGGGGCGAACCACAATAACCTTGGTTTCGTTGGTGACGGGTGTAGGCGAGCTTTTGAAAAAGATAAAGAAGGCAATGCCGGCGACGACCAATATAACTAGGACTGCAATGGTTCCCCAATCTGTACAGATGACACCTGTGGGACATTTACCTCTCCTAGACATGGCCTCTCTACTACTATGCTGGGCAAATTATAGAGACTCTGAGCAAGCTAAAGTTATGAATCCCTGTTGGGGTTCATAAATGTAGCACTGGCCGGTTCGTTAAGCCGGTACACCAAGTTGCATTCTCGCCAATTGCCCCGGGTCCTTGTCGTGTACGAGCTTGGCGTGATTCCACATGTTGGGATTATCGTATTTGTCAACGAGACCACGCAGAGCCTTTATAATTGTAGAAGGATCCGGCATATTTTCTGGCATCTTATGTTCCTTGAGGTTTAGGAGTTGTTGTACCATTTCCGATTGTTTATCGTTGAACGGTTCAGCACTACATCCTCCAAGACGTATATACGAATTATTACTGGTAAAAACGAAGATGAAAAACACGACTACGAGGGAGATGATCAGCAGTGTTCGTGTGTTCATATCTACATGTCGTGGCGTTTTATTCTGCTCTCTTAGGCCTTTGAACCGAAGAAACTGCCGAACATGTTCATCATATTTTGGCCATCGGACAACATCGGCTTCAGGGCCTCCAGCGTAGCCATCAGATTCTTCTGTGTGGCCATGAGATCCTGTGTATCCTTTGTCATTGCAGATATCTGCTCGGGTTTCAGTGCCTTGTACGCATTCAGGAAAGTGGTGCCCGAGTCGATATGAAATCCCTTGTCGTCATTTTCGGAAGGAAGCTTGTAGGGCTTTCCGAGTTCGAGAGGCTCCTTACGATCGGCATTGTCAGGAAGCATGACCTTATTCCCAAAATTCTCGGCCTTTTGCTCGTGATCCGAGCCAGAGGTCGAGGTCGAGGTCGAGGTCGAGTCCGAACCAGATTCGAAACCCTCGGTTCTACTTGTCTGTAAAAGAACAATGACACTGGCGCCTACCAAAAATGCAAGGGGCATTTGTTTAGGAAGGGCACCCATCATCATCATTAGAAACGCTACACCGGCGACAATAGTATGTAGACGCTGTTTTATAACAGCGAACAGAACAGAGCCAAGGAAAAAGCTGATAGACAGAGTTTCCGCCGAGGTTGGGCGTTTCATGAGGGCGGCGATCATGTTCATCTATATGGCCAGCTGAAAATTTTACGGCCCCTTATTTTTGGAAAAGCCCCGATAAGATCTGATAGAATGCGAATAGCCCGGCCGCAATCAGTGATTTTACTATAAGGCCGGAAATACTAATCTCGCCGCTGCCGAGATACATCCACGACGCATATCTGGACAGAATAGTAGTGATCACAGGAAGATTTATGAAAAATACGATTAGTGCTACAATTGCCGGGGCACGAACCTGCTGCAGTAACATGGACCACATAGATGCGGGCTCGGCGACCTTTGTAGCGATCCGCTCTCTCTGAGGCGGTTCGGGGCCACCATGTAGAGGATTCATGCCGGGAGGAGTCTGGAACAACATGGACTGAAAATCGGCCATTGTTGGAGCCGCTCCGCCGATAATATGCGCTCTTGCGGCCCTCGGATCCATACGGATCTCTCCAGTAGAGGTGGTAATGGGTCCCTCCGAAATAATGCGAGAACCCTGTTCCGGAGATGAGTCACCTGCGTTCATCTCGGAAAGGATACGGCGCACGCGCTCCTCATCTGCCGTCGGCTCCGAATCCAGGGAATCAAGAGGCGTGCTCTGCGGCATTGTTGATGGACGCTGATATTTTATATTTGGATTTGGAACATGCCCGGCCCTCATGTACCGTGAAGTGCCAAAGTTAAGACCCCCTGGTGGGATTCTTAACTTTAGCACTTCAAATCTAGAAAACGAAGTTTTCTAGATTAGTACCCTCTGCGATGTGTCGCAGAGGGTTCTAGCTATCGTCCAGTGCCTCGTTATTCACCCCTAAAGGGGTTATTCGGCACTAGCCGGTAGATGCCCGTTGAACCGTTTTCACGATTTCCTTCGGATCATCCGGGCATTTTACAACCTCGGTACTAAATTCCACACAGCCGCCGCCCATTTGATATACCTTGTCGACGACTTCCTTTACGGGGGGGCCATGGACGACTATACACTCCGGGCCATTGCACAGCGGACGAAACATGGCAGCGATTCCAAATCCTATCAGGAAACTGACTCCGATTGCAATTGTGGGGTTTTCCATTAGCAGCCAGTAATTAGCCATATCACCTATAATATAGAGGGGTTATTCCACAGGCCCCCAATAATTTACGTTGACTAATATAAGGGCCCGTGATGAAATTCTTTGATAAGCTCCGTTTGCTTCCCTTCTTGATCGGTATATTTACCGGAATATTTTTCATATATGTCTTGAAACCGACGGCGACGGTAATTTATAAATATCCTAATATGGATAATGCCGGTAAAATCGTGTATCAGGATCGGAATGGAGTCTGCTTCAAGTATCACTCGGACAAGGTCGACTGCGATAAGAACGAGGCACGGATTACGACGTATCCCTTGCAATAGGGTCTTATTGGATCTGGCCGAGACCCCGCTGATTGTTCGGAATCGGCGGATCATAGGTCGTGATGAAATCGCCCATCTGATACACGGCGCGCTCTTTCGATGCCAGTGACTTCTCCGTTGCGTTCAGTGCAAGCTCAGCCTGGATAACAGCCGCCATAAGAGCCGAAGAAGGAGCGCTTCGGTATTCTCTCCACGCCTCCAGGAGAGCGGATTCTTGTGTTCTCATCTGATCATCGACGGCCCGTCTGGTTTGTTCCGTAGTTTGCCGAATGGTTCCCATACGTTTTTTAGAGGCGGTGACAGCCGCCTCTGAAAACCGAGAAGGATCGGATAATACCGTGATTACATCGGCCTCCCGTTTCCAAGGTATGGATCCCGTCTTTGTCTTAATATCATCGGGCTTGTAAATGGATGCTTCCCGGGTTTCGGGATCGAATGACAGATTCGACACCTTGGGCCAACGCTTCACCCAGTCCTGCAATGTTTTGATGTCGGCCGGTTTTGCAGTGCGCTGTGCCATGTCTTCTAAGATATGATGTTAAATATACCAGGACCCTGTACGAATCTCTAAAGGGGCCCTGTGCAGATACAACCATGATTGGCTTCGGCACCGACGGGCATAATTAAACATAGAACATAGTAAGAGAGAATGGGACTAGATATGAATCTACTTTACGGTGAAATGATAGGATCGGCAATAATACATTCTGTATTACCGGTGATCATATTCGTGTTAGGCAATATATTGTTCGATTTTATGACATCGAATGGATATACTATATCCCTGATACTGTTATGTATTACTGGATCCTTTTTAGTGAATCTCGGCTTCATTAGTTCTCTCCAGCAAAATTCATGCGGCGGTATCAAATCTATAAAAAGTGTGGCAACCGGAGCAGCCATCGCCGCACTAGTCACAGGTGCTCTGGTCGCAATACCCGTATATGTAGAACCTATGCGGCTCATGGTTACATCATTCATAGGCATAGAGCATAATATATTATTGAATCCGAAAGATGCCGAAAATCAAAACGATCTCGAGAAGGTTTCCGTGAAAATTCACGGCCCCAGAGATCAAACATTACCAGACAATGACCCGATAAAACCAAGCGATATTGATACACAAACTCGCTGGGAAATGGCGGTGGGGTCATCCTTTTGGTTACTGTTTGCCGGCGCCTACGGTATCGCTGTAGGAGGAATAATGTCAACGTCGTGTGGCCCCCTTGATCAGACGTCAGGAGGCGAAGTACCGTAGTATACATACTTGCGTATTCCCTTTCTGGATTTAGGATCTAGAACATAATATCCCGGCTTCGGTTTTGCTCTCACCGGTTCCACATTTCTAGAAGGAGTGTCGGATACTCTTATTTGTTCCAGGTCCGAGTCCGAGTATTCTGATTCATCATCTGAGGAAAACATGGAACGTCTCGAGGACGCCGCTACTCCACCGGCTAACATAGTCCACGATATCGATGCTGCCGCAGCATAGGATATGATGGCCCACACAATGGCGAACAGCCAGAAGGGAAAAATAGTATGCCGGGAATCCCGCTTGTAACCGAATTCCTTCCAGGCCCCGTTTTCATGAAACATGATGGAAGGGCGCAAATATAGGACAACGGCTAGACCCACGCTATAAATAACGATTGCTAACCATATGATCTCCATCTAACCTGGTTTTTGTAATTATTTTTTGGCCTTACGCGTGCTCCGTTTGGTTTTGGCCGTACCCTGATTGGGTTTCGCCAAACTAAGTTTTATAGTTCCCTCACTCACTAGAGTAGTATATACATAGTCGACTAGTTTTTGTGGAGCTCCAAACCAATCACCATTCCCCGGGTTTTGTTTGAAAAACTCCAGTTTGTTTCTTTCCAACGTATTTGCCCTAACAGCTAAATCGAAATCAATAATGTATACCCGACCATGTTTGTCTACCATTACATTGCCATCATTCGCCAGGTCATTGTGAATAACACCGGCCTTGTTCATTTTATGTATCAGGATACCGAGTTTTTCTATCGCTGCCGATTTTTCAGCGGGAGACTTCCAGACCATATCCTTCCATGCCTTTCCATCGATCAAATCATAGACTTTTACCAGAGTTATTCCTTCGGAATTCAATACGTAAAATATATCATATAGTTTGGGCCCTATTCCAAGGGCACCCATGCGTTTTGCAATATCGGAAGATGACTTTACTCTTTCGGGTAGTTGGTTATCGAAACTACCTTTTACTGCCTCGACCTTGATGCCCACCCGTTTTACACCTGGAGGTATATTCTTCATGCACTTGTGTACGGGCATATTGAATACTTTTCCAAAGAATCCTTCGCCCATTAACTTGGCCTTGCTCTGTACCTTTGCGACACAGTTGGCTAATGCTTCTGGAGTCTCCATGCGTAGGCCCGATGTTTTCCAAGCTTCCGGATGAAATGCACTGGCAAATCTAATGAGGTTGCGTATCAACTCTTTGTTATTCCACATATTCGGATCTTTAATTGTATAGTTTTTTTCAGGAACAGATGGATCGTATGTCTGAACGATTTCTTGAATACGA
>SXGQ01835566.1_pt1 | contig 12871 bp, 14 predicted proteins | sample 3178371 | NCBI WGS metagenome assembly SXGQ01 (sample SAMN11356859, study PRJNA531348) | freshwater metagenome | isolation source: freshwater sample F1-20 | place: China: Fuxian Lake, Yuxi | collected 2017-12-25
CAAAAAAAAGATAAAATACTACGAGAACATTATATAAATAACCACATAAATTTAAATAAATCAAGCAATCTAAGACAATGGACTATACCTTCAGCATTAACAGTTTCCAAATCGATTGTCTGTAAATTTATGATGATGTGTTCATGTTCGCATTTAGAAATAAATAATAAAATAAATGAAATGTTATATATTAATAAGTTGAAGCCGCCATTTAGTAAAACAGATGCATGGATACCTCCTGAATGTGTATCAAGATATATACAAGACTCAATTAAAAAGGAATGTGATGAATGGTTAAAGGTCAAGGCAATTTATTCTAAGATTATAAAGTTCATTATTAGCATTAGAAGGTTGTGTAATGCTATAAAGATAAAGAGGGCTTTAAGAAATGTAATGAATAAATGTGATCCAGTAACACTTGAAGAGCCTATTAAGCCTATTTATATAATAAACTTTAAAAAGAGATGTTCTTATGTATATGATCTTGATACAATAAGAAAAACAATCAATAATCGCCTATTAATATCTGATTATATGTTTTCAAATCCACAGTTACCAGTTAATATTTTATCAAATGAACCATTTACATTTTATCAACTTGTATCAATCCATTCTCAATTTAAGAAGTATGGTGTATGTTCATGGGTATTTGATAGATTCAAGGCATCTAACTTCAACCTTGAGAGATTCAGTTTATATAATAGGCAGCAATTAAAAATAAGGGCAATTGAACACTTTTTTACTGCTGAAAATGATTTATATCAAGAAACGGTTCTTGATTATTTCTTATTGTCTGATGATACAGCTTTAACAAATGTAGACGATGTAGACTACTATGTTGTATTTAAGAAAGCTCTTTACTCTAAAAATCATTCGCCTTATATTAAAAGATGGATTGCAACTACAAAGCGATATTATATTGCAAAGGAATTGCAGGATAGTATTCACTTGAAAACCGTATTACTGCTAACAGAAAACCTTTATTCAGAAATCGATATGTATTTGTAACGCCTTTACGGTAACGCCAACTGGTCTAAACATTGATGAATTAACTTAGAATCAGATGGGATTGGTCGAATCAACATTAAAGACGGCAAATGTCAAACCTTTGGTGCGTGCAGATTCCAGTGCGCCTCTACCTCTATTTAGTTTAGAAACTGCGAAATTTACAAATGGTTCTGTTGGTTTTGTTATAACAACTGTGGATATTGCAAAAAATACTACAGTATATACTCACGTTATAAAAACATCTTTCAATCCAAGTGAAAATAGCATTCTGTATGTATCTAATGACGACACTATTTTTACCTTTACGCGTGATAGGACAACTAAGCGTATCTTCTGTGAAGTGCGGCGTTCAAATATGATTCTTGTAAGACAGTGTCTAACAAATTATGAAGCAATTGAAGATAGTGAAATAGATAAAATTGCAGCCTTGTTTAACTAATTTCAAATCGTTTAATAATAGGTTTGAATGGAAGATTTAATTGCAGATTTTCTAGACATGGACCCTGTAGTTCCGAATATACCGAGTCCCAATTAAGACTCTTTGGAAGAGTATCAGTTAAAGGCTCATATGAATCATGCAACCAGATACTTTTGTGTCTGATTACATTATTAATATATTGGCGAATGGCCGTCTCGTTTGTTTTACCCAAGCCGCGACCATGTGATTTCTCCTTTTCTGCTAAAGACCATTCATCAGGAATGTCGTCTACCGAATACGGGAAATATGTATTGTAGAATGCCTCTCTAAGACTTTCTGATTTCCATTGTCCTTCGTCCTGGTAGTCTTCTAGAATTACTTGCCAGCACGGTGATGAATGCAAATTCTGCTCCAGACCATCTTGAATTTCACACACGTTTGAATCTGATACAGGCATGCAACTTCTTGCACAAATATATGTGAGCGCTTCAACCCTTATTTTGAATTGCCTTCGCATTTTAATGGATTCTTCATTATCTAGTTCGTCAATTAATTCAATAAGTTCATCAGGGAAATCCCTTTTCTCGGGATCGCTCACAGCCGCATTAATAGCCTCGTTTGAAAGAGTGATTAGAACGAAGCAAGTAACACGTTTCAGGCAATCGGAAACTTCAAGAGATTTTATCAGGTCAATTAATTCGGCTTTTTCTGAGAACTTATCAATGATAGACCACTGTGTATCTGAATCTAGAGCCCGTGCTATTATCCAGGCCTCAGTTAGCTTTTTGCGAGTTAGACAATTATAGACTGCATGCTCTATCTCTTTAAATTCAATGAGGTGTGGGAATTGTATAGTCCATGTATGGGGTGTTAAACTACTCCGGATGAGAAGTTGAAAGCATGTTGTATCCATTATTTCAAGATGGCACCATTTATAGATACTATAAATGAAGGGTCCCCTTTCAAGATCTTTCATTGTGAGTATGTCTTTGAGTACAGATATACCGTGTTTTGTAAATCCAGTTTGTTGAATCCAGACTTCTATTAAGAACTCTGTATCCAGCATATTACTATCATAAAGTTCTATTGCCCAAAAGATGGCTTCTCTGTAATTGCGTGCCATTATAGCCCATCTTAAATTTGCGAGAACTTCTTCGCATACATAGAGATGGATGGTAAGACCTTGTTTTATTTGTTTCATGCTTGTTGTCCAAAGTTCGTGCGTGACATTGTTTCATTTTTACTCGTAGAATTAATTAGTATGGAGGGCATTCCAGATGCACATGAAATTATTCCAGGTGTCTGGCTTGGAAATAAACGTGCAGCTTTGAATGATAAATGGTTAGTTGAAAAAAACGTATCAGTTGTTTTCAATGCAACCAAAGATGTCCCATTTTCTACAAAGGCAAAAAAACAATATCGTATTCCGGTTGATGATAATTTAAAGGCTGAAGAAATACGAAATATGACACTCTGGTCTCATGAAATTATTTATAATTTGCTAAAGGAAATGAATGGAGGAGCAACAGTTTTAGTTCATTGTGCAGCTGGAATGCAACGGTCTGCTGCAATTGTGGCAATGTGTTTAATAGTGAAAAGAGGATATTCTTGGAATCAGGCTATTACATATATACAAAATATTCGGTCAATTGCCTTTCGTCCATCTGCGAACTTTGAAGACAGTATTATCGCTTTTGATAATTCATATCATAAGGATATACTCCCAAAGCTAACGCGGTTGGAACTATGAATGCCTTTGCTACTGAATTAGCATTAGGTTCTGTTGGATATCCATAAGGAGTGCAGAGAAATCGTATATTTCCTGCACCGCTTATTGCAGAACTATAAGGTATATTAAAATCATGTGTTTGATGCACATGACCAAAAATCCATGTATGCACTGGATACCGAAACATATATTCTAAATGTTGTGCGTAGTTGTATTGGGTCAGTTTATTTTTGAAATTATCTTGAAGAATACGAAGAGTTGGTGGATAATGTGTAACGACTAATACAGGCTCTTTTGATTTACTTATTGTCTGCTCAATAAATTCACGATCTTTTCGTCCCTCTTCACTTATTGTTAAAGACCAGGTAGAATCATTTGGTGCAGTAGACCATCCTGTAGCCCCGATGATTCTAACTCCATCATACACTTCTGTGCGACGATAAAAGAAATGGAAATTACGCCACTTATTTTCTAAGCTGCGAAACCAGGCAAGTGTTGATGCGGGTGTCTTTTTTGATCCTGGTATACGTTGATAAAATTCGTGATTTCCTGGAATATAGATAACTCGTTTATATTTACTACATGCAATACTAATTGCAATATAGAGTGATTTTTCATCTGGATCTCCGATATCACCTGCAAGAATTAGATTTGGTGCATTTCCAGGAAATATTTTCTCAATTTGTTCTCTCGAATATTTTTGCATATTCAAATGGGTATCACTTATTACTTCTGCATTAAATACCATCTATTATACAAGTTAGTTAATTATATCAAAAAACTCCGGGACTTAACTAATATATCCAGTTGTAAATGTGCCTAATCTTTCTGCATTATCACCCCAAGGCTCATAGCACAGTCGGGTTTTAACTTTACTCAAGTCTAAATGTGAGGCCATACAATAAATGGACGATTCAATCATATGTAGTTCGTCTGCACCCTCCAATAGATATGTATAGTCATTTAGAGGTTTGCCTATAACCTCTTCTGCAAGTATCCATTCTTCTGGATTGACAGATTTGTCATACTGATTCTTATTAAGATCAAGTATAAGCCGAGTTTCACCCCGATTTCTTAACATCTGTGTTATCCCTAATGTCTTAACAGACGACTGCGCATGAACAACAATATATGGCATAGTAAACTTTTTAGCAAGTTCTGCAGCTGCCGCCGTTCTTGGAACATGGAAATATGTTAAACGACATCCGAATGGTATAGATATATCATCATAAAATGATTCAGGAAGATTATAGAGTACTGGCTCTGGCCTATTTGAAAATCCGCCAGATCCAAATACTGTATAGCCATTCTCAGAAAAAATAAACTGCTTAGTCGTCCATGGAAACAATTCACGGTCATCTTCAATTAAAAGGAGTTTGATAGTTGGGTCATCGCTATACATTGCCTCAGCATTCTTTTGATTGCGCTTCTTGCATATGACTAGCACTTCGTCGTAAGTTGTGGCCAAATAACGGACTGCACCATTCATCCAAAACATATCTCCAAGTCCGAGATGGCCATAGTAAACACATTTTTTCAGATTATAACCCTTTTGCTCTCTTAAGTTCGATTTGGCTGCGGCGTTTATTTTCGCCTTTACTCGGAAACGACGGTCATTATCAAGAAGAATTGTATGACATATTCTGGCACCTTCTTCAGCCGTTGTTTCTTTTCCGTGAAATTTATCTTGGAGTTCCCAGATACTTAGATTGATTTCATATAGAATACGGTAGTGATAATTGTATTTTAGAACATACTCTTTTAGAATATTAAAAAGAACATCATATTCCTTTTGTACATCCGCCTTTCTAGTATCAGAGATTTTCTTTAGTTTGATATCTAAAATTGTAAGTTTATCAATTGCCTCACCGAGACTAACGGGTAGTGTAATTTCAGCCATCTTTTAAATATTATTGGATACCACTTTAGGCTTCGGCGAGCATTTTGATGCTCACCTTAGAGCGCTTTACATTGGTAATAAATTCCTGCACAAGATGCGCTGGTCCAGGTAGCCTCACACTTAATGGCGTTCTTTCTAGCATGACTCTACGAGCCTCTCTTGCAGATACGAGCTCCTTTATTTGTTGTAAGCATGGTCTGAAGGCTGCTTTAATGGCCTTTGGAGAATATGGTGCGTGTGAAATACCAATTTTTAAAATATACTGGGGTAATTTAGAATTATTAAATTTTAAAATTATATAGTCGTTTAGAACACTTGTAACTATACCGTGATCATGTTTTCTTTTTTTAGCGCTTGCTATACCTTCAATATATGGCGTATATACTACCAAATCTCCAATTTCAAAATCCATGTTATAGTTTTATAGACCGAATATAATTTCAATTTTTACTAGCATTAATTAGAATGCCTTCAGCAAATATGAAATCAAATATCCCACCCGGTAAGGTTTTGACAGGTGGGTCAAAAAAGAGTCGTAAAAGAGCTACAAAAAAGAGAAGCCAGAAAACTAGGTCTAAACGATGATTGACATTATAGATTAAAGATGGATAAATTGGTAGTAATTCGTATAGGGAATCCCTCAGGTATGCTAGCGACATGGTACAATCAGAAAAAGTGGAGTACTGCGGAAAATCCAAATTTGATTCGCAATCAGATAATTCGTGATCTTTTTGTTGAAGGATATAATGTATATCTGCTATTTTTGGAGTCAGGAGATATACCCGTCTATACGGCACGTGTAACAAATGTGAGACCTAGAAATATCGCAGATATTGCGCATCCTATCGCAAATGAATATGGACCCTTTCAGACATTTATTGAGTTTGATAAGGCGTTTAAAATCAGTGCAGATACTGCAGTTGCCTATAGACCGCTTCTCGACTCTATACGCTACAAACGTGGTCAGCAGCTGAATCTAAATGGTCTTTTATCAGAAGTCCCTATTGCCATATGCAAAACTCTAGAAACGATTGATGATTTATATGTATATAGTGATGGACTGAACAGAACCGTAATTAATCCACAATATAATCTATATCAATAATAAATATGAAGACGAGAAGAGTAAAGCGAGTTCCTGAATATCAAAAGGGAAAAATATGGCCTACCGGCTCAATCGTATATATATGTGGGTCTACAAAACTTGCATTTGATGCACGACAAGATGATTTGGGTGGTTCTGAGCAAGCAGTTGTACAGCTTTCTAAGCGCTGGGCTGCTGCAGGAAGACCGGTTGTCGTGTTTGGAAATGTGAAAGAGTGTAAAGTTGATGGTGTAGAATATAGGTCAATTCATAAATTAAATTTAGCGGATAAGTTTGACACTGTTGTATTTTGGAGATCGTTTGGTATTCGTCTTATACCTCTTATACAGGCAAATAGATGCATTGTTGATTTGCATGATAGTTGGGATCCTAAGAATTATGTATCGCCTGCCGAACTTCTTGAGAAGGTTGATTTATTTATGGTGAAATCAAAGTATCACAGGAGTTTGTATCCATATATTCCAGATTCAAAAATAAAGATTGTAATGAATGGTGTTCAAATGGATGTATGTGAGCCGGTCGCCGAAAAACACGGCGACGATATAAGAGAACCTCATAGATTAATATACGCATCAACATATGAGAGGGGGTTAGAGCCTATTTTAAAGCACACATGGCCACGTATTATAGCTGCTGTGCCAGATGCTGAATTGCACATATATTATGGAATGAATCGTCTTGCGAAAACACCTTTGGGTCGCAGCCTAAAAGAACTTTTTAAGCAAAAAGGTGTTCATGAGCATGGGCGAGTGTCCTTAGATAAGATAGCTGAGGAGAAGTGCAGAGCGGCAATGCATTTATACATAAGTAATTCACCGACTGAAATTGACTGTATAAGTGTACGGGAATCATTAGTCTGTGGATCTGTACCAATACTCAGCAATGATTATGTTTTCAAGGAACGGGATGGAATCCATGTTTCGGGAAGTACGGATAACATGGAGACGTATAAGAGGGCTGGAGCAACGGTTGTTAAACATTTAAAATCTCAGGAAGCTCTCTCTAAGTTGCGTACTAAATTAAGGCACAGTAAGACAATTATGTCATGGGATTTTGTTGCAAAGCGGTGGTTGGAATATTTGTAAATGCGTTATAAAAAGAAGTATAAACCCGGCAAGCTTGATAGAACTTGCCAAGTATGTCTTCTTGGAATCGCGGTGTAAGAATGTATGCTAAACCTAAGGTTTCTTTACCATTTTACTATGATTTAACTACAACATCAAGCATTACGGACACGTATTTAAATCTACTTGGTGCCTTTGTTTATAGTCAGAGGCAGAATGAGCGCTGTGTTGTATATGACCCAAATAATCTTATTGCACAGAGTCTTCGTTACAATCCGCAGCTGAAGTTGATGCCTGAGATTCCAGAAAACACTGATCGTCTAAGTTTAGAAACATGTGTAAATGTCGTGTCAAATGTGAAATTCGCTGATGTGCAGAAGGCAGCAGCAAACCTATTTCAGTATTTACCAGATTTCAATCGGTCCATTCTTCAGATTTTAGAACAGGCGTCAATTAAGACGGCGTTTGACTTGGGTGTCCACATAATTCCGAATGCGACTAAAGAAAATATTGCCTTTTATGTTAATACAATAAAGGAGTATCAGAAAAAGACAAGGAAGGCGACCCTTTCTATATATGTCATGGCAGATTCATACAAGCAGGTTACAGACTTTCAGTTAGTCTGCGACCCTTCTTGGAAGCTAACGAGCCTTAGTAAGTTTCCAGTCAAGGATATGTCAAGCCAGGCATTCAGAGAATTGGCCGAGATTCAGATATTTGCTGTTTTACCTGCAGCAATCTTAAATTTTGATTATCCTATTGATAGATTTATATACATTATGCAGCGGAATGTTAAGGGGTATGATTATTTCAAGGAGGAATCTGGAAAGACGTGGTCTCTAGTCTAAAAGCTGGGTACTCTATCCATATAGAATGGACGATTTTGAAATGCCTCCTGGTGCTCCTATAACTGAATACAAAAATACAGGGTCTCTAGATACTATGTTTGTAGTTGGGGCTATACTATTTCAAGTATTGTATATAGTATGTGTATTTACAAAAATAATAAGACCTATTACACATTATTCAAATAATTTAACAAGTAAACCCGATAATTCAATCGACTAATTTTACTCAGAATCATCATCAGAATCATCAATTGCCTCCTGAAGTCTAGCCTCCTCCTTTCTTGCTTCCTCAGCCTTCTTCTTTTGCTCGGCTTTTTTCACTGTTGAACTGAAAGGGAATTTTGTGACCCAATTGCTCGCGTATTGAGGGACAGATAGCTTGAGTCGATCATGAATCTTTGCTAGTAACTCATTGATATAGATTCTCAAAGCATCTATCTCATTAAGAATCTCCTGCTTCTTTTCAGGATTTATTTCAGCCATAATCCTTCTTAGGATATCTGTGCCTGCCTGAATAAGGACTTCATATGCACGACGTTGAGCTCGCTCCTTTTCACGCTTCTTTTCACGCTTCTGAATCTCTACTTTCATATCATCTTTGTTAACATATCCAAGTAAATATTGAATGCGCATATCTTCATTATCGGCTGCATTGAATACATTATGGAATCTAGCAAGATCAACATGTTGAATATGTGTTAGGACACGATGGAATGTAAGGATGGTGTCGATTCCACCTTTAGTTAAACTGGTGATACGATTGCGAACATCGTGGTATGGAGGAATTCCTCCGCAGGCAACATCACCTGCAACACGGGGAGCGTTGCCACCATTTTGTCGTCTCTGCCACTCGTAAAAGTGTGGATTGTGAACAATACCGGTCTCCTTATGACCCGTGCGCCAGGAGAAGGCCGTGTGACACTGTGGGCACCACATTTGATCACAGCCTTCAATCTTTGAAATCACAACCCCGCAGCCTGGACACGGGCGACTATCCTTAGCAAGTAGTTTAGCAGTTGCAAGGTTTGCTGCATTGCATTCATGTGGCGCATCACGGTTCTCTCCCTTGATTTCATGGCATTCTGGGCAGGCCCATTTTGAGCAGAGACCACATTTCCATGCAGTGCTCAGAAATCCGCGACATTCGCTATCGGGACATTTTCGAACAAAGGTCGATTCAACCTTTTCTTTTGCTCCAGTGCCCGTTCTAAGAAGGCGAATCTGATATTGAGTTTCAGAACGAATTGCATAGACTGCATTAATCTTCTTTGTAATTTCCGCTGACTGCTCATAGAGTTCCTTTAGCTGTTTATCAAACGGTGGAATAACTTCAGATGTAAGTTTATCGGCCTCTTTAATTTGCTCGGCTCTATGCTGTGTTGCAGGCATAAGAGCAAGTTCTCTCTCAAGTAGGATATTTTCACGATGTCTTTTGTAATCGTTCATGCGATATGTTGCGGTAAGATTATCATCTATGAATTCTCTTTCCCACGCCTTTTTGCAATGCATACAGTGCGGATCATTTGTAGTACTACTAATAAATGTCTGAATGCAACGGCGGCACGATGATTCTTGGCAGAAACAGCATTTTACCTCAGTATTTGCAACCTTGTTATAGGCTTCAAGACATACTTGACAAGATGGTTTCTCTTCAGGGGCCACGATTGTATTTTCTGGGACGGCTATAGTATCTTGAATAACAGGTTTCTTCTTATACACTCTCTTTTTCGGTAAATCACTCATTACGTTTGTATAATTCACATGGTAAAATGGCACATTCAACTTTTAAGCCCAGTAACATCCCCCCTCAATTATTGAAGCAGCACCAGGAGTTTCACTGATATGTGGCAAGACCCAGTTTTCATTCCAGAATTTAGAAATAACTGGATGTGTTTGCCAGCGCCGACCTTTAATTCCAAATAGGACCTGAATTGCACCACCGAGAACAATCGCTATAATTCCCCTTTCCTTTAGCATTTTCGCAATCGGCATACCGAGCCCACCGCAGCCTATAAGAGCGATTCTTGCACCTGTTTCAACGACTTCTGATACAACATAATTTACAGCCTCTTTCCAGTTATTGACATTTGCAGGCCACTCATTTATTCCTTGTGCGATTATTTTAGGATGACCTGTTTGAACCCAGTGCCATTTTACATCTTTGGGTAGAACACCTCTTGAGCCCCATATATCGGATGGGTTCTTCTTAAGTTGTTCTTGAGCGGACTTGGTAAAACTACTTACGACTGCAACATGATGTCCGTCTAACAGACAGGTCCATTGCTCTTCTTCAGAGACATAATATGGTTCAAGTGATCTCAGTGGAATTTGTTTTGCTGTGATTGCCAGCTTTTTAAGAAACTCACCTTCTGCTTGTTTTAGAGGCTCATACCAACCTGTCACAAGTACATCTGCCGCCTTAGTTGCTTTTATAGTATCTTGTTTCCATTTATCAAATAAATATGAGCATGGAAAAATACCGGCATTCGTTTCAAGAATGTTCAGCATACTTGATTCAGGAGTATATGCATTAACAATAAGACCAAGTTCTATTTGACCATTTCGTCCAATTAGACATCCTTCATCTGATAAAAGTGCATTAGAAATGGCAGCCTTTATTTGCGAATTTCCTTCACTTATTGATACCATATATCTGATATGTATAATATTTTTAGACCCTATTTTTAATTTAGTCTTCTACCTATGCCGCTAAATGGAATAAATCCTGGTTTCTGTGCTTGTGTCATAGATGGAGGTAGCATAGATGTAGAATCCATAAATGATTCTAGGCTATTTAATTCAGGAGGTATGGGAGTGCCTGGACGAACAGTAGATTGACGTGATGTTTCCCGTGTAACCAATGCCTGTTCTAGATTCACTCTCAGTTCTCCATCTGCTAAACAGATATCTCCTGGTACAAGCTCCTCTATCATAAATTCGTGTGGTTCTGGAAGAGATGGGTCTATAATAAGTGATACGATGCCTGGTTGAATAATACCGAGTTTATTAAGAGCTTCAGTAAGACCATCTATGAATATTGGCGAGTCTGTGCTTGATTCGCTGACGGGTCTCAGAGTAATCGATTCAGCCTTTGGAATTATATCAATTATGAATTCAATATTGACATCATCTCCATTGGCAAGACCAAGTCTTGACATGGCCCAGTCAGGCATAAATACTATATCATCGCCATCGGAATGTGGGCCATCAATCGCAATTGCCATAGTATCACCTCTTAAATTTGTAATATTTACAAAGCATCTTGTTATTTGGTGCATTTGCCGAATTATATCCATATATAATGAATCTGGTATCTGAACTCCCCACCATGCACCATCCTCCTTTGTGCTATAATAATGTGGATATGCTAAATGCATTGTTATATAATAACAAACCATTTATTAATAATCAATTTTAGTCCATATTGTTACGGCGTGCTTCATTTGCTTCCTCTTTATCATCTACAACACATGCTGGACACCCTTCTGGTTTCCTTACATCAGATATATTTAATATTCTATTCATTTGTGGCATATGGAAATTAATATCTCTTACTATTTTTAGTCCGTGAATAAATGCTACATTACTCATGAAATGTTCAATGTGTGATTCAATCGGAAACATTTCTTTACATAGTATTTTAACAGCCTCACGTTTAATTATATAACAATGCGCTCCAACAAAATGGAGTATTTGACGAAATTGGTTTTTATCTTTATTATTTACATCTACTGGAGAATGATTCCATCCTAAAATCCAAATATCCCACTCTTTTGGCAGATCCTTGATTGAATCCTTTACCATCATCGCAAATGTAGATGGTAATTGCACATCATCTTCCATTATTAGTGCGTACTTTGCACCTGACTTCAAAAATGTCTGCCATGTTTTATAGTGTGAATATGATGCTCCGAGAGCACCGCGACTATGAATTTCATAATGCGATCTGCGATATTGCGTAGAAACTTGGACGCGTGTGTGAAGTCCAATCTTTGTATTTTTCTTAATATCAATACTTAATCCATGAATTGCAGAAATACGTTCAACTGGAGGCATTGCAGCAAGTGCAGCCTGCGATTCAAACAATTTTCTGCGATCGGGTCTTTTATCTAGATTTATATAATATAGCTTCATATCGGTTAAATCTTTCATTTACTCTACCTATAGACTATAATTATTTACCATGTAAATTTAGAAAGATGCCAAAGAGTCCGGGACAATTGGATGAATTATGTTTTATGTTTGATTCAATCAATATACAAGAATATCAAAAGGACATCTTAAAAAAACGATATATAAGTGTAGTTAAAAATTTTCAAATAAGGGCCTTTTATCTTACATATATATTCTATGTCAGTAAAACAGTAATTACGGTTGGAAGTATAATAGTTCCTGCATTTATTTCAATACAGGGAGCATCATACGAGCCTCAGCTTTATTGGATTACGTGGTTTATATCTCTTCTTGTAACTGTATGTAATGGCCTGCTTACATTATTTAAGATTGATAAACGGTATTATTTTATTCATACAACTCTTGAACTTCTTACATCAGAAGGGTGGCAATATTTAGGATTATCTGGAAGATATTCACCCAAAGATGCGCCAATTCCTCCAACACATGAAAATCAATTTCTTACGTTTTTTCACATGGCCGAGAAAATAAAGATGCGACAGGTTGAAGAAGAATTCTGGAAATTCACTGATACATCTGGTGTAGGAAATGCGACAAATCCAGTGAGTATGAATAATCTACAAACGCCAGTCACACAGCAGGGCGCTTTAGCATTATTACCATCA
>SXGQ01134303.1_pt1 | contig 12870 bp, 9 predicted proteins | sample 3178371 | NCBI WGS metagenome assembly SXGQ01 (sample SAMN11356859, study PRJNA531348) | freshwater metagenome | isolation source: freshwater sample F1-20 | place: China: Fuxian Lake, Yuxi | collected 2017-12-25
CAAAGCAGATGCGCGACCAGGCTGCGCTACTCCCGGGTAAAAAACTAGTGTATCAAGAAGAAGTGCTGGTGCAGAGTGAAACCGAGCCCGCAACTACTTTTCAAAGCTGGGGGGTTAGTCTATCGTTTTTATATTGGCCTTTCTTTATCAGAATTGCTAGACGGATTTGACACTTTATTTTTAACCGTAGCCAAGACTTTGTCGATCGTACGGCCATCCATGTCGACGATCTCTAGGCGCCAGTTCTCCCAATCCACCACATCGGTCACTTTGGGTAAAGCGCCTGTCAACAACATGATCATGCCGCTAAGTGTGTGGTAACGGCCGAATTCCTCTTCAGGAACCGCAACAAGATTGAGGCGATCCTTTAGTTCCGGTACGGGAATATGCCCGTCCAACAACCAACTGCCGTCATCTCTTTGCACCGCCCAAGATGTCTCAGGGTCACGTGGCTGGAACTCTCCAGTAATCGCTTCGATCAAATCCTGTAAAGTGATGATGCCTTGAACCTCGCCATACTCATCGACCACAAATGCCATATGAACATCGGATAACCTGAAGTTGTCTAGTAGTTCCATGCCTGTGATGGTTTCTGGTACATACAAGGGTGTTTGTAGGGGTTGACTGCGCAGTGAGTAAATATTAGTTTTAAATGCCTTGGCAAACCATTGACGAGCATTGATGAAACCCACAATATTCTCAATGCCACCCTGCACAACTGGAAAACAGGAGTGATCTGACTCCTCAATGATTTGGATGCACTCTTCAAAAGTGGCATCCAGGTCGAGACACACCACGTCTGCTCTGGGAACCATCAAGGATCCGATTTGCCGGTCATCCAGACGGAACACGTTGCGCACCATAGTGTGCTCGTGGGATTCAATCACACCTGCTGAAGTACCCTCCACGAGCATGGCGTGGATTTCTTCTTCAGTGACCGGTGTACCCTTGGTTTCTTTGACCCCCATGAGACGGAGCAGGGTTCTAGTAGAGGCTGAGAGTAGAAGCACAAAAGGCTTTGTGATCATGGCCAGTAGGTTGATAGGCCGAGCCACCAAGCGCGCAAAGATTTCTGGGTATGACTGACCAATTCGTTTAGGTACCAGTTCGCCGATCACGATTGTGAAATACGTGATTACGACTACCACGATACCTGTAGCCACATAATTGCTGATGGGGGCGGACACACCCAATGATGCAAGCCAGGTCGACAAAGGCTCAGCAAAGGCCGCTTCACCAACAATACCGTTGAGTACACCGATGGATGTGATACCAATTTGAATAGTAGATAGGAATTTGGTGGGATCCTCGCCAAGCTTAACGGCCGCAGCGGCTCCACTGTCGCCTTCATCGATCAGTTTTTGAAGCTTAGCTTTTCTGGCAGTGATAAGAGCGATTTCAGACATGGCAAAAAGACCATTGAAACAAATTAGTGAAAAAAGTATAGCAATTTCCATATAAGGTTTCCGGGGGGTGCTTTCTGTTTTAATGGATATTTGTGAGAAAAACCACACTGTCGATGGCTAGGCATCGTCAAGTTCAATATGGTGGCCCCGACAAGATTCGAACTTGTGACCGCGAGATTAGAAATCTCGAGCTCTATCCATCTGAGCTACGGGACCTTATCCATCTTCTATTTTAACCGATCCGACTTGAAAGAGTTTAGTGGTGCAATCTTATAGATAATGAGTGGGGTTTAAATATATGAGCCTCTTTTGCTGCGCGGCCCCATGCATCGGAGTACTTTCTCTTTTCACGAAGCGCGGGTGTGCAGCGACACTCTCCAAAGGGACAATATCCAAGACCTAAAGATTATATTAGCCCGACATCTTCAGCAGAAGTAAATATTGGGGCGGCTGATGGGATTTGAACCCACGGTACCCAGAATCACAATCTGGTGCCTTAACCACTAGGCGACAGCCGCCATAAGAAGTAAGTTTATCGTAGGTCATCCATAAAGCCTATCCTTATCATCCCAAAGATATATCCATTCCCCCTTCGTTAATCCCAGATGAGGGTACGATAAAAAAAAGGTCGAGATTTACTTTAAACTAAGAAAAATAATGTGACTCTAAAGCATACATAATTTATGGGAGATACAACATGAACTTAGACATCAAAGGTAACAGGCTACAGCATCTCAGAAAATATTTACCTTCATTCGCTCTTGGGGTATTAGTAACGATATTTGGTATATCTTCTATTTTGATTTCTCAGGATGCAAAAACCACTAGGGGATTACAACTAGTTGAGGGTTCGCAAAAAGATACCTTGCCTTCAATCGCAGATATTGCCGACAAATTAGTCCCTACTGTGGTCTCGATTCAAACTACTTCTTATGTCCAATCAAGACAACCCGATATGTTCAGTGGAGATCTTTTTGAGTTTTTTATGGGCCCCAATTACAATCGGCGTAACCCCAGGCCCGACAATGAAGAGAAAGCTGTGTCAGGTGGTTCAGGCGTCATTATTTCGTCTGATGGAGAAATTATTACTAATAATCACGTCATCGAGGGCTATCGCGGTTCCTCGGGGAAATCTGAAGTCGAGGTCACACTCACAAATGGAAAAAAATATAAGGGGAAAATATTGGGTCGAGATCAAGAACTCGATATTGCACTCATTAAAATTGAAACAAAAAATCTTCCGTACGCGAAGCTTGGAGATTCTGATGCTATTCGAATTGGTCAGTGGGTCGTAGCTATTGGAAACCCTTTTGGACTTGACCATACGGTAACGCAGGGAATACTCAGTGCACGCGGCCGAAAACTTGATACAGGTATCTCATCTTTTCTGCAAACAGATGCAGCTATCAATCGTGGTAATTCAGGTGGTCCCCTTATTAATCTTCAGGGTGAAGTGATTGGAATAAATACAGCTATCTCAGCCCAAGGTCAAAATATTGGATTTGCTGTTCCATCTAATAGCGTCAGTAAAATACTCAAGGTACTTCGATCTGGTAAACCAGTGAGTCGTGGTTTTCTGGGTATCAGTCCAATTCTTCTCGATAGTAATTATCAAGAAGCCTTGGGAGTTGCTGAGGGTGTCGTAGTAGGTTCAGTCGAAAAAGGTCGAGCAGCATCAAATGCAGGACTTCAGCGCTTAGATATCATTACGCATATTGATCGTCAAGCAGTCAAAACTCCTGATGAGTTAATTGCTATAGTTTCCTCTCGGAGTGCGGGTGAATCCGTTGAACTAGATATAATCCGAGATGGGAAAAAAATGATGATAAAAGTCACTTTAGGTGACCGTAACCTCATGTCGCAAAATATTCCGAACCCTTCGCCTAATGAAGATTCCACCGATCTTCGAAATAAGAGCACTATGGATAGTGAAAAAAATTGGGGCTTTATGGTAGATAGTTTATCGCCTGCTCTTCGTGCTAAATATCGTATCGCTGAGGATCTTCAAGGAGTCGTTGTAACCTCTGTCGTCGCCAGGTCGGAAGCCAGTGAATTATTAAATCCTGGCTTAGTGATTACCGATGTTGGACGAAATGCGATTAAAAATATAACTGATTTTCAAAATCAATTACAGAAAAATCCAAAAGTCCTACTTGTTTATGTAACAGACCCAAGGACAGGCCAACGTTTTTCTGTAGCAGTTCCGCGTCGCTAGTTTGGAAGCTTTAAAATTTGCCAAAATAAATAACGTACTCATTGCGTGCAGATGGGAATGATGTAATGTTGCCCTTAGATGGTTTTTGTTTAGCGGCTGGTTTGGGAACCAGGATGGGGGTACTTTCACAGGTACTTCCTAAACCTGCTTGGACCCTAAAACACAAAACCCTGCTCCAGTGGGGATTCGATCTTTTATCTAGCGAAGGGTGTCGCCACTTAGCTGCGAATACCCATTTTCGGTCAGAGAGTTTAAAAAATATCCATCCTAAGAGTGAATTAATTTATGAACCCAGACTTCTGGGTTCAGCTGGCTGGTTTCTGTCAGTGGCTCCACGTGTCCAAGAAGCTCTTATGGTTTGGAATGCTGATTCAGTAGCCCGGCATATTCCTTTTCAACAACTCAGATCACATCATCTTTCTTTGAAGGCAGATTTAACGTGGTTACTTATTCCTCATCCTGGGGGCCCATGGACACAAGTATGGATGGACGAAAATGGTTGCATCCTGCCAGTAGGGGAAAGTGGTCGAGGTCCATATCATTTTGTAGGAGCTTCCATTTGGTCTCCACGAATAGCAGACTTTATTCCGAAGGAGCCTCTACAGTTGAGCAATATTCTTCATCGTCTTAATCATCGAGGTTTAGTTATTCCCCCCTTTATATGGTCGGAAATTGGCAGTCCCCAAGCCCTTATTGAGGCTGCTTCATTCTGGGCTCCTGATAACGAAGGCAGATCTTTTTCTAACTATGTCCATCCTTCGGCTCAGATTGATGGCAACTTTGAAAAATGTATCTTCGGACCCGACGCAGCCCCCCCAAAAGGCCACCAAGATCGCCTAGCTTTATGGTTTAAGGATGGTGATCGTCAAGTCAGGATTAATCTGTAGTCTATGGATCCTCGATTATTACAAGCCTTAGATCAATGGCATCTCAAGTCCCCGCAACGTTTGGGTGGAGATGCAGGAGCGCGGCGTTATTTTCGCGTTGAACATGCTTCTCTAGGCACAGCCATTGTGGTGATTTATCCCTTGGGACCTGGGGGCAAAGCCCCACATGCATACAATGATTTTAAAATTCTACAACAGTATCTCGATCCCGTTGTTTTAGTCCCCACTATTCTTCAAGATGATCCAGAGCAAGGAATTTTGCTGCTCGAAGATCTTGGGGATACCACTCTAGAGCAGCGGCTCATGGAACACCCTGAGGAAGAAATTAAATGGGCTCACCAGATTGCATCGATGAATAAGAATTTTCTAGGGATTTTGACCGAGGGGGCCCCTGAGGGTGTGTTTTTTATGAATCGTAGCTTCGATATAACTAAGTTCGAATATGAATGGATCTATTGTAAAAAACATTTTTTTCACGAGTTTTTGCAAGCTGAAATTCCTAAATGGCTAGATAGAATTTTAGATGATGTTCATCAAAGCCTTTCGCAAAGAGCCCGTTTTTTTGTCCATCGAGACTTTCACGTACGAAACCTGATGGTTCGTGGAGATCGTTTAGTTTGTATTGATTTTCAGGATGCTCGACGGGGAGCAGCGACCTATGATCTTGCCAGTATTGTTTTCGATGGGTATTGGGATTGGTCCAAGGAATCCCGAAGGGTTATCCTCCAAAAAACTCAAGATGAATTGGGTTGGAGTCAACAAGATCTTTGGGAAGAACTCACTCTAAGTGGTATTCAACGAAATTTCAAAGCACTAGGGACTTTTGGCTATCAGTTCTTGCATCGTAAAAAAAATCAATTCGCTCCAAGTATTCTCCGGACACTCACTCATTGCAAATATCATTTCGAACGTCTCAATTTGGGCGAAGGAGTGTCCTTAATGCAACGACTTACGCGTCAGTCAGAAAACCAACTCTCTAAACTTGGTGGCCTTGGAGGAGATGATAAAACAGGTCTCGCTAAATAAAAGATGAATTCTACTTTGGGCGCCACTCAATATCAGCGATTCCGGCAGCTGCGTTTTCGGCCCGTGCAACAGCAAAGAGCCAATCGCCGAGACGATTTAAATATTCGACGACATGGGGGTCGATGATTTCTCCATGACTAAGTAAAACAACTTGCCGTTCAGCTCGACGACATACAGTTCTTGCTACATGAGCAAATGCAGCTCCGGGTGAACCACCAGGAAGAACAAATGCGGTCATAGGCCCAGCTATTTCCGTAAGTCGATCGATGTCTTGCTCTATATCCGAAATCATCCATGTAGTTTTTTTCATCTTATTTTCAAGTAAATCTTTTTTTTCTTCGGGGGTTGCGAGTAGGGCACCCAATATAAACAGGTCATCCTGAACTCTCTGGAGATTGGTTCCGGTAACTACCACATCCTGTGTATAAAGACGCAGAACGCCCAGTGAACTATTTAGTTCATCCAAAGTTCCATAGGCCATCAAGCGAGGGTGGCTTTTGGTAACGCGCACTCCTCCAAAAAGATCAGTGCTGCCATTATCGCCATGTCGGGTATAGATCTTCATAATTTAGGGCCTTAAAAGGAGACTATTTAATGTTAAGGGCTCATGCGCTTATCTACCTAGAAAAAATATTCGCCCAGAAAACAACTGTTAGATAGACGTCTTAACCCTGCCTTGCTGACCAGGCCTGAGGATCTTGCTGCCATGATTGTAAACTCGCTAAGGCCTCCGGAGAAAAAGTGCCCATGGCTTTTTTCAAAAGATTTTCAAGGTTTCCCAATGTCTTAAGAATAACTTTTTCATTTTCAAAAGCCATCTGAGATGCAGGGAGCCCATAATTAAAAATTGCTACAACAGAAAGGACCTGACCGCCCTCGCGTCGAAGTGCTTCCACGCATCGCAAAGATGAACCTCCTGTAGAAACTAGATCTTCAATAAGAACGATGTTTTGTTCTTTACAGGATATGCCCTCAACTTGACGACCTAATCCGTGAGATTTGGGCTCCGGGCGGACATAAACAAAGGGTAAAGATAACTGGTGAGCAACTAATACGCCCCAGGGGATTCCTGCTGTTGAGGTTCCTGCAATCAGGGATGGGTTGAATTGCGAAGCCAGGTGCCCTAATCCAAGAGCAATCTGATTTCGAGATTCTGGGTAACCCAGAAGATTCCGGTGATCGCAATAAATCGGCGCTTTGAGTCCGCTTGACCACTGAAAGGGATTAAGTGGATTCAATTTAACAGCACCCAATGCCAAAAGTTGTTCTTCTAGATTCCAGGTCATGGAAGATCCAATTCAGCGACCGGCTGTTTACTCATGTAGCGTTCTGCTCCGTCACAAAAAAGCGTTACGATACGGGCTTCGGGGCCTAATCTTTCAGCTAACTGGAGGGCAGCAAAAGCATTGGCACCACTTGAGCCTCCCACTAGACAACTTTCCTTTAGTATCAATTCTCGGACTGTTCTAAAGCTGTCGGTATCAGGTACGTCGATGATTTCATCACACAATGACATATCAAGATTTCCAGGCATGAAACTATTGCCTACTCCTTCAACTTTCCACTCTCCCAAAGGAGCGCCGCAATAAACTGAACCTTGGGGTTGTACGATCACGGCATGACACTTAGGATTTTTATTTTTAATATATTTCGCTACGCCAGTAAATGTACCTCCCGATCCAGCACCAAAAACTAAACCATCGACATGCTCTTCCATTTGTTCCCAGATTTCTGGACCCGTTGTTTGTTCGTGCGCCTCGGGATTATGTGAATTCTCAAACTGTTGTGGGACGTAGGAATTAGGAATACTTTTTGATAGCTCAGCACATTTTGCAATTGCGCCCTTCATCCCTTCTTCTTTGGGTATAAGAACTAACTCGGCTCCTAGAGCTTTCATCAACATCATTTTTTCACGTGAATATTTTGTGGGTACGCACATGATGCATCGATAGCCCATTTGACGGGCAGCAATGGCTAACGCGATCCCTGTGTTACCCGCTGTAGGCTCAATAATAGTGGTGATTCTTGGTTTAATTTTGCCCTCTAGTTCAGCAGCAAGAATCATGTTGATACCAACACGATCCTTGACACTGCCTCCTGGGTTAAGATATTCAAGTTTTGCAAATATGGTATGACTAGGTGCAAATTTATTAAGCCTAAGAAGAGGCGTACGTCCAATAAGATCTAAAACAGAGTTCACTGTATGGAGAGGTCGTAGAGGTTGGGTCATCAAAATCTCCATCGGCTAATAGACTAGAATAAATTAAAAAATAAAGAAGCTATATGTCTTTTACAACTACACTTACTATTTTTCCACCTGGAGGAACAATCACTTTGACTATAGTCTTGTCTCGAAGCCACGGTTGAATTTCCTCACACTGAAGAGCTACCGTATGCTTATCCTCATCGGTAATATCAGCCGGAAGTATTAGACGAGCACGAACTTTACCATTGACTTGCACCACAACTAAAACTTCCTCTGCGATCAATAGTTCATGGATTATAGGCGGCCAAGGGGCAAGAGCTACAAACCCTGAATGACCCAAGCGCGTCCATAGATGTTCCGCGAGATGGGGTGCCATAGGGGCTAATAATCGGACAAAAACATCCCACACATGTTGGCGAATGGCAGTTGCGTTGATGGAATCAAAGCGATGCTCTTGAATGGTGTTGAGCAATTCCATGAGGCTACTGACCAACGTATTAAAGGAATACCGAACTTCTAAATCATCAGTCATCCGATGAAGGGTTTGATGGACTTTATTGAGTAGTTTTTTTTCGTCTAGAGAAAGAGAGGTTAATGGAGGTAGGTCCATATGGGTCGGAGAATGTTCACTCGATAGACGATCCACTCGTTTTAGAAAACGCGCAGCTCCCTCAATGCCTTCAAATCCTATCCAATCTATTTCTTTTTCAATAGGTGCAGCAAAAATCATGAAAAGCCTCAGGGCATCTGAGCCATATTTCTCAATCACTTCGTCAGGGTCAACTATATTCCCTTTCGATTTACTCATCTTGAATCCATCTTTCAGAACCATACCTTGACAGATAAGACGCTGAAAAGGTTCGTCAGTATGAGCCATGCCTAAATCCCTTAAGACCTTCTGAAAATAACGAGCATAAATCAAATGCATCGTAGCGTGTTCGACGCCTCCAATATATAAATCGACAGGTGTCCAGACCTTGGCTTCTTCAATAGCAAATGGTTCTGTTTGGTTTTTTGAATCTAGATAGCGAAGCCAATACCATGATGAGTCTACGAAAGTATCCATAGTATCTGTTTCGCGACGGGCATCCGTTCCGCAATTAGGACAAGTTGCCTTTAGAAAATTTTCACTTGTGGTTAAGGGTGAGGCACCGCGTCCTGAAAATTCGATATCCTCCGGTAAGAGTATAGGGAGGCTATCTTCACTTTCTGGAACTACGCCACATTTAGGGCAGTGCACAGTTGGAATCGGAGTCCCCCAATAACGCTGGCGAGACAGCCCCCAATCTTTCAACTTGAAAGATAGCATCCGTTCGGCATTGGCTGAGTTAGCTAACAACTTGATCAATGCGTTACTGGCAACTTCAGAAGTTAGTCCGTTGAATTCGCCGCTATTGATAAGTATGCCCGGCTCCCAAGGTGATATGGAGTCGATAACAATTGGAATGGGAATATTATAATTGGACGCAAATTCATGATCTCTCTCGTCATGACCAGGTACGCCCATCACAGCGCCCGTACCATAGTCCATTAAAACGTAATTGGCGGCAAAGACAGGAATCAATTCATCGGTTACAGGATGACGAACTTGGAGTTTGGTTCGATGACCTAACTTCACATCAGTTGTCAATCTCTCTTCCCTAGACTGCTTTGAAATAGTTTGGCAAAAATCTTCCAGTTCGTGATCCATCTGGGATGCTTCTTGAATAACTGGATGTTCTGGAGAAAGCGCTAAGAAAGACACACCAAATAACGTATCCATGCGTGTCGTAAAGACTTGAATTTGCTCACCCGTATTCAACTTGAAAGAAAATCTCACTCCTTCTGAACGACCTATCCAATGTCGCTGCATGGCTTTGATATTTTCTGGCCAATCAAGAGATTCGAGGCCTGAAACTAATTCATCGGCATATTTGGTAATTGCAAAGAAATATTGTTCCATTGGTTTTTGAATAACAGCATGTCCAGTTCGCTCATCCTTACCATCTACAACCTGTTCATTAGCTAATACGGTCCCTAGGGCTTCACACCAATTCACATTGCGAAGAGCTCGAAATACATCACCACGTTTCCACATTTGAAGAAAGAACCACTGGTTCCACCGATAGTAATCAGGCTCAAAACTAGCTAATTCACGATCCCAGTCATAACTTATACCGAGACGGTGTATTTGTTTTTTCATATCGGCTATATTTTTACGAGTCCATACTGCTGGATGTATACGGTTTTGGATTGCAGCGTTTTCTGCGGGAAGCCCAAAGGAGTCCCAACCCATTGTGTGCATCACTTTTTTACCCTGCATACGTTGGTAACGTGCAACGACATCTCCCAAAGTATAGTTGCGCACGTGACCCATATGAATACGACCGCTTGGGTAAGGAAGCATTACCAGCATATAAAAAGTTGGTGTTTCAGGAGTCATTTCGCGAGCAAAAGGGGCACGAAAAACCCCTTCGCTCATCCAACGATTTTGGATGAGCACTTCGTGTTGTAGGGGATCGAAAATCATGAGGGGCTCATTGGATATCAACTACACTTCAGATTAACGGACACCTTGCAGATCTATGCGAGACCCTCATCGATCCAATCGCTTTCCTCTTCATTAGGGTTTTTTTCGGCTAGTCGATAAGATTCATCTGACCAAGCCCCAAGATCTTCGAGGCGGCAACGCTCTGAACAGAAAGGGTAATGTTGATTGCCCTTTCTGTAGGTTGATTTTTTACACTTTGGACATGGATTTAAGTTGTTTATATTCATATGATTAAGATATAATCTACATTATATCACTCATATTTAGTGAGTGTGTTTATATAGATGTATTTGACGACTCTAAATAATGAGGGTTAGCGTGAAATATAGGGCACATTTTGAGTGCTCGCGAAGGAGAAATATATATGAGCAAAATAATTGGAATCGACCTAGGTACCACCAACAGCTGCGTAGCTGTCATGGAAGGTGGGCAACCAAAGGTAATCCCTAATCCCGAAGGATCCAACACTACCCCGTCTGTAGTTGGATTTAACCCAAAGACAGGAGAGCGTTTAGTGGGAGCCTCGGCTAAACGACAAGCTGTTGCCCAACCTAGAAGTACTATTTATTCCATCAAAAGGTTTATGGGTCTACCCTTCAATGATTCTGAGAAGGAACAAAAACTTGTTCCTTATTCTATCAAGAAGAACTCCAAAGGAGGTTGCGCGATTGGGGTTAATGGTCAAGACTTATCTCCTGAAGATATCTCGGCTGTGATTTTAACAAAAATGAAAGAAGCTGCTGAAGCTTACTTGGGGCAAAAAGTTACCCAAGCTGTCATTACAGTTCCTGCCTATTTTAATGATGCACAACGTCAGGCCACAAAAGATGCAGGAACCATTGCTGGCCTTGAGGTAATGCGAATCGTCAACGAACCTACGGCAGCCGCTTTAGCTTATGGCCTTGACAAGAAAAAAGAAAGCACCATTGCTGTCTTTGATTTTGGTGGGGGAACTTTTGATATTTCGATTCTCGAAGTCAGTGACGGAGTAGTCGAGGTTAAGTCAACCAACGGAGATACTCATTTAGGTGGAGATAATGTTGATCAAGCTATTATCGAGTGGCTTCTGGAAGAATTTAAAAAGTCTGAGGGTATCGATTTGCGTCCTCAAGCTGAAGCCATGCAGCGCTTAAAAGAAGCGGCGGAAAAAGCTAAGATTGAATTATCCAGTACGACTCAAACAGATATTTCAATTCCTTTCATCACTGCTAATGCAAGCGGGCCCAAGCATATTACCCAAACTCTCAGTCGGGCCAAGTTTGAATTGATGATTGACTCAGTCATTAGTACATTACGCCAACCTTGTGAGAATGCACTTAAAGACGCTGGACTGACAAAAGATCAGATCCAAGAAGTCGTAATGGTGGGAGGATCAACCCGCATACCTAAAGTCAAAGATCTCGTGAAACAAATCTTTGGTAAGGAGCCTAACTACAGTGTGAATCCCGATGAAGTTGTAGCTTTAGGCGCAGCTGTTCAAGCCGGCGTCTTAGCTGGAGACGTCAAGGGAGTTTTGCTTCTAGACGTCACTCCTCTGTCCCTTGGTATCAATGCCAATGGTGGACAAATGAGTGTCATCATTCCCCGTAATACGACTATTCCAACAAAGCGATCTGAGGTCTACACTACCGCGGTTGACAATCAACCTGGTGTAGACATCGAGGTTTTCCAGGGAGAGCGTCCTTTGGTAGAAGCAAATAAACTCTTAGGGCGTTTTCATCTAGGTGGTATTGCTCCAGCGCCGCGAGGAATCCCTCAGGTTGAGGTTACGTTTGATATTGATGCAAATGGTATCGTACATGTCACAGCTAAAGATAAAGGTACGGGTAAAGATGCTAGCATCACCCTGACGGGCTCCACCGGTCTTTCGAAGGACGAAATTGATGCCAAGATTAAAGAGGCTGAAGTCCATCAATCTGAAGATGAAGCGCGTAAAGCTGTTTTGGAGACCCGCAATCAACTAGACCAGTTGATTTATCAAGTTGAAAAGGTGATTAAGGAAAATGGGGATAAATTACCTGAGGCTGACAAAAAAGAAGCCGAAGAAGCTCTAGCGGAAGGCAAAAAAGCCCTTGAAGGACAAGATGCCGCCGCTATTAAATCAGCCTTAGAGACCCTCACGGCTAAATCACATAAATTAGCTGAGTCTATTTATAAGGCGACGCCACCACCGAGTGATCCCGGAGGCAACACTACAGACTCAGGCCAATCGGGAAAGCCAAAAGATGACACTGTTATTGATGCGGAAGTTGTCTAAGAACTCCATCTAAATCCTAGAGTGCAATCACTCTAGGATTTCGTCTTTCTCAATGAAAGTACCCAATGGCTAAACGCGACTACTATAAAGCACTTGGAGTTCCCAAAGGAGCAACGGATGAGGAAGTCAAAAAAGCATATCGAAAACTTGCACGTAAATATCATCCCGACCTAAACCCTAATAGTAAAAACGCTGAAGATCGTTTTAAGGAAATTTCCGAAGCTTACGAAAATCTATCTGATCCAACTAAGCGATCAAACTATGATAACTATGGGGATCCACAAGGTACGAGCGGGGTACCTGCTGGATTTCAGACCGGGAGCTTTTCAGGTTTTGATTTTGG
>SXGQ01647538.1_pt1 | contig 12870 bp, 11 predicted proteins | sample 3178371 | NCBI WGS metagenome assembly SXGQ01 (sample SAMN11356859, study PRJNA531348) | freshwater metagenome | isolation source: freshwater sample F1-20 | place: China: Fuxian Lake, Yuxi | collected 2017-12-25
CTTAGCCCAGCCCTCACTGGTTGGGCTTTTTGCTTTTTGGGATTTACAGACTGTTTACAGACTGCGGTGCATGGTTTATTGCCTGTTGCCTGGCGATATCGCATTAGGTTCGCTGCTTGCCTAAAATGGAGCTCTGGGCATTTGCGCCCCTCCATCCATGTCTGACCCCACTCACTTGCCGGATAAGTCCGTAGCCCTCTTGCCTTGGATGCAAGCCACCTTCCGCAAGCCCACCTACCCTCGATGCGGGGCTCACGCTCGCAGTACGGGTGAGCCTTGTAAGGCCAAGGCATTGCCCAATGGCCGATGCCGTAACCACGGAGGCTTGAGTACCGGCCCCAAGACGGCAGAAGGCCGCAAGGCGATTGCCCAGGCATCTAGCCAGCGAATGGCCTCAGGTGGCAAGGAAAAGGCCCTGGCGGGGCTTAAAGCCTGGTTGGATGCGGGGGGTAGGGAAAAACGCTCTAAGCAAATGGCTTGGCGACATTGGAGGCGCAATCCCCTCTACACTTTTTTCGGCATAGTTCCAGAAAGCCTGCGCTAAAACAGGTCCGTTCTGCGTCCCGCACGCACGCATCAAGGGGTTTACGGATAACGCAAGGCGCAAAGTGGCAAGGTGAGCGAATAGGTTGTAGGGGGAGCTCCAACCAAAGTCCACCAATATTGCCTGCTATCTGCCAAGATTCAAGGGGTAACAAGAGTCCTGGCTAGCCGCAGACCGCCGTTGCCGCCGCGGTCGTCGGGCGTGTCCCTGTTGCGGATGGCCGAGCGCAGGTCCGCCGGGTTGAAGTACCAAGAGCCGCCACGGAGCACCCGACGGCTGCAGTCACCTGTTGTCCAAGCGCTGCCATCGGTGGGCGCGCCGTCGTAGGTCTCGCTCCAGCAGTCCTGCGTCCACTCCCATACATTGCCGTGCACGTTATAAAGGCCAAAGGGGTTGGGGCTGAAGCTGTTCACCGGCACCGTGGCTTGCCGCCATTCGCCCTTGGGGCTGCCGTTGTAGCTGTAGTTACCCCTGTAGTTCGCCTGGGCGGTGTTGATGCTGTCGCCCCACCAAAAGGCAGTTTGCGTGCCCCCACGGGCCGCGTACTCGCGCTCGGCTTCGCTCAAAAGCCGGTAGGTTTGGCCGCTGCTCTGGTTGAGCCAGGCAATATAGGCTTGGGCGTCGTTCCAACTCACGCACACCACCGGGTGGTTGTCGGCCTGGGCAAAGCCAACATTGCGCCAGTTGTAGGCTGCGTCCTTCTTCCACTCTTTGCCGTTCCAGGCAAAGCAGCCATCGCCCCGCTCGGCCTCGGTTTGGTAGCCCTTGGCACGAACAAAGGTGGCAAACTCGCCTTTGCTGATGGCGTAGCGCCCGGCGGCAAAGCTGCGGATGCTCACTCGGTGTTGAGGGTTTTCTCGGCTGGTGAAGCTGGCTGTCGTCACCGCCGCATTGGCAAGTGCTTGCTCGGCAGCGCTAGACCCCATGGTGAAGCTGCCTTCGGGGATGACCACCATCTCGGGGCAATCGGCGCAGTCTTTGATGGTTTGGCCTGCGCGTGGCCTTGTGCCGGGTTTGGGGGTGCTGGCGGCTTGTTGGGCGCTACCCATGCACTCCACTCGGTAGGTGAAGGTCTGCGCCAGTTCGGCCACCGAGGCAGTGTCTAGCGCTTTTGTGGCGGGGGACTCACGCACCGCGACCTTGTTCTTGGTCAGAAACTCGCTCAAGATGTCCAGCGATACGGCAAAGTTAACGTTTTGCGGAATGTCCCCCGTGGCAATCGCTGAGCGCAGCGCATCGAGCTTGGCCACCACCACACCAACAACCGAGCCAGATGCGTCCATCACCGGGCCACCGCTGTTGCCAGGCTGCACGGGTGCGGTGATTTGAATCTCGCCCACCGAGTCCCGCAAGCCACGCAGGCCGCTGACCAGGCCAGACGTGAAGTTGCCGCCACTGGTCAAAGAGCCACTTAGAGGAAAGCCAAACACCATCACCGGCTCACCCAGGCGCACGTTGTTGGGGCTACGCAGCTTGGCCGTCCCGCCCCTCATTCCCGGCACGCGAAGCAGCGCCAGGTCAATCAAAGGATCAGCATCGACCACTGCAGCCCTGCGCCGGCCATCGGCACTCACAACCTCAATGGACGTGCAGCCATCAATCACGTGGTGGTTGGTGATGAGCAGCCCCGGCGCTACAGCAAAGCCAGTGCCTGTTGAGACCTGCGCGTTGGCACATGGCAGCAAGGCCATGGCGGCTAACAAGAGCCAGAAGTAATTCAATCGCATCCTTTGAATGCACATGATTCTAGAACGGAGCCTTGACCGAGTGTCGCTACGCTCACGGGGCGACTGACTCAGCCTGTCAAACTGCACTGGGCGAAAAGATATGCGAAATGAACATGCCAACAGAGGGCTTTACTGTTGATGCCAACGCCAAATTACCCCAGCCTGCAGATGTCCTGTGACCCAGCGACATGGTCTTGAATCCGTTACTGGATATGGGATAGCAGCCGCCAATGGTGGGTCAGTCAAAAGTCAGCGTTTGGTTCAAATCTGCGTTGGCGCCGGCAAGCACCCATCCAAATCAACTCGGGGCGCTGCGTCCGCAGCAAGAGCAACGTCTGGAGGCGCAATGATCTTTGACCACCAGCTCAAACCTGCAACTGAGTTCGGGACATCGCCAGACTAGGGGAATGACACCATAAAATTCATTAAAGTCGAAAGTCAAAGTTTTTCCTTCGGGCTGTTTGTAAAGCTGCATTGCCTCGGTCTTCATAGGTAAGTTAGGACGCGCTCATGACAAGAATTCTTCTAGTACTTTTGTTTTTTGTATTAGGCGGGCACGCCTCAGCTCAAACGACAATCAATGATCTTTTCACTGAGATCGAAGCCCGACGGTTGCAACTGGAGTCGGTGGCTGGGAATGGTAGCTCCTCTGGAACTGTGCTCAACGGTTATTTAGTTAACGAATCTGCTACAGCAAAGCTAATTGACATCAACCTCTCCCGCCCGCTTTTCTTGGTAAATCGTGGATCAAGTCAAAACATGGTAGCCACGGGGGTCTATCTTAGTGGTGGACGTTACAGCTCTAACGGTCGTAGATCTTTCATCACTTTGCCTCCAAAGTCCCGATCCGCCGTTACCTTGCTTGCATATTGCGCTGACTTCGAGAAAGATAACCCAAGCGAAAGCGATCGCTTCACTATTGGTACTGCTCCCCCAGTTCTTGAACTAGTGATGGAGAACATCAAAACCTATTCCATTGCAAATCCGAAGACTGACCTCACGGTGGCGGCACAGGCTGCGATATGGTTGGCACAAGGAAGGAGCATGTCAGAGATCCAAACCCGTTTCACAGTCTCACCAGCAGACGAGCGTTTAGCCAGAAGCTTCATTCGCTAGCTTTCATGAACCTGACTCCGTGATTTAACATCAAATAAATGTCGATTTATCGTTAGGCGGATTCAAGCACGAAGTGCAACTTTGAATAACTGATGGTTGGGTGGCTGAGGATGTTTAGCATTCAAAGCTTCTTGACCTGGCAGTCGAAGTTGCTTATGACCTACAAACACCTCAGCCAAGCTGAAAGATATCAGATTTACGCGCTCATGAAGGCCGGACACGATCAGTCTCAGATTGCCAAACTGCTGGACAGGCACAAGTCCACCATCAGCCGGGAGTTGCGTCGCAACAGCGGCTCTCGGGGCTACCGCCCCAAGCAGGCTTGCGAGAAGTCGGCCGATCGAGCACAAAATAGTCGCAATGCCAGCACGGTGCCTATGTGGGTGCATGAGCAAACTCGTTTGTTGCTTCAATTTCAATGGAGTCCAGAGCAGATTGCGAGCAAGTTGCCCATCAGCCATGAAACGGTTTACTTGCGCGTTTATGCCGACAAGGCCGAGGGGGGAGTTCTTTGGAAAAACTTGCGCTGTCAGAAGCAAAAGAGGAAACGCGATGCCAGTGGGCGTGACCGCAGGGGGCAGATCCCCAACAGAAGACCTTTGATCGAGCGTCCCGCACATGTAGAGGCCAGAAAGCAGGTGGGTCATTGGGAATGCGACACCGTTATTGGCGCCAAACACAAGGGAGCGATTGTGACCATGGTGGAGCGCAAAAGCGGGTATGCCGTCATGGCCAAGGTGGTGAACAAGACATCGGACTTGGTCGGCTCAGCCATTGTGAACAAGCTCAAGCCTTTGGCAGCTCGGGTGAAAACACTGACCTATGACAATGGCAAAGAGTTTGCAGGACACGGCCAGATTGATGAACAACTTCAAAGCACGGCTTACTTTGCCAGACCATTTGCAAGCTGGGAGCGAGGCAGCAATGAAAACCTCAACGGGTTGCTGCGGCAATACATCCCCAAGAAAAGATCCATGTCCACGGTCACTGATGAGGAAATTAGAATGATTCAAAACAGATTGAATAACAGACCAAGAAAACGATTGGGTTTCAAAACACCCGCAGAGGTGTTTCATCAATCCCTCAAGCGCGTTGCGCTTCGTACTTGAATGCTCCTATTTAATAAAGCCATTGCACTGAAGCAAAAAATTTAGCTATGGCTCGGGGTTTTTAGGGAACTGACAAACTCTTTTTTTAACAACAGACTGTCGGGAAATACTTAACAAAATTAAGATCTTCACCACAAGTAGAAAAAATGCTGATGCATCCCTTCGGATTTATATCCATGGCAGTCGTAAGGGTTTAGAGCGCGGCGGCGCCAAGATGGCGGTGTTTGCACCGAAGGCGGGTTGTTGGTGGCTCAGCACCGCCCGGCCCGCCCCACCCTCGCCCAGCAGCACCTCGGCGTGTATCTCCCGCTGGGCCACTGCAGCCTGTGGCTCGGATGGCATAAGTACCAACTCGTCCAGGCCGTCCAATAGGAGGCCGGCGATTTTCCTCACGACTGACTTGCCAGACGGGTGGTAGCCAATCTGCTGGGCCGCTGCCATGGCCTGGAACACCGAGTAGTTGTCATCCAGGTATTTATCTAGGTACTCGTGCGCCACGCTCAAACAAATCGCGAAGGCCCCCCCGGGTTCAACAGTTAACAGCCCGTATGGTCAAAAAATCCGTCCGAGCCAATTCTCGGAAAAACACAAACCTGCTGGCGGGCACCGCCGAGGCCGCCGCGCCCAGCAATCAATTCAAGGACATCAATCTGGGTCTCAGGAAATCGGCAGGTTGGGTCGATTTGATGGCTGCTTCGACACCGGTCAACAGCCATACCCCGGCAGTTGTCGATCAAGCACCCGCATCATTGCATCAAAAAACAGCCGTTCACGTTCCGGGCGCGAATGGCTATCCTGCGGGTTCGGGGCTTGCACGCGCGCGACCACTTCATCGCTGAGCACTGACAACGGTTTGCCGGTACCCATTGCCAGCACCTGCCCGCGACAGACGCGTTCAAGCCGGTAGAGCCGCCGATAGGCCTGCGCAATGTTGTCACCAACCACCAGCACACCGTGGTTCTTCATGAACAGGATGTGCTTGTCGCTAATCAGGCGTGCCAGGCGTTCGCCCTCTTCGAGCGAATCAGCCAGGCCGGTGTAGTCATCGTCATAGGCAATATGGCCATGAAAAAAAGCAGCGGTCTGCGTGATGGGCAGCAGCTGGTTGTCCTGCAGCATATTGAGTGCCGTGGCCCAGGTCTGGTGGGTGTGCATCACCACCCGTGCGCCGGTGATGCGGTGAATTGGCGCATGAATGCACTGGGCCGACAGTTCCACCGGGCCTTGGCCGGACAGCGTCTGCCCCGCTTCATTGAAGACCATCAGATCGCTTGCAAGAGCTTCGGACCAATGTCGCCCAAACGGCAAGATCAGGAACCTGTCTTCGTGCCCTGGCAACGTGACGGTGAAATGGTTGTCGATGCCCTCCTCCAGCTCATGCAACACGGCAAGCCGGTGGGCGGCGGCCAAGTGGACTCGGGCCTGGGCGATGGCGTCTTGCGAACTCGGTGGGTGGATCGGGTGAACGGACATGAAGAAACTCGTCAGATGAAAGGGCGGCAGCCGGGTGATGCTGTGACCAATGCTTCATCATAACTACCTTGTACCAGGCCGGCCGCGTGGCCAAAATATTCATCTGCGTCAATTCCCAAAGCAATGCCAACGGTTTGACTGCCCACGCCGTCAACCCGGCGCCAGGCCGCTCAACCAGGGTCTATGCTTTGCGCCAACAAAACCGCGGCTCAAACCAGCGCAGGCTGGTTCAGTGCAGCCAGCGTGCAGCGGCATCCAGTAGCCCCTGCCTCACCCTCTGCTGGCGCGCTAAGTCGGTTTCACCGCAAGCTAGGCGGCACAGCCAGTCAGAGGGCGACTCAAAGTCGCAGTGCGAAGCGCCTTCAATCAGCTCGTCGCGCCACAGTGCCGAGATGACCTTGCCCCAGGGCGCGGCCACTGACTCAGCGTTGCAGCGCGACGGTGGAGCGCGCACCAGCAGCGCCTCGGTGCGCAGCCGACCGGCCGCCGCTAGGCCCAGTCGATCAGTCTCGCCAGGCATCGCGCGGTCGAACGGGTCTAGTCCTACAAAACCAACCACACCAGGCGTATCCGCAGCCAGCAGACTGGACAGCCCGCCGGCGGAGAAGCCCACGAGCATGATCTTATTTATCGGCGCGCCGAAGGTTCCTCCTGCTCGCAGCGAGCCCACAAGCGCTGAGATGGCCCGGGCGTTGCAGCGAAAGTCAAAGGTACAGGGCAGGTCCGGTGTTATCCCAAGCACACCTGCATCAGCAAGCGCCACTGCATGACCCGAAAGCGTATGTCGGCTACGCGTAAAGCCGTGCGAGAAAATTACAGCCCCACGCGGCGCGCCGGCAGCTGGGTAAAGGTCCAGCGTCACCCGGTGGCCGTCGAATGCGTACTCCAGGGTCTGCACAGGTGACGATGCTGCAGGTCCAGCCGCGGCAGCCATAGCTAGCATGAGGATAGCCGCGCAAAGCAGCGTGTTGCGCACTCGGTGTGCGTGACGAATTATCATTTTCATTTGCCGTAGGCTGAAGGCAGCCCATATGAACGAAGCCATCTTGCTGTGTCACATCCTCAATGACATGGGCGACCTTCTCGTGCTGCTGCTCGCAGCGCTCGGTGCAATTGCGTAAGACGCAACTCGCAGAATGTAACCGTTTAGTCAAGCGATTGACTAAATACGATCAATGCGAACGCCACCTTGTAATCAGGGTTTGTCTGGGGGCCGGACGGTTACGACCGGTGCAGCATGTCGTCGCCGAACTCCAGTATCTTAGCTTCCAGCAGTTGAGTCATCCGGGCCCAGGCCTTGAGATGGCCGTCAGCCATGATGAAGAGGGTGTTGGGGTCATTGTTCCTGGATGGCTGCCTCAAAAGCGTTCGCCTCGGCCTGCGAATCAGCGTCTACCTCGATGACCACTTCCTCGACGATCAGACCAGACACTGAGGCCGGTGGCAGGCATTCGTCTGTCACCGGAACGTTGCCTTGGCCGCAGGTCAGGCCCCCGCTCATGCCGAAGATCAGCCAGGTACGCGCGACTTGCGCCGTGCCGCCATGTGTCCCATTGGCCCACAGGTCGAATCGGCCGGCGCGTTCCCCGGTGCGGGTGAAGGTTGCCTCTACCGTGGTACTGCCCAAGGCCAGGGGGACCTCCAGGCGATGTGACAAGCTTTCATGGACGGCATAGGTAAAGACGGCCTTGCCGCCCTGGCAGTGCAGCTGGTAGCCGCCGAAGCGGCTGCCGCAGGCCACCACGATGCCGTGGGCTGTAGCTTGTACTTCACGCAGTTGCGCCCGCATGCGCCAACTGCGGTCGTTGATCGGCGGCACCAGCTGTCGATCCAGACGTGCCATCCCAGCTTGCAATTTGAAGCTCCGAGGGACCTGCCGGCGCGACCACTCCAGCGAGCGTTCGACGTCGCGGTCGTCCAGTGGCAACACGCCGTAACGATGCGCTTCCTCCCACCACAGGTCGACCAGTTCTCGCACTTTCTGCGGATGCTGGCTCGCAAGGTCCTCGATCTCGGCGAAGTCCTGGTCCAGGTGATAAAGCTCCCAGCGGTCGGTATCGAAGTCCTCACCTTTGGAATGGCGGGACACCGCTTTCCAGCCTTGGTGCCAGATCGCTCGGTCGCCGGCCATCTCGAAGTGCTGGGTCTGCTTGCGGGTCGGCAGGTCGGCCCTGTCGAAAGAGTACGCCATGCTGATACCGTGCAGTGGCATCTGCGCGTGACCTTCGCGGACCTCGGGCGGTTGCACGCCCACGGCATCCAGCAAGGTGGGAACCACGTCACTGACGTGGTGATATTGGTGACGAATACCGCCACAGTCGCGAATTCGCGCGGGCCAGTGGACCACCAGAGGCGCACGAATTCCGCCACCATGGGTGTTACGCTTGAACCACTTGAGCGGCGTGTTGGATGCCTGCGCCCATCCCATTGGATAGTGTGGAAAGGAGTACTGGCTGCCGATCTTGTCGATTTGTGCCAGGCCGTATTCGATGGTCTCGCGCTCCATGCTCATATGCCGGCGGATGTTGACCGCACCGGTCGGGCCGCCTTCGCCGGAGGCGCCGTTGTCCGATAGCAGCACGATGGCCGTGTTCTCCAGTTGACCCGTCAAGGCCAGGTAGTCCACCAGTCGGCCGATCTGCGCGTCAGCGTGCGAGAGGAAGCCCGCGTAGGTTTCCTGCAATCTAGCGCACAGTGCGCGCTCCGGCGTCGACAGCGATTCCCAGGCTTGCACATTCGAATTGGGGGAAGCCAGCGGGGTATCGGCGGGCACCAGGCCCATTGTTTTCTGGCGTGTCAGTCGCTGCTCGCGCACCGCGTCCCATCCTGCGTTGTAGCGGTCTTTGTATTTTTCGATCCAATCTTGCGGCACGTGCAACGGCCAATGACCTGCGCCTAAGGCCAGGTAGGTGAGCCAGGGCTTGCCCGGGACGGATGTGACATGGTCACGCACGTAGCTGATAGCGTGATCTACGAGGTCCTCGGTCAGGTGGTAGCCCTCGCGCGGTTCAAGCTGCACCGGATGGTTGTCCTCGTGCAGGTCGGGGTTCCAGTGATCGATGAAGCCACCCAGGAAACCATACCAGCGGTTGAATCCCTTGCCCAGCGGCCAGAAATCGCGTGAGCCGCCAGTCGGGTAGTCGCCCATGTTGGCCAGATGCCACTTGCCAACCGCATAGCTGCTGTAGGCATGTGGTGCCAGCATCTGCGCAATCGTCGCGGCCTGCGGCTTGATGCGGCCCTGGTAGCCTGGAAAGCCGGTCGACCATTCTGCGATGGCTCCCATGCCCACCGCATGGGCGTTGCGGCCCGTGATCAGCGCAGCGCGGGTCGGCGAGCACATGGCCGTCACGTGGAAATTGCTGTAACGCACACCACCGCTGGCCAGAGCATCCATACGCGGGGTCTCGATTTCGGAGCCGTAGCAGCCGAGATCGGAGTAGCCGACATCGTCCAGCACGATGAACAGGATGTTGGGCGTGCCTGCGGGCGCCGCGTCGGGAGCAGGCCACCAGGGCTGTGATTCACGCCAGGTGCGGCCGATGCGGCCGCCGAATGAGGGAGGCTGGGTCATCGGGGTCAATCGAGCTTGAGGTTGGCCTTGCGCAGGGTCTGACCCATGGTCTCGTACTCCGTGGCCAGCGTCTTGCTGAAGGCATCGCTGCTGCGGTAAAGCACTTCCTGCTGTGAGGCTTTGGTGGCGCTCACGTAGCGTTCGCTGCGGACCGCCTCCTGGCATGCGCCTTGCAACGCCTTGATCGCGTCGGGAGGCAGGCCCTTGGGCGCGTACAGACCGCCAAACACCTGGGCCACCACCGGCACGCCTTGCTCGGTCATGGTCGGCGCGTCGGGTGCTTCAGTCAGGCGGCTGGGGGTGAATACGCCCAGAATGCGAAAGCCCTGGGCTTGGGCTGCGCCAACCGACAGCACGGCCAACTGCAACTCACCCGACCTCAGTGCCACGGTCATGGGCGGATCGCCGCGGTAAGGAATCACACGCATCGCTGCGCCGCTTTGCTGCGAGAACATCACAGCCCCGATGTGAGGCATCGTGCCAATGCCGCCGGCACCGTAGGTCACGCCAGCACCCTTGGCGTCCGGGTCGTTGAGGACGTCGCTCAGGTTGCGGTATTTGCTGCCCTGCGGGGTCACCAGGGCGTAGTTGTTAACGAACGTCTGGCAAATGCCGATCATGTCGCCGGGCTTGTAAGGAAGGCTGGTTTTAATGTGCGGCTGAAGCACCAGAGGGCCGGCCGGGCCAAACATTAAGGTATGTGCATCATCGGCTTTGGCTACGACTCCCGTAGCAATGGTACCGCCGGCACCGTCGCGGTTTATGACCACTGCGCTTTGACCTAGCTGGCGCGATAAAACATCACTGAAAGCGCGAGCCAGCACATCAACGGATCCACCTGCAGGAAAGCCCACCAGCAGCTGTATGGGCTTGTTTGGCCAAGCCATGGCTGAGAACGAAAGAAGAGCCAGGCTGGTCCCGGTCATCAGGTTGAATGCAAGTCTGCAAATTAATTTTGACGTCATCTTTATCTCCTTAAAAAGCGGTTGCTGATATTTGGGGTTTTACCTTGCGCTGGCCATCAGGGCCATGGTTTGCACCGAGCTTTGCATACGCCACTCAAGTATCAAATGCAGCAATCGGAGCCGCTCGGCTTGGTGGGCGGGGTCTTCCCACAGATTGTGAAGTTCGCCGGGGTCTTGTTGAAGGTCGAACAACTGGCCTTCAGTACTGCCTGTGATGTGGACCAGCTTGTAGCGGTTTTCACGGACCATCGTGAAGAGGCTGGCGCCTGTCAGGGCCACGTCGCCAGCTTGCTCGGAAAAAACCGCGGTGCGGCCGCTCCATTCTTCGCCGCGCAAGGCCGGCAGCAGGCTTTGGGCTTGCACGCCAGGGGGCTGGGGCGCACCGGCCCAGTCCAGTACCGTCGCGCCAATGTCAAATAACTGGCATAAGCCGTCAAGGCGTTGGCCTTGTTGTACTTCGCCGGGCGCCCAGAAAATCGCTGGTACACGCGTGACAGCGTCGTACATGGACCATTTTTGCGACAGACCGTGCTCACCCAGGGCTTCTCCGTGGTCAGAGCAAAAAATGATGAGCGAGTCATCCAAGTAGCCTTTGCTCTCCATGGTTTTGAGCAACTTGCCCAGCGCCTCGTCGATCATGGACACGTTGGCCATATAGTAGGCACAAAGCCGGCGCAACTGTTCGCGTTCTGGTTTAAGCGACCAGAGTACCGCGTCGTGGTCAACCTTGCTGTCGTGCACGCGCTTGGCTTTCAGGAAAGAGGGCAAGTCATCCAGGTCGCTAGGCTGTGGGTCTGGCACGGGCAGGCCGGGGTTGTCCAAATAGTGCTTTGCGTAGCTGGCCACCGGGTCATAGGGTGGGTGCGGTCCGAGAAAACCAATCTGCATGAAGAGCGACTCTGGCTTGGGCCGCGTCTGTAACCACCAGTCGGCCGTGTTGCCTACGAAAAAGTCGGCGTGCGACTCTGCAGGCAAAGTCCATTCGTAGGCGCCCAGGCGCTCTTTGTAGTCCGGCAATTCGCGGTAGCGCTCGCGCGAGGGTTTGATCTGCGAGCGGGCCACCAGGGCCTTGTCCCACTCGTCCGCAAACCAGCGCCCTTCGTAGTAGCGATCCTTGTTCTCGCACACAAAGCGTTCGTGAAACCCGGCTTTGGCGTCGTAGGGAATAGTGTGCATCTTGCCCACGTTGACGCAGTGGTAGCCCTGCGCCGCCAGGGATTCAACCCAGGTGCGTTGCCAGTGCAAGCCGTTGCGCAACACGCCGGTGACGTGCGGGTAGTAGCCGTTGAATAGGCTGGCCCGTGACGGTACGCAGCTGGGGGCGTTGACAAAGCAGTTGTCAAAGCTGGTGCCCTCGCGCACCAGCCGGTCCATGTTCGGCGTGTGCATGTGGCCAAAGCCGAGGGCTGCAATGGTGTCGAACCGTTGTTGGTCCGTCATGATCAAAAAGATGTGCTTGCGTTTCAAGGTAGGACCTCAAGGGGAAAAGGCGCACCGCGCCAAAAGTCAATCTGCACGCTGACCTGGTGTTCGATCATGGGACGCCCGCCTAAGGCACGCAGGCCCAGCGACTGGGCTGCGGCCACGAGTTCTGTGTCGCGCGCGGCAATGATGTCAAAGACTGCGGCGTTCGGGCCAAGCAGAGCGGGATCAAATGCAAGGGGTTCGCCCGTGTGCAAGCCGAGCGAGGTGGCGTTGACCGCGAGCGCCGCAGTGGCGGCATGGGCCATGCCGATGCGTACGCGCACCAGGGGGTCGGCCGCTCGCAGTTCCTGAGCAAGACGCTCGGCACGCTGCGGGTCGCGGTTAACCAGGATGAGGTCTTTCACGCCAGCGGCTACCAGTGCAAACGCAATGGCGGTACCAGCGCCGCCCACCCCCACGATGAGGGCCGGCCGGTCGGTATGCAACATACCGTGGTGACGGGCTGCGCGCGCAAAACCAATGCCGTCAAAACTCTCGCCCGCCCAGGTGCCGTCTGCTTGCAGGCGCAGAGTGTTGACCAGCCGGGTACGCCGCGCCTCAGGCCCGGCCACGCTGCACAAGGCGTAAGCGCTGGCTTTGTGCGGCATGGTGATGTTCAAGCCCTGCAAGTTGCTGACTTTGGCCAGCTGCACCAGAGTTGTGGTCAGGTCGTCAGGATGCACGCCCATCGGCACCTGGCACCAGTCAAGCCCTTCGGCTTCGAACGCCGGGTTGTACACGCGGGGGGCTCGCACATGCTCAATCGGGAAACCCAGCACCGGCACAAGACGGGTTGCGCCAGACAGCGCTGAGGTGAGCATCTCAGCCCTTGACCGCGCCGGCTGTCAACCCGCTGACCAGGTAGCGCCGCACCATCAGCGAGAACAGCAACACCATC
>SXGQ01369985.1_pt1 | contig 12867 bp, 11 predicted proteins | sample 3178371 | NCBI WGS metagenome assembly SXGQ01 (sample SAMN11356859, study PRJNA531348) | freshwater metagenome | isolation source: freshwater sample F1-20 | place: China: Fuxian Lake, Yuxi | collected 2017-12-25
ATTCCTGATCGGCGTATTTCAGCGGGGTGAGTCAGCCACCGAGGTTCTTGGACGCTACACCCTGTTGTCCATCGGCGATGGCCTGGTCTCGCAGGTTCCCTCCCTTATCTTCTCCACGGCCGCCGCACTCCTTGTCACCCGGGCCGCCTCTCGGGAGGACCTCGGGTCCGCGCTCGGAACCCAGCTCATCTTCCAACGGAGGCCCGTGCTCATGACGGCGGGATCGCTTGCCCTCCTCGGGCTGATGCCTGGGTTTCCTACCGTCCTGTTGCTGAGCGCAGGGGGGCTGATGCTTGTGCTTTGGCGACGCCTCCCTGAGCATCCCATCCTCGTTCCTGGCGCTGACGGAGTCATGCCAGGCGCTTCTGGGCCCACCAGTGCCAAGCCTCCGGCTGAGGCGATCGAGCAGCTGCTCGTCGTGGATCCCCTGGAGGTTCAGCTCGGTTTCGGTCTGGTGTCGCTTGCAGATGTCGCCAAGGGCGGAGACCTCCTCGACCGGGTCACCGGAGTCCGCCGGAACTTCGCCCAGAACATGGGTTTCGTGGTTCCATCCGTGCGCCTTCGGGACAACCTGCAGCTCGACTCCCAGGAATATCAGATCCTCCTGCGGGGGCATGTCGTGGGGAAGGGAACACTGCGTCCCGGGCGGTGGCTCGCCATGAACATCAACCAGAGGGACCAACTCGTCCCGGGCGAGAGCACCACCGAGCCGGTCTTCAACCTGCCGGCGGTCTGGATCGAGGAGAACAACCGGAGCGCCGCCGAACTTGCCGGATACACCGTCGTCGACGCCACTTCCGTTCTGGTGACACACTTCCAGGAGTGCATCCGACGCCATGCGCCCCAGCTGCTGAGCCGACAGGATGTCGAGGCGCTCCTCGACAACCTCAAGAAGCTGCAACCCGCACTCGTCAATGAGCTGGTCCCGAGTCTCCTGACCCTCGGCCAGATCCAGAGGATTCTCCAGAACCTGCTCGCCGAAGACATCTCGATCCGGAACCTTGTCACCCTCCTGGAGCGGATCGCCGATGTCGCGTCCACCACCAAGAACATCGACGAGCTCTCCGAGCAGGCCCGCCGGACGATCGGGTCCGAGTTGGTGCAGCCGTTCCTCGATGAGCAGGGGCGGCTGCGGACGATCGCCCTTGAGCCATGGCTTGAGGAGGAGCTCGCCAAGGGATTGAACCAGGGACCGACCGAAACGATCCTCGTGCTGACCCCGATGGCGGCCCAACATCTGAGTGCCCACATCGGCAAGGCAATCCAACCGGCGGTCTCCGAAGGTCGCATCCCGGTCCTGCTGTGTTCGGGCGTGCTCCGGCTTGGACTCCGCAAGTTCTTCAGTCCCACGTTCCCGGACCTTCGATTCCTCTCCTACGAGGAACTGCCGGCTCGCCTTAGGGTCCTTTCGGAATATACGATTCCCAGTCTGCCCTGAGGGCCCTTCGGCCCCGGGGATGTGATGCATGAATCCGTCAGCGATGATCCAGTTTCGAGGCAGGACGGCCGAGGAGGTGTTCCAGAAGGTGCACCAGGCCCTGGGCCCCAACGCCGTCGTGGTCCAGTTGAAACGGGTCACCACTGGGGGCCTCTCGAGGATCTGGGGTGCCACCGAGATAGAAGCCTGGGCCCGCCCCCCCGACCCCGCTCCGCCTCCACCCGCGCCCTCCCCGAGGAGGAGGTCCAGACCTTCCGTCGATGTTGAACTCGGTGTCCGCGAGATCCTTCGAAGCTGGCGGCTGTCGTCCGAAACGATCCATATTGTCCAAGAGCACCTTCCCGGATCCTCCCGAGGTTCGGGTCTGGAGCAGGGGGGGGTCCTCGCAGCGGCCGGAATGCTTGCAGCCTGGGATCATCTTGGCGGCGATCGGTTCGCCTCCCCCCGAAGAGTCGCCCTCATTGGCCCACCGGGCTCCGGCAAGAGCGCCTGCATTGCCAAGTGGCTGACGGTCGAGGTGATCCGGAATCGCCGAACCTGCAGGGTTTGGAGACTCGATGGTGCCGTCGTGAATGGCGCGGAATCGTTGTCGCTCCATGCAGAGCTCATTGGTGTACCGGTCGAGTCCGCCTGGAATCCCGCAGTGCCGGCTCATGAGGTGGAGTACCTTGACCTTCCGGGATGGAACGCAGCGGATCGGGAACTGAACGATCGGATGGCGAACCTCCTGGACCGCTTCGACCCGGATTGCGTGGGCCTTGTCCTCAATGCCGCCTACGAGCCGACAGTGCTCCAGATCCAGGCGCAGGACTTTGGGCCGTGCCATCCCTCCTGTCTTGTCCTCACTCATCTCGACGAGTACCCCGATCCTGCGAAGGTCTGGGACCTGACTCTGCAGAACCAGCTTCCCTTGGTCGCAACGTCCACGGGCCCGTGCGTGCCGGGAGGCTTCGACAGGTTGTCAGGGGAACAGTGGGTCGAAAGGCTTTTGGCCTCGGTCTGACACCGGAATCCCGCTTCGGGATCGGTTGCGGAGGCACAGCCACCGGGAAGTGGCTGGGGGGATCAAACGTAATCCAGCAGGCTCATCCGCAGGATCGAACCTGCCGACTGAAGAGCGGCCGAATAGGCGGCTTGGAGCTGATTCAGCTCCACCAGGGTCTGGGCGAGATCCACATCGCTCTCCTGGGAGATCATCTGGTTGAGGGAGATGGCCATCGATGAGTTCTGCCGACCCGCGGCTTCGAGCCGAGTCTGGTTCGCACCAATCTCCGAGAACATCTGGATGTACCCCGTCTCGTCGTTGGAGAGATCCTTTGCCGCATCACCGACTCCAGCCTGGTTGCCGGCAGCAAGGGCATCACGGAGCGCGATGAGGTGGCCAAACACGTCGATCCCCGACCGCTTGTCGTACAGCAGCCCGCGGGGACCCTCGGAATCCGACATGTTGGCACCGAGGATGTCCATGGGGACGGTCACCCCCTCCGCAACCTCCGCCTGTCGGGCCTGCTGGTTCCCGGCATACTCGACCGACGAAACCTTGCCCGATGCACTGCGGGTAGCCTTGAACGCGACCGCTGAGCCCGCCGATCCCGCGAAGAGCGATTCGCCGTGCAGCCTGGAATTGGACAAGCCCAATGCGGATTCGATCAGCTGATTGACCTCTGAGGCGAACGCCGCGAAGTCGTCCGAGTTCCGGATGCTGACCGCTGAGGTTGCGATCTCGGAAGCCCGGTCATTGAGCTTCTTCAGTTGACTGACCGCTTCGTAACCCGAGGTGGACCTTGATTGGAGCTTGGAAATGTTGCTCGAATACTGTCCCAGCTGCTGGACAAACCCTTGGAGCTCAAGAACGTTCCGGAATGCGCTCGGATCGTCTTCCGGATTGCGAATCCGTTGCCCTGTAGCCGCCTGGGTCTGCAGCCTCGCTTGGCGCACGCCAAGGTCGCTGACAGTCCTTGCCAGCTCCCCGGGGAAATAGGATTCGGTTGCCCTCACGAGTCTTAGTAGTAGCACCCACCATGCCGGGATTTGCAAAGGGATTTGCCGGCTGCCATCAAAAAGTTATTCACATGCTGGAATCTGTATCCGATGCCTTCAGATTGCGTCGAGATCGGCACGCCCCCCAAGCCGTCGGTCCGATACAATCGATCGCCTGTCGGAACGGATTTTTTGTCCGGAAACTCCCTGAGCGCCGGGCCTCTGGTAGGCCCCTCCACCGCATGGTCTCCGACGCCTGATCAATCCGGGAGGGCGTGCTCGAAAGGCTTGGCATGCGTGCTGCTGCGACTGGTTTCGTGATCGTCCTCGAATCCGAATACAACGTGCCTGGCGGACGGGAAGAGGTCTTGCCGCCGCTGTCTGCGCTGGGTCCCCTGCAGTTCTCTGAAGGTCTATTGGGTTTCGAGGCCTTCCGCCTTGCCGAGTTGATTTCCCTCGCAGATGCCGCGCCCTACTGCTGGCTGAGATTCGAGGGGGTCAACCAACGCGGGTTTCTGGTCGTCCAGCCTTCTTGCGTGGCCGCACCGTACCGTATCGAGATCGGGGCCAAGGAGTGCGAGGAGCTTGGGTTGAACCGCCCTGCCGATGCGGAGGTATTGAATATCGTCACGATTCGCCCCGATGGCACGCTGACCATCAACCTCAAGGGCCCGATCGTCTACAACAAGGTGACTCGTGAGGCGCGCCAGGTGGTCCCGCTGAATGCGGCGGAACTCCCGGTCAACTTCCCGATTGGCAACTGATACGGCCTCCCCCCGCGCCATGCTTGTACTCTCCCGAAAGCTGAACGAGGCCATCCGGATCGCCGAGGACATCACCATACGGGTGGTGCGTCTCGATCGCGACTCCGTACGCCTCGGGGTCTCCGCCCCGAAGAACATCGGAATCCATCGCGAGGAGGTCTATCTGGAGATTCTCCAGAGCAATCTGGCGGCGGTCGAGACATCGACCCCCGAACAACTGGCGCTGAGGCTCCAGCAGATCCGCAACGACGCCACCGTGCGGTTGGCGCCCAGTTCCGCGCCCTAGCCTCGGAAACCACCCAAGATTTTCCGCAACCACCCAAAGTCCAAGAAAGGCAATCCAATGGTCATCAACACCAACGTTCAGGCGCAGCAGACTGCGAACAACCTGAACACCAGTTCAAACGCACTGGCCAAGTCGCTGTCGCGGCTCTCATCCGGCTCCAAGATCATCGCCCCCTCCGACGACGCCGCAGGCCTCGCCGTGAGCAGCCGGTTGGAGTCGCAGCTGAAGCGCCTCGACGCCGCGATCAACAACGTCACCAACGCGATCTCGTTCACCCAGACCCAGGACGGCTTCCTGAAGACGATCGACAAGGCCTTCCGCCGTATGGCTGAGCTAGCCATGTTCGCGCAGGACAACACCAAGTCCACCAGCGATCTCGCCCTGTACAATCAGGAGTTCGTGCAGCTCCAGGACTACATCACCGAGTCGTCCGGACAGACCTTCAACTCGGTCGACCTCTTCTCGGACAACCTACTGGCCGTCACCATCGACTCGGACGGCAATTCCTTCAACATGCCGGGGATCGACCTGTCGGACGACCTCGACATCACCAACTCGCTGGCCGCCACGGTCGACATCAAATCCGTGGCAAATGCGGAAGCGGCCTTGCTCAAGATCAAGAAGTCGATCGACACCCTTGCCCAAAATCGCGCATCACTCGGTGCGGTCCAAAGCCGACTCAACTTCACGAATGAGCAGCTGACCATCACCAAGGAAAACCTCTCGGCCGCCATCTCCCGCATCTCCGACGTCGACGTGGCCGAGGAGGCGACTGCCTACGCCCGGTACCAGATCCTCGTGCAGTCGGGAACGTCCATGCTCGCCCAGGCGACCAAGATGCCCCAGAGCGCGTTGCAGCTCCTGCAGAGTTGATCTGATGACGGTTGCGGAGGGTGGTTCCGCTCGGTCACAGACTCGGCCGGGGTCCCATGGACCCCGGCCGTCGCCTTTTGCGGGGCAGGGATCCGGTCTCTGACGCTGAAATGTGGTCTTGAACTGGTGCTACCAGTAGGTGTGACAGGATTGCCGGGAGGTGTCCTGGGGCGTCCTTCGGATCCTAAGACCGTGGAACAGCGGGCGACCAGGTTCGCACCAATAGCTCAGCAGAAGACGAGAACGAATGGCTCGAGCGGGGTGACCCGGTTGATCGAGATGATCCGGTTGATGTCCGAATCCTTGAGCTCGCGCCCCTTGGGCAGCAGGAGGTGTCCACCAGCGTTGAAGAGATCGCGCCCGAGGGTCATGCCGGCCTTGAGCTCGATCAGCAGGATCTCACGCTCTCCCCTGGGCATCTGGGTGATGGGAAGGGCCTTGGAAAGGGCGCGCACGGCCGCAGGATCGAAGACTTTGTCGGACAGGCTCTCGATCTCGTTCAGAATCTGGGTGGTTGAGGCGTTCCGATGGCAGAAGTGGACCACAGGGGCCAGCAGCCTGGAGAAATAGGGGATCGTCTCGCCCTTGAGCCCATCCGGATAGCCCGTCCCATCCACCGCCTCGTGGTGGTGGCGGACGATTTCTCCGACACCCTCAAATCCCGGAAGTTCCTTCAGTGCCCCTTCTGAAACCACAGGATGGCGGTTAACCACGGCAAGCTCCTCTTCGGTGCACTTGGCAGGATCCCGGAGCCAGCGGCGGACCACGGCGCGGTCGACGCTGAGCATGCCGATGTCATGCAACGCCGCCGCCTTGAGCAGGGTTGGCAGCTCCGCCGCACGGATCTCCAGCACCTCGCCGAGCGTGCGGCAAATGGCAACGGCCCGGAGCGAGGCGTTGCCGAGATTCGGATGGAAGGCGGAAAGGGCCCGGAACGCGAAGTCGGTGACAAGGTTCGAGGAAGCGGCGTCACCGGAAGCGCTGGCGCCGGCAGGAGCTCCGGCGTTGCCGGAAGCCGTTCCACCCTGCCCGGCATCGCTCAGCTGCTGGTTGAGGGCGAGATTACGGGTTCGGAGGGATTCGACCTCGGTCCCCAGCCGGAAGCACGACAGCGTGTTCTCCACGGCCATCGCCAATTCGTCTCGCAGCCAAGGTTTGGTGATGTAGCGGAAGATCAGACCGGATTGACGGGCGGTGACCAGTGTGTCCATTCCCTTCCCGGAGGACAGCACGACACGGAGCATGGACGGACGTGTCTTGGCGAGGTCCTGCGCAATCTTCAGCGGATCGGAGCCGGTCAGTTGGTCGTCGATGATCGCCGCGGCGAACAGCTGTTGCTGGGCATCCGCAAGCGCCGCCGCCGGCGTTGCATGGAGACTCACCGGATAGGAAAGGCCCTGCAACTGGTCCCGCAGGATGCTCCCAACCAGCGGGTCTTCGATAATGAGGAGGATGCGGTTCTGACCGGTATCATTCATGACTGTGGATGGTTCTCAGGGTTGTTCGGTGACTCCGACCCGAGCCGGAGGTTCTCGTCAAAATAGGTGCCACCACGGATGACGGTCTGGACCGCCTGGAGGAGGCCCTCGATAGGACTGGTCTTCGAAATGTACCCAACGATCCCAAGGTTGAGGCACTTGAGCAGGAGATCCTGCTGCGCGAAGGCCGAGAGGATGACGATCCTCGTCTGAGGGCTGGTTTCCAGGATGGACGGGATCAGCTCAGCACCCAGGCAGTCCTCGAGTCGCATGTCCAGGAACAGGATGTCGTACTGGGCAGACACGAGCTCCGGTTCGAGATCGGACCACCGGGCGAAGCACTCGACCGTGACCCCCGGAATCGACTGTTGAACCATGTTGGCGATGGCTTCGGCCAGTTGGGGATGGTCATCAAGGAATGCGATCTTCATGCACTGGGGCTTCCTTCAATTATGGCGATGGTTCCGGGGGGCTGTCACGGCATTCAAAGACGAACCGCAGATGCGGCGAACGGCAGGGTAAGCGAAACCTGCATGCCCCGCGGCAGGGATCGATGGATCGAGAGGCTGCCCTTGGATCGCCGGGCGAATGCCGCCATGCTCTGCAGGCCGAATCCTGGGGAATACTTTTCCGGGTCGAATCCCTTGCCGTCATCGGAGACCCGGATGATTAGCAGCGACTTCTCGGCATCGGTCTCGATGACGGTCTCGATGCGTTGCGCTCCGCCATGCCGGATTGCATTGGCGATCAGCTCCTCGACAAACCGGCAGGTCCTGAACAACACCTCCGGTGACGGTGCGCACTGGCCCGGGTTGGAGCTTGCCAAGGAGCAGCGGGCCCCGGACTGGGTCTCGAGGTGGCGGCAGATCGATTGGATCTGTGCGACCATCTCATCGAAGGAACCCAGCCGGTGGGTTCCATCCATCAGGAGCCTTCTGAGCTCTCCTCGGAGATAGTCGAGCTGGCGGAGAACGGCGGTGCGGATGCCCTGGAACCCCTCGACATCCTTTGGTGATGCAGCCGCCACCTGGATGCCCAGGAGGGTCAGGTTCTGGATGATGTGGTCGTGGAGTTCCTGCTGGATCAGGGAGCGATGCAGGCTGAGACGCTCTATGGTCTGCTGCGCTTCCCCGAGGCGACGGATCTGTTGGTTGCCCGCGGAAACCAGGACCCACATGAACGCGAGGAGCGCGCTGATGAGTATGGTTAGCGCGAGCCTGAGCGGCAGGTTCTGCAGGACAAGCAGCCGGGCCCGACTTTGCAGGAATTTCGGGGGGATGTCGACGTAGATCCGGAGGGGATGATCTTCGAAGCCGTCAAAAAGGATCAAACGGCTCCGCGCACTCTTGGAAGGCCGGTTCGAGTTCGTTTCGACAGATTCGGTGCTTTTTTTATTAGACCGCCAGCTGTCGAGGTCACTGAAGGGATTGTTCGGTTCGGGACCCAGCTCCAAGGGGAGATACGCCAGGCCAGCAGCTTCGTCCGGTCGCGATTGGCCGTTCAGGTTGACGAAGATCCCATCATGCGGGTCGTTCGAGAGGTAGAAGTCGATCACCTTGAGAGCCGAGGGCATCTGGTGCTCCTCCACCCAAGACTCGATGTCGACGATCAGTGCCAAGGCCCTCGGTTGCGGGAAGTGCGAGGAATCGATGTCTCCATGACGTTGATAGGCGATCGCCACATGGACCCGGTCTGGCGTGCCGTCTGGACTGGGCAGGCGGAAGAGTCGAGTCAGGCATGGCTTGGAGCTGCCACGTCCCTTGGCGAGGAGCTGGGCCACATCGCTCTGTCCGGTCAATCGGGACACCAAGGTCTCCGGATGGCGCGCTGATTCCTGGTAGACCGACCACCCAGTCTCGTTCGTGGAAGGTGTCAATATGGCGAGACCGACCACCCCAGGATAATTGGGATTCGTGGTCCGGATGAGATCGATCAGGATGGCCGATTCCGCGGCATTCGTCGTTCCCAGGATTCTGTTTCCAAGGTCGAACAGCCTCGAAACCGCCTGAGCGGAGAATCTCTTCCGCCCCTCGACGACATCCGTCACACGTTGCTTGTCGACCTCGATGCTCCGGAGAAAAGCCGGGATCTCAAGTGCTGAGAACACGACCATGAGCACCAGCCAGATGCAGATGAATGCCTGCCAAAAAATCCACCTTCTGCCGTAGGTGGTCAAAACCATCCATAGGTCTCGGATTATGGAGGGATACGTCTTCAAGGAAATGCTGATCCTGTGGGGGGAACGTTGGACCTGTGGCGTCCTATTCCCAGAGATTCCTGAGCCGTTCCCGAAGCTGAGCCGTTGGGATCTTAAGGATTCCCGCAGCCCGCGCGATATCGTTCCTCGCATGATCCATGACGCGAATGATGTGTTCCCGCTCCAGGTCTGACAACGACTTGAGTTCCGATGACGCTGCGGTGTCGGCCGCGGCGGGTGGTGTGGTCAACACCGGAGCCAACTGCGTCATCGGCAGTATGGGGTCCATTCGGTGGGGCGGCGGTTGTGGCGTGGCAGAGGGAATCTCGAACAGGAGGGGGGAGGGTCTCTCCGGGGTCGCATTCCTGGAGGCACGCGCCTTGGGTTGGCTGGATTTCTTTGCGGCGTTGGGGGGCGGGATGCGGAACCGGAACGGCACGAGGCTCTCGAGTCCGATGGGACCATCTGGATTCGCCACCACGCCGCGCTCGATCATGTTCTGCAGCTCGCGGATATTGCCCGGCCAGGCATACGCCACCAGCAAGTCCATGGCCTCCGGGGTGAATCCACAGACAGGCTTGCTGTGCTTGCCGCAGAATTCCTCTAGGAAACGCTCGGCTAGAATCGGGACGTCACCGGGGCGTTCCCGAAGCGCGGGCAGGTGGATTGTGACGACATTGAGTCGGAAGAAGAGGTCCGAGCGGACTTCTCCGCGCTCGACCGCCTCCTCCAAACTGCGGTTGGTGGTGGCGACAAGGCGGACGTCCACCGGGAGCGTGTCGTTCCCGCCGACACGCTCGTACTCGCGTTCCTGTATCACCCTAAGGAGCTTGGCCTGGACGGCGAGGGAAACCTCCGTAACCTCGTCCAAAAGCAGGGTCCCCCCGTTCGCCATACCGAACCGTCCCTCGCGACGATTAATGGCTCCGGTGAAGGCCCCGCGTTCGTGTCCGAACAGCTCGCTCTCCACGAGCGACTCCGGAAGCGCCGCGCAGTTGAGCTTCACGAAAGGGCCGTCCCTCCGGGGGCTCTGCTGGTGCATGGCCCGTGCGACGAGCTCCTTGCCGGTGCCGCTTTCGCCTTGGATGAGCACCGTCGCATTGGTGGGAGCCACCCTACAGATGTAGTCGCGGAGATGCTGGGTTGCCGGCGAGCGTCCGAGGATCTGGACCCCATTCCGGGGGATGGCTGTCTTGGCGGACGTGGTGACGGTCGGGGCGCTTGGGGGACTTGAGAGATGCCGACGTGCACGGTCGAAGAAATCCCGGAGATCCCGCTCGGCGAATGGGCGGACCACCACCTCGTGGGCTCCGGCATCCTTCTGCTGATCGATGACCGCGGGGCTGTTCTTCTCGAGCAGACTGATGATGTAGGGGGCATCGATCCGCGCAGCCAGTTCCCTCACCAGAGTGACCCCCTCGCCGTCGGGAAGAATGTCCCCGGCCAGCACCATCTGGAAGTGGTCGGCTTCGAGGTATTTCCAAGCCACGGCAAGGCTGCCCGCCTCGGCAACTGCGATGCCGCGGGTCCTAAGCACACGACCGACCGTCTGGCGGATCAGCTCCGAGCGATCGACAACGAGGACGCGTTCTATGACCTTCATGGCGCAGCAGCCCTTCCGGGAAATCCGTACGTCGACCGGACGCGTCCCGGGTTCCGGGTCGCGCTGCTGGGGACCATCCCGGCGGGCAGCAGTCCATGGCGGAGCCACCATTGCTCGTTCTGGCGGTCGAGTCGGACGGCGCGCTGGATGAGGTCGGCGATCGCCTGGATGCGGGTCCTCTGGGATTCCGAGATCGGCCGGGGTGCGTTGTCCCGGGTGGCACGCTGCGTCGTCTCCAGGCGGACCAGGAGGGCCCGGCGGCGATCGGGGAAACCCTCCAACCGTTCGAGCTGACCCGCCTGGAGGGCGTCGGCCTCCTCCTGGAAGAGATCGAGGACGGCCAGACACGCTTGGTGGTAGGCGTCGAGGGCGGATTCGAAAGGGGACGTCGTCAACTTCACGGAGCGTTGGGGCCAGATCCCTTCGCCTTGCGGGCCTCAGCCTCGGATTTCAGCACGGCGATCCGCAGCGAAGCCATGTTCTGAAGAAGATTGAGGGATGCTGAGTTGGTCGGAAAACTGGGGTTGTCCTTGAGCGCAAGGATGTCTGTATAGGTCTTCAGTGCCGCATCGGCATGCCCTAGCCGCTCCTCGCAGAGGCCCACCTGGTAGAGAAACGTCTGCCTGTTCCTGACGTCCTCATGGCTCGTCGACAGGGCCCGATAGAGCGCGAGGGCTGCCGGGGTGTCCCCCTCGAGGAAGAAATGGTTCGCGAGATCGTTGCCGACCTTGAGCTTCCAGCGATGCCAGTGCTGGCGTCGGTTCTCCGGGGCCAGTTCAATGGCCTCGAGAAGCAGCTGGTACTGCTCCATGGCGGCGGACCGGTTCCCCTGCTGACGGTAGGCGTTGCCCAGGATGTGGCGGACCTCCGGTATGAACTCGGATTCCGGGAAGTCCTCAAGGAATCGTCGGGCATGACTCTCCGTGACAATGGCCTTCGAGGAGGCCTGCACGGATCGGAGCTGTTTGACTCGAACGACCTCGGTCTCGAGCTCCTCAGACCGAGACTGGAGGATGCGTCCATAGAGGTCGACGGCCTCCTCATGGCGTCCCACCTCCGCCATCGTGTCGGCAATCGCGGACTGTGCCATCAGGACCAGCCGTCGGGAGTAGGCAAGGTTGCTGCCCTCGAGGCGGGGAACCGACCTCAGGACGAGGTAGAATTTCTCGATGGCTTCATCCCTGAGACCGAGCTGGCGGAGTAGATGACCTTGACGAAGCAGGACCTCGGGGACGGCGGGATCCCGAGGGTAGCGCTCGACGAATTCGGCGAGGAGCTGAAGGGCCCTTTCGAGATGTCCTCCATCGGGATCCTGGACCGCAGCCTCCTCGCGGAGATGCGCCAACTCCAGCAGCGTGAGCTTACGGGTTTGTTCCTTAAGGTTTTCCGAGGCGTCGGAGGTCAGGATGGACTCGACGCTCTTGCTCAGCTCCTCGAGGTAGTTGGTCGCCCCGCGGATCGCCTTCAGTCCCTTGAGCTTGGCGGTTGCCCGCTTGTTCTGCCCCTCGATGTATTCCGTCCGGGGCTTGAACTTGAGGTTCTCGGTGGGCAGCGCGCCAAGGCGGGGATCGAGCCCGAACTCGACCGGAGCGGCGTTCGTTTTCTGAGCTGATTCGGGTGGGGTCTCTGCCCTGAGGGCCAGACCCACGAGGAGCACCAGGAGGACTCTACTTGAGCTCATAGGTCGCCCTGCTGGTACCGGTGACGGGAGGTTGAGGTTGCAGCAGTCCATTGATGGGCATGACGATGGGGAGCACGGGATTGATGCCGTTCACCCCGTTCACCCCCGGGACCAGGGGGACTCCGTTGGTCCGTCCCCCTCCGGAAAAGTATCCCAGGATCGCCTCGGTCTGGGCGGTCGCGTCGAGGGGCGCATAGGGACCCACGACCGGGTTTGCTGTCGTTGTCAGCGTGTTCCCAAGGTAGACCGGATCGGGGGACTCCGCACGGACGGTGAAGTTGGATCCGAACTGTGCCGAGGTGGCGTGGAGCTGCGCGATGAACTCCGCGGTGTGCTTTGGCTCCGGCACATAGGTCTGGGGAAGAGGTGGAAGCGCAGGGATCTGGGGCTTCGGAGGCGGGAGCGTCCGGATCCGCCCGAGGTTGGCTCCTCGGGAGGGGAGATACCCGGGTCGGTCCGCGGCATCGAGCAGGCCCGCGCAGGGAATGCCGAGGCAGAGAATCAATGCACCCACGGCAGCCGGACTAGGGCCCGGCCGCAGGTCTCGAAAGAATCCGGTCCTCATCA
>SXGQ01570821.1_pt1 | contig 12863 bp, 22 predicted proteins | sample 3178371 | NCBI WGS metagenome assembly SXGQ01 (sample SAMN11356859, study PRJNA531348) | freshwater metagenome | isolation source: freshwater sample F1-20 | place: China: Fuxian Lake, Yuxi | collected 2017-12-25
CCTTCAAGCACTTCATCAGGAAATTCAATGAAAAAATCTCCATCGTCATGTTGCTTAACGTCAAGTGTCCAAGTTTTGTTCATAGTGTTTCCTTTACCAATGATGTATTACATTTGCAATAATAAAAAAACAAGTGATGACATGTATTATAACCCAAAAAGTTTTTAATGTCAATGCAAAGTGCGCCTCTCTAATGGTAAGAATGGGCACATCAGGTTTATCACTATCGGTTTTACCCATTAGATGATTTGTTGTTCTTGCCCAAACAAGCCAGAGTCTCACGTTAGCATCCTTATCAGACCAATTGTATCAATCGTAGTTAGCAAGAGGTAGTTAGCAAGCATCCCAAATGATTTCCGAGTAAAAGCAGCCCAAGCGTACATAGAGCAACCAAGAATCCAAATAGGATACAACGCAAGTAAAGGGGGATTAGGGACGGTGACTGCCATAGTAACAGCACACCCAATGCTAATAGCCCAAGCAAGCAACTCAATAACAAAACGGAAAGGGTTGCTAGACCAGTCATCTTTTATCCATTGAAGTGTACTTGTAAATATATCATGCATTCTTAACTTTCTCAAAAACTTCATTCCATAGTTTGTTATAACCTTTGCTATCACAAATTGTTTTTAACATTTCTAGTTTATCATTATACCAGTGTTCTTTTGGAATGTCAAGTAGGTACTTCATACATGTTGATTCGTCAAAAAACAACGGAAAGTTCCATGCACCATGGAAACCAAATGTATTGCCAGTTGGATTGCACCACTCATGTGCAAACTGATTTGCCACTTCAATTGGCGCATACTTTATATCATACTTTCTTTTTAGAAACTGAGAATGCCCTTGGCAAATTACCGCATCTTCGTTTTTAAATCTTGGGCTGTTTTCAAACTTGATAAAAGGATCACGCAATGATTCGATTAGTTTCATGCTACGCAAACTGAACCCACCATTGCCAACTTTTTCTTCTGGTCTAATCCATGTGAATCTGTCAGGCCACGGTGCACCAATGTAATCATAATTATAATAATCATTTGACCATTGCATTTTGTTAGCCGCCATGCCATCATACTGAATCACTAATACAAACTCAGTCTTGATATATGCCCATAGATTTTTAATCATGAAATAACTGTAATCATCTACAGTAAAATTTTCGCGCAAAGAAATGTGATGCCCATACCCAAGAGGTACACTACCAATTTGCAATACACTTTCAACATCTGGAGTGTTTTCTAGGGTAGTATCAACTGCAAAACGCATAGCCCTCTGATGCGTATTGCCTACAATGACAACGGTGATTTTTTTCATATTTTTTTATGTGAGTAGGTGTAACCTACATCGTGTTCAAATTTGTTAAAGAATGTACATGTAGGATCAATCCAAGAAAACAACCAATTGCGTATATCACCTGGTCTATATGTCATTAATGTATTGATAGGAAACTCTTGTAATACAATGCGTTTTTCTACTCTAGGGTAGCAGTTTGCAATGTGCATCGGTCCTGAGTTTACACCTATAAATTTTGCTGAGCCGGCAATAAGTTTTGCAACTTCCCAATAGTCGAGTTTGCCACAGAGGTTTGTGCTATTGTTACCAAGAGGCTTATCGTCATTACCACCAACTTGAATAATTTCATAGTTTGAATAGTTTTTGTTGATTGACTCTATAACTTCATCAGACATAACGCGAACATCGTCTTCGCCTGATGTAGTTCGAATTGCTATCTCGCCATCTCTGCGTCTGTCTGATCCTGTAGTATGAACAATGATACGATCTGGCTGAATAGATTCATCTTCGTAAATGTATAAGCGAGAGTGTCTGAGGTGAACATTGTTAAAGCCTAGTTGAATGCACATGTATTCAGATTGCCCATTTGTTACAGGCACTTTCATTACATCGGCATATTGCTTTACTTGTTCTTGAATGCGGCAGTCTGGAATTAAACTAATTGCAGGATGCTTGTTCGCTTCGTCTTCATTCATGAAGACAACGTATGGGTTGTGTTTGAATGCCCAAATGCGTTCATCTGAAATGATACACTTCTCACCAGTTATATTGTGAATATTTTCTGGTATAGCAGTTGTGGCGATTTGATCGCCTATGTGAAAGAAATTAAATTTCAAATGAAACATAACAAATATTGTGTTTATTTTTTAGCGGGTGTTTTTGCAGGCACTTTCTTTTTACTTGCCGGCACTTTCTTTGTACTCTTAGGATTTATTTTTGTTTCAAGACGTTTCATTACTTCTCTTCCTTCCATCCAAATATCTTTATTGTCTAGTATACTACGGATTTCTGTTTCTGTCAAGAAGCCTTCATAGACTTTGCGAATAATGTTTTCTGACCACTTGCGTTCGTTTACAAGTTGATCATACATTTCGCCGCCTTTACCAAAAGTACCACCAGAGTAATTGTGGAACATGAAAAGACAATGTTCTGAAATTTCGAATCTCTGCCCTGATAAAAATAACATTGTTGCGGCAGACATACATGCACCTTCTGCGGAACAAACTACCATTGCACTAGATTCTGTTATAGCACGAATAAATTGAATCGTTGTAAACAAATCACCACCAGGTGAGTTGATGTGAATACGAATTATATCAGTTTCATTTGCATTTCGAATTGCGTCAATACAACCAATGTATTTTTCAGGCGGTTCTATAGTTCCTGAAATGTAAATTGTAATAAGATTACCAATTGGTTTAGAATTAATAATCTTATCGTCAAATAGACCTGCAAAGGGGTTTTTTTCTTCATCCATTTTTTTGTTCATTTTCATATCCATACTTGCAAATGTAGTAAGCGTCAATTAAATCCGATGAAGGATTCCATTGTTTTTCAGTCATATTCAATTCATTCTTTAGTCGAATGGAATTTTCTTGTTCGAAGACCAATTGCATTTGTTCTTTATTTGAATTGCCTTTACCTGTGGCAAACTTCTTAATTACTGTGGGTGCTATTGTCTTGAATTCAATTTGAAAATTCCAAAATCTATATTTTAATACGCCTGTATTCTCTGCAATGTTAAACACACGACCTTTCGATCCCATCGAATAATCTTCAATGAAGACTTTCGTTTCTTCGTCTAGTTCTAAAATTCTGTCAATAAAAAAACTAGAAATTATATCGTATCGCTCCATTTCATTCTTGTAGTCAAAGTAATGCCCGTTCACATTCTTAAATGAAACATCATATTTCTTTAACTGTGTTAGATAGTGTAATGCACAATTATCAAACTTAAACTCTCCGGCTACATCATTATATAGACACATCGCAGGGGAGGTCATTGAATAGTCAATTCCTGCGTAGATCATTTCCAATCATCTATATCTCGTAGACCATCTTCGGAAAGTTTATCCCATTCTTCTTCTACTTCATCCCATTCTTCTTCTGCAATGTTTGTATCATCTACTTCCGTTCCACAAACAGGGCAAAATTTTGGTGGTTGTTTTGATTCAACATACGAATCGGTATTACACGATTCGCAGAATATTTCAAATACTGTCATTGTTTCTCCTTATGCCGCTTTACCCCACACTTCTTCCCACTTACCTGAGAGTGCGCCTTTCGCATAATCGGTTGCGCGATTTTCAAAAAAGTTGGTATGTGTAGGTGCATTGATCATTTCCTCTACCCACGGTAGAGGATTCTTTTTAACTTTCATAATCCCTTTAAGACCAAGACTGATAAGACGGCGATCAGTAATATAACGAATATACTGTTTAACTTCGCTGGCATCTAAATCAGCCACACGTACCATGTTAAATGCTAAGTCAATAAACTTATCTTCCAATTCAACCATTTTAGTTGCTATCGTATAGATTTGTCCTTTGAGACTATCATTCCAAATTTCTTTGTTCTCTTCTATATATGTTCTAAAGAGTTTAATCATTCCTTCGGCATGTTGCGTTTCATCTACAATTGACCAAGTAACGATCTGACCCATGCCTTTCATTTTGCCGTGGCGTGGAAAGTTCAATAGCATGATGAATGAAGAAAACAATTGCATACCTTCTGTGAATGCTGAGAATGCGGCAATGTGTTTTGCTGTATTCTCTTTAGAAGAATTCTGCATTGAAATGTCTAGCAGATAGTCGTGCTTCTCACGCATTTCTTGATACTCTAAGAATTGATTATAAGTTGCCTCTGGCAAACCTAGTGTTTCAATCAAATGTGAATACGCGGCAATGTGCAATGCTTCTCTTGCGGCAAAGCCACATAGCATCATGCGTACTTCAGGCTGAGGAAAGTAAGGCAAGTAATTATTAACATAACCACCTGCTACGTCTATATCGCCTTGTGTAAAGAAACGAAAAATGTGTGTGAGAAAGTTTTTCTCATCTTCACTCAGTTTATTTCTCCAATCTTTTACGTCTTCAAGCATTGGCACTTCTGTGTGCAACCAATGTGATTGTTCGTGCTTTAACCAGGCATCGTATGCCCAAGGATAACCGAACGGCTTGAACGCATTTCGTTCATCCGTCAGTTTAGATTCAATTCCTTTTTTGCTTCCTGTAACCATGTGAGTTCCTTATCCGATGTAATTTTTATAATGTTGTTTGGAAATTTGTTTTTGATGTATGAGACTAATTCTTTTGTGTCTTTAGTTTGAAACATAAAAGTTTTGTCGTGCCAAGCATAATAAACTTCGCCTATTTTTTCAATATAGACTAAGATTCCATCTTGTTTTTGTACTTCATTTACTTCTTCTTTGTTTTTAGAAAGAATTGCCCAAAGTAAAAGGCTAATTATTAATGAAATTATTTCCACGATTATATTCATTCGTACATTACTGTATCTGTATCACCTAATGCCCACTTAGGATTTTGTTCAACAACATATTTCTTGGTACAAACTTTAAAGTCTGGAAACTTTAACTCTTTTGGATTGCTTGCGGCATCAAGCCATATGCAACGATTGTTTGGTTGTGCCGCATACTGACCATTGTCAAGTTCTAAAAAGTTATATGATTTATGATCTTCTGGATTTTCTGCATCACCTACATCTAGATATTCATCTGATGCACAGTTGTCAATAGTAAACATGTAATTTCCTTGATACCATTGTTTGTTTTTAGCATAAAACTTACCGCTTAAATTCATCAGAAATGATTTTTGTATCACGGTAACATCATACGATAAACAATCCCATATTTGCAAATAATCTAAAGGCAAAAACTCTGAAGGCACAACATTATCTGTGCGAGACACATATGCACTCAATGGAAGTTTATCATACAATGCACCATACTCAGGCAGATATGATTCAATAAAAAATGCTCTACGGCTCATTGATTTTGCTGTTACCCAAATACAAGGTACATATTCACCAAATCCTTTTTCAAAATTGTAAAGATATTCTTTTCTGACATAACATCTAATTCTTGGTATGTTTGCTACTAAGTGCGCCATTTATCCTTCTCTCTTGTTAAATTTATACAATTCTTTTCCAACCCAATATGCAGTTTTATGAAAAACTGTTAGATTACTATTGTTTATATTTTTGCGAAATTCTTTAGCATCGCTTTCTGCTCTATCTAATGTACCGTTGTATCTTAATTTTTTCGTGAAGCCTCTTGTATCATATGCATCCATAATTAAATGATAACGATCAATGTGAGAATAATTTCTGACTTGATGATAATTGTTTACGGGTAACATGTAAACTGAACCATCGGCAGGCATGTGATACTCTCCATATTCAGTCCAATGTCTAGAGTTAACTTCTGTTACAATTGGTATATGTATTCTAGCCATGTAAGATGTTTTTGGTGCATCAATATGTGTTGTACCTACTGTGTTTGCAGTAATCATAGAAATTCTTGCTCTGCGTGGATGAAATCCATTTTCTTCAAGTAGATCAATAATTCTATTAATTTCGCCTATACATGCTGGTGTTTTGTTTTTATGTTCGAACGCATGAGAAAACCCAAAGTACTTTGCTATTCTATAGTTATATCCTTTAGGTGTCAAGCAATAGTTCTTGCCATTTTTATCTATAAAATTATCTGCTCCAATTTCCCAACCATCATCACATGTACCAAGTCTACTTAGCACAGACCATCCACCAAAGTTTTTGTGCCCAAATTCTTTGCCTTGTAAAGTAATTGGCATTTTTTGAATTTCATAAAGTGCTTCACGCATTTTACTTATATCAACTTGAAACGGAAGTTTTTCAATAATGTTATAGTGTGCCATTCAACCCTCACATGCAAGGCATGTATCGCCTTCAACAATTGCTTTCATATCTAGTTCTTTGATTACTTCACGTTCAATTCGTTTCGCAATCTTATCTGCTTTACCAATCTTTTCTGAACGGCAATAGTAAAGAGTCTTCAATCCCATCTTCCATGCCATAAAATGAATTGCATGTAAGTATTTAATATTTGCATCTGGTCTAAAAAATAGATTAACTGATTGCGCTTGGTCAATGTATTCTTGTCTGTCTGCGGCATGTTGCACAATCCAACGCTGATCAATTTCCATTGATGTTTTGAATACGTCTTTTGTCCAATCATCCATCCACGTTAGGTGTTGAACCGAACCATCGTTTGCAATAATGCTTGACCAAATTTCATTGTAGTCATCTGTTGATACTGTTTCTCCATCGCCTGCCAAATGTTTTTCAATAACTCTATTTAACCATTTGTTCTTATTTAAAGATGAGCCAGATAAAGTGTCCTGACGGTATGCGTTAGCACGATAAGGCTCAATACTAGGGCTAGTATTTCCCATGATGATAGACGAAGAAGCATTTGGAGCAATAGCCAACATATGACTGAACCGCTGACCAGTACCCGTAGCATCGGGTGCTTCACCACGTTCACGACCGAGTTGAAGATTCGCTTCATCTAGTTTACTCCTAATGTGTTTGAATATTTGTTTGTTTCTGCCTACTGCAAGTGCTGATTCAAACGGTACATTGTTTTTCTGTAAGTATGCATGAAAGCCTAAGGCTCCAATACCAATAGAACGCTCAGACCTAGCAGAATGAATGGCTCTGGGAATGGTAGTTGGCGCGTTATCAATAAAATACTGTAAAACATTATCGAGCATCTCAGCAACATCACGGAGGAACTGTTTATTATCTTTCCACTCATCATAGTACTCCAAATTAACTGAAGACAAACAACAAACTGCGGTTCTATCTTTGCCTGTTGGTAAAATAATTTCAGAACATAAGTTGCTCTGACGAATTGACATACCAAGTTTCTTTTGAAACTCAGGCATTGCCTCATTACTTGTATCTATAAAATGTAGATATGGCTCACCTGTCATCATGCGATTTTCAAGAATACGTTGCCATAATTCTCTTGCTGATACTGTTTCTCTTATGTCGCCATTGTGTGGATCTCTTAGATGCCAAGAGTCATCTGCTTTCGAATCAATCATACACTTCTCAATGATCTGCATAAAGTCATCTGTGATATTGATACCATGATGCAAGTTCATTGCTCTCATGTTTGGATCGCCAGTAGGCTTTCTCATTTCAAGAAAAAGATGAATATCCGGATGAGAAATATCAAGATAAGCGGCATAACTACCCCTACGAGTCCTGCCTTGTCTATAAGCGAGAGATGATGCGTCATATGTGCGAAGGTGGGGCATAACTCCAACCGACTTATCATCCGCTGAACGAATTCCAATACCAATTCCAACTCCTCCGCCCAGCATACTGAGCCAATTTACTTCGGCTAAACAATCAACTAAACCTTCTGCGCTATCATCTAAGTACGGAAGAAAACAACTGATAGGTAGTCCTCGCTTAGATCGACCAAATGATAGAATTGGTGTGCTGTAAGATAGCCAATGTTTGCTTGAATATTCATACAACCTTTGTGCATGTTTGTCATTGCTACCAAATGTTTTTGATACATATGCAAATCTTTCCTGAGGGCTCTCTTCATCCTCGCGCATGTAACTTTCTTTCAAACGCTTTACACCCAACTCATCGAACAATGAGTCCCTAGAAAAATCAATTTTCATTTTATTCCTTTATTATTCTTGTACAAACTCTTTAACCATCGGGAATACTTTTGAAATTACTTCAGCGCAAGCCTTTGCAATTTCAATGTGTTCCTTCTGAGTTCCATTTCCGCTTCTCAGTTCAATATAATGTATCCATGATCTGAGTGTTCCGTTTACATAAAGTCTTGATACAGTCAAGCCTTCTGGTAAGACTGCCCTTGCTTGTTCTTTTGCAATACCATTTGCAATAGCCCATTCATATTCGCGTTTGGCGGCGTATATAACTCTTTGTTGGGCACGATACCAATCATTTTGTAAAAGTTGATCATCTACGTCTATACTGTTTTGTCGATTAACGGTGTCCTGAAGGCGTGCCTCTCGACATACGAAATCCAAATCTTTCGTTGGGTCGGCGTATCGTTGGCTAAATTCCTGAAAGGAAAAACTTCTGTGTCTAAGGAGTTGTCTTGCAATGTCTCTTGTTGTTTCAACTTCGAGGCAGAGTGAGACCATTTCGAATGGTGACCAGTGCTTGTGTCGTGCGAGGTATTTGATGAGTCGCTCTGAGTTTTCACTACTGGACTGACTGGCGGGATTCGATACCCTGGCACAATACGCGACAAGTTCCTGTGCATCCATTGAGTGTTGAATATCATCTTTAAATTCCTCTGACACTTGTGAATATGATACTAACTTTACCTTCATAATTTCTTCCACACATTAAATTGTAATAACGCTTCTACACCTGTAAAAGTATTTTTATCTATAATAGATTGAATTTCATCTACGCTTAATTTCTGCTTTACTATCATGTCATTTATATCTTTCTCGATTATTGCCTTAGGCCAAATACAGACGCTAAAGCCATCATCAATTGCAGACTTTATTTCTCGAACAATTTCTTTGTTTCTAGGTTCATTGTCGTAGATTAATACTAAATTACTTTTTTCAAATACATCTCCGACTGATTTAAGATTTGCATTACCTGATGCGATTGCATTAGGTAAAAATAAACTATCGATAGGACCTTCAGTAACGTAGATTGTTTTAGATTTATCTACATTGTTCAGACCAAATATCATAGGAGATTCATCTTTAATTCTAATCGTTACATATCGCAACTTCTCGCCACGAACAGCACGACCAGACAATCCAATTAGATCATCATTTAAATCAAAGAAAGGTAAAACTAAACGCGGTTCGTTACCGACAATCTTATCGTCATAACCATTCGCGAATTGCTTGAACTTCTGAATATTGTCTACGAAATATAGGTCTTCATATCTATGTTCGGGAATCTTTCGAATCCGTAGATATTCGCGTATCTCATGATTTTCTGCCAATCTTTTTATTGGCGAAAGTAAACCTTTAAATGCGTTGTTTTCTTTGGTGGTTTGAAACGTGACAGGCTTGAAAATGAAGCCATGTTCTTTGTGGGCTTTGCGCCCTGTCTCACCTTCTTTGTATCGATCAAGGCAATATTGTTTGTAAAGCGATGGGTCTAACTCTTTAATGAGTGTGCCAAGAGACATACTTGCGGAACAATTGTGGCATTTAAAAAACATGCCACCTTTTTGCGCGAAAAGATAGCCCCTCGCTTTATTGCGATTGGTTTGACTGTCACCACAAATAGGGCAACGGAAGTTATAGAGATAGTCGCCTTTTCTCTTAAACTTATCTAATCTTACGGAAATTGTACCGATGTATTGTTGATCAACCCACAAACTCATAATGTATCTCATTCTTGACAAAACGACATAGTTTTGTCTATAATAGGACTATTGTATCACATGACTATTGAAAAGTCAATGACTGTTTTACTCTGTTTAAAACCTCAATATTATTCCCAACCGCAATAGAACATGCTAAAGTGCCATTTGTTTCAATAAGCGTCCAACTATTGTTTTGTGGATTGAGAAAAAAAATTACTTCTGTATTCATACTTGTTTTGCCCTTCCAAATAGGAAGTTCACCATACTCACTTGTAAGAAAAGTAACCGCTGAAACGTGATCACCACAAAGTACTGATTTTTGAAGTGTTACAGTTTGGGCAGATACGATAGAAGAAAATAATATAATGCCTAGTAGGATAAGTTTATTCAAATTATCCGCCAAATAGTTTAGCCAACATTGTAGGATTTATATTCGAAATTAGCCATGCCAGAACTATTACTCCGCCTGCTATCATCCACTTCCATTGAAAGATTTTGTTTAGGTCTTCCTCTTCTTTTTTATTGTGTGCATCAATAGTCGCACGAAGAGATTTAATTTCATCCATAATTCTACGTTCAGTTAATTCTATCTTATCAGATAGGTTTCTGTCAACTGTTGTAATTCTTGAATGCAACTCTTTAACGTCCTCCACAGTATCTCTTTTCCTTTGTTCCATGTCGTTATATATTTGCGTAACAATGCGGTCTTGGTTATCGACTAGTTTTTCTATAACCTGATCCATCTTTCCACAAAGATGGGTAATGTTGTCGACCTTTTCTTTTAGGACTTCAACATCAACTTTTAGATCAACCGCAATATCAGGCATGATTATTTTTTCGCTGGTGGCACTTCAGTACCTTCGAGTTTTTTATGGACTTTCATTTCCTTACACTCTTGTACTGGTTTACCTGATTTGTCTAGAACCGGCTTACCGTCTTTGGTAATCTTGTCTACACATACTTTTTTTGTTTCAGCGGCAACACCTACATTATAACTGAATAACGCAAGGGATGCAAGTAAAACTGACGCTAAAATTTTATTCATATTTCTTTCTCCTGTTGTCTAGGTAATGGCGTGCCATAAATTGGTCTACTATTTATTGGTTTATAGTATGTTGGTTCAGTTGGCGTTTGGGTACCATTAAATTTAGATGCAAATTTTTCTGATGCAGTTGCACCTAAACCTACCATTGCAAGATAGATCATACTTTCAAACATGAATGATTCTACTTTATAACCCCAAAATAAATTTGCCATGAATGCCACACCGCAAAGCATAAACGCAATGAACGTAATAACTCTTTTACTACTCCAAGAACCATTAACACTATCTCGTAACATGCTTTGCAACATAATCAAATCTCAGGTTGATATGCAGGTGCTGGTGCTGGTTTTCCGCCATAACCAGTAACTACTTGTGGTGCTTGCCCTGGCTGATTGACTGTCACATTGAACGTAGGCTCTGCTCTTTCTGTTCGCGGTGGCGCAGTCATTGCTTTTTTCGTTGCTTCAAAATTCTCATGAGCAAGTTTTTGTGCTTGAAGCATTGCTTCTTTATCTTCTTTTGATGTTCCTGCCAACATGATACCTGATAGTGTACCTGTCAAGAATGTAGCGATAGGAACAATCAATTCAAAAAACTTTTGATCGATTGGAGAAATAGCGTTGAGTGGTTGCGTTACAAAAATAAGTGAATATAACACAACAAATACAATGCCAGTAAGTGTGAGTGATAAGCAAACGCCAATAAAAAATTTTAAGCGCGCCATCAATTGATCGTCTGTATACACGAATGATTCATCCTTTAAGTTATTATTTTCCACATTGTACTCCTTGTGTTAGTTGCGGCTGTGTCCCTTGCGGCAATTGGTCCGCAGGCACTCCTAATCTTGGATCTCGTTGACCCTTAAATACATGCTCTGGGCATGTTCTAGTCACATCACACAAAGGTTTCTGACAAAACTCCTTGTCCCAATTTTTAGGATCTTGACAAGGATATCTGAATCTATCTCCTCCGAAAATTGCTATAAACAAAGGTAAAATTAATAGAACAGTTAGCCACTTAAACATCTTTCTGTCGTTTGGCATAGACATTTATACCCCCAATACATGTAGGGCGTGTTCATAGTGTTTAATTCGGTCTTCAAGACCAATTGTACCGCCATTAATCCTTTTAGTCAATGTGACAATATCTCCTGCATCTGCCCATTGATTTAACTTGTTTGTTTCCCAAAACCAACATGCAGACTGTGCCGCACCTTCGAATGTTCCAAGATACTCTGTTGCTTCTTCAGGTGTAATTTCTAATGAAGCCGCGAACCATGTATAGTTCTGGCGACCTGTTAACTGAATCAAGCCACGACCGCAATATCTGTAGCCATCGCCAGACTCTTCAGGTCCGTTACCCATACGATTCCCATAAACTCTGTTTGCAATTGCTTCTTGCTTATTAGGCATTGAAGCATAGCGTTGTGCTATTGCATCGTCTGGAAAGTACTTAGGAAAAATCTTTCTGAGACTTGCCGCTTTGTAGTTTAGATTCTCTTTGAGAACCATGAAGCCACCTGACTCATGGGCGCATTGAGCAATAAATGCCGCTATTCTTTGTGGCGTGTTAATTTCGTAGTCTGGTAGTAATTGAGATAACGCATTGTGCCAGTGTTCCACATATGGGTTCTTTGGCAACAACTGTTTTAATTGTGCTAGTGTTAATTCCATTTGCTCTCCTATTTAATGTCAAATGTTTTTTTCTGCTGATTATACCACTCAATCCACGCATCATTTTTCAATGAGCATTCATGATAGAGAGTATAATTCTGAGTTACAGACTTTATCACTTCGCTTAGAAGTGGATCAGTCTTCTCAATTTTTTTCAACTCAGGGCATGACTTTAAAAGAGTATCTGGTGCATCAGGAAACTTACGCTTCACTGGCACTATGCTACTACAACCTGATAACATAATGATCAATGCAACTAGAAGGTATTTCATTTCTTTACTCCTTCTGCCGCTTGATTTACTGCCGATACTGCCTCTTTAGGAATTTCACATTTAGAATCGTACTTCACTACTTCCCTGTCAACGTAACGAACAATATCAGTACCTCGTTCACGAACAACTTGCGTTTTCGTTACAACTTTCTCTACAACTTGAACATTTACTTGTTGCGACTTAGC
>SXGQ01848276.1_pt1 | contig 12862 bp, 11 predicted proteins | sample 3178371 | NCBI WGS metagenome assembly SXGQ01 (sample SAMN11356859, study PRJNA531348) | freshwater metagenome | isolation source: freshwater sample F1-20 | place: China: Fuxian Lake, Yuxi | collected 2017-12-25
CGCTCTGTGCCATCTGGAATTAAATCAATTAATACCTCACCACATACCCAAACCTGATTACTCAAAGTAATTCACCCTTGCGAGCTAAAAACTCAGTTAATATCTCAACCCCTAACAAATGATCATCCACCTGTGGTAAGCCACTTATAAGTAATACTCCAACAAACCCCTCATTTTTTGTAATTAACGGCAATCCACCACCATGGATTGCATGGGTCTCATCTAATAAATTATTCTCTTCATGCCAATCAACACCTCTCTCTTCAGCACTTACCCGTTCATAAATAGTTGAGTGGTGTTTTAGTAAAACAACCCTTGCCTTTCGATCTATCCACCATTGATTCTCACCTGTAGATCCAGGCAGGGATGCGTGATAAATAATCCAATTACCAATTCTTACCTCAACTGCAATGGGCAGGCCGCGCTGGGTGCCAAATGATTTAGCAATCTCACCTATCTCCATAGCATCTGCCACATCTAATTTAGGCAGCGTAAGTAAGAGCTCCTCTTGTAATAGCTCAGAGGTAGTAAATCCACCCGTAGCACTCATGGCCCTATTCTATAGCGCGCATTTCCCTTAAGTGAGATGTAGAGTATGTGGTATATGTTCGCCAAAAAAATCAATTTTTATAAAACAACTGGTTTGCATCGAAATCATGTTCAACTTTTACTGCTCCTGATTCAGCAATCACTTACTATCAGGTACAAGAGAAGTGTGATTGGTATTGGCTGGACTCTACTAAATCCAATGCTTACAAGTTTTATTCTATGGATAGTTTTTTCTTTTTTATTTGCTGGTAAGTTACAATCTGGACAGCAATTTGCACCATATTTAATGGCAGGTGTATTATTGAATTCATTTTTTCAACTTGGATTATTACAATCTGCAAATTCTATATCAGGAAATAAGAATATTCTCACAAAAGTTTCGGTCCCTCCTCGAATATTTGCTTTTGCAGCAGCTCTTGCAGCATTAATAAATTTCATTATTGGCCTAATACCACTCTCAATTGTTGTTTATATCTCTGGTCAAAATATTGAATGGACTTTTCCTATAGTATTTCTTACTGGATTACTACTTGCGTTTTTTGTCTCAGGAATTGGCTTATTTCTATCAATCATATTTATCAGGTTTGAAGATACTGTAAATATTGTGAATGCTCTATTGCTTATGCTAGCTGCGTTAACGCCAATTTTTTATCCAATTGATATTTTGTCAAAACCTGTAAAATCCTTAGTGAACTTAAATCCATTAACAAGTTTCCTTGATATTTTCCGATGGGGTTTTTCTAACAATGCTACAGTAACCTACGCTGATTTTTTGTATGTAATAATCATTAGCTTTACTTCATTTATTTTAGGAAACTACTTTTTTAAGAAGCACTGGCCTAAGACGATTGCTATGCTCTGATGATAACAATTAGCGTAAAAAATGTTTCTTTTTTTTATCGTGTTCTTAACAAAAAACATAATTCAATAAAGGGTTTATTCAAAGATTTTATAAAGGGAAAAATCTCTATAGAGAATTATCTGGCTTTAGACGGAATCGATTTTGAAGTTAAACGTGGGCAAGTGCTCGCAATAATTGGTAGGAATGGTGCCGGTAAGTCAACTTTATTGAAAATTCTGGCGGGGGTTATGTCCCCATCGAATGGTGAACTTTCAATAAATGGTCAAATAGCCCCTATGATTGAACTTGGTGCAGGGTTTAATACAGAACTAACTGGTAGAGAAAATATTTTATTCTATGCATCTTTACTGGGACGAGATCTCAAAGATGTAAGGTTGCGGGTTACGAAGATTGCTGAGTGGGCAGAATTGAGCGATAAACTTGATTATCAGCTTAGAACTTATTCGACAGGAATGGTTGCCAGACTTGCTTTTGCGGTAGCGACCGATCAAATGCCAGACATATTATTAATTGATGAAGTATTAAGTGTCGGTGATGAAGCTTTTACAATTAAATCTAGGATGAGAATGGCAGAAATGATTGAATCTAATTGTACTGTAATTATAGTGTCTCATGACCTAGATATGGTGGTTGAAATGGCTGATGAAGTGATCTGGCTTGAAAAAGGTAAAATTTTGATGAGTGGCAACCCTGCGGAGGTAACCACCGCTTATAAGTCTGCCGGAATCTAAATTGAAAGTTATACATTTAATTGCCAGACTAAATTTTGGTGGAACTTCAAAGTATTTATTTTCTTTAAATAAAGGGTTAAATAGTTCAGGTTTTGACTCAATACTAGCTGCAGGATATGTCCAGAATGGAGAGGTAGAGGATCCTAGGTTTAATTCTTTAAAGCTCGTAAGAATTGAAAATTTAGGCAGAAAGCTCTCGCCGCTAAATGATCTGAAAGCCGCTAAGCACCTGAGATTGGTAATTTTAAAAGCTAAGCCAGATGTTATTCATACTCACACATTTAAGGCAGGACTTTTAGTCAGGGCGCAGAGAAATAAAATTGAGCAGCAGTTAGGAAGAAAATTAATGTTCGTTCACACTTTTCATGGCCATCTTTTTGATGATCCAGAGTTTAAAGGGTTTAAAGCATTAATTATTAAATCAATTGAAAAAAAATTATCTAAACGTAGCGATCAATTAATTACCGTTGGTGAGAATGTAAAAACTGATCTGGATGAAAAGGAAATTTTTGGCAAATATAAAACTATTTCAATTCCACCATGTGTCATGCCATTAAATCTAATAAGTAAAAAGAGTGCCTTACAAAAATATGATATTAAAGATAAAAATAAAGTTAGGGTGCTCTGGCTTGCAAGGGTTACTGGGGTAAAAAATCCACAGAAAGTTATTGATATTGCAAAGAAATTGCCTGATTTGGAATTTTATATGGCCGGAGGAGGTGATTTACTAGAAAGAATGAAAAAACAAGCACCTAGTAATGTGAAGGTTCTAGGGTGGCAGGATGCTAAATCAATATTACCTATTGCAGATATTTTCTTATCGACAAGTGAGAATGAGGGTATGCCTATTGCCTTAATAGAGGCTCAGCTTGCATCAATTCCAGTTGTTGCAACTAATGTTGGGTCCGTATCTGAAGTAATACTTCACAATAAAAGTGGAATTATTTGTAATAAGTCAAATGATGAGTTGGTAGCTGCTATTAAAAAGTTATATCTGAGTAAAACTCTACGTACTAGATTTGGTAAAGCTGGTAGATCTCATGCGCTAAAGAACTTCTCAGAAAAAAACTTAATCTCTACCCATAAAAAACTTTACTCAGAATTAAAGTGATGTTAGAGCTGGTAGGCACAACCAATTGTGCCGGTGCAGTCAAATATAATTGGCGCAGAGTTAACTACCTTATCCTTATCTAAATTACTGTGGGTAATTGCTACCACCGTTAAATCAAAAGCATTTGGAATAAGATCTGTACTTGTCTTACCTTCAAAATCTTTAACAAGATCATCATGAAAAGATACTAAAGCACTCTTTTTTTCAAGCTCTTGCCACAAAACAAGGGCTGGACTTTGGCGCATATCAATTACATCAGGCTTATAGGAGATTCCCACAATACAAATCTTTTTGCCAGAGATATCTCCACCTAATAAGTCCTTTAACCTTTTTAAAACATAAAGAGGCATTTGTTGATTTACTAAATTGGCTTGCCTAATAAATTGTGCTTGAGCACCAACACTTTCAGCTTTCTGGGCTAGATAGATTGGATCAATTGGTATGCAGTGCCCACCAGCACCCAAACTTGGATTGAATTTCATAAATCCAAATGGTTTAGTGGCAGCAGCCTTTATAACTTCATTAGCAGATATTCCAAGCTTTTCTGTTATCTGAGCTAACTCATTTACGAGTGCAATATTTACCTGCCTATAAGTATTTTCAAATAACTTAGCACTTTCTGCCACTTCAGGAGATGAAACAAGTATTACCTCATCACAGATTGACTTATAAAACTCATAAGCTGCCTTATTTGATTGATCATCAATACCAGCAAGAACTCTTGGTGTATTTTTAATACTCCATTTTGTATTTGCTGGATCAATCCGCTCAGGGGCTGCTGCATATAAAAACTTTGCTTTATTACTTTTTTCTATCTCCGTAATTACTATCTCACGTAATGTGCCTGGGTATGAGGTAGATTCATTTATCACCAAGGCGCCCTTTGAAGCAGATCTGGCAATGAGTTGAGCAGCAGTTATTAAAAAGGATAAATCTGGCAGATTTTTTTCATCAAGTGGGGTAGGAACTGCGATAATGTATGCACCTTGATCTTTAATATCAGCTTCATTATTTGTTGGTAGGTAATTCTTTAGCTCACCTTGTGCCTTTATCTCAGAAATAAGTTTTGGATTTACATCTAAACCAATTACGGAGTGTCCTGCTTTGGTAGCAGCAAGAGATAGCGCGTAGCCAACGTATCCTTGGCCGATAATGGCAATCTTCACTTGGATAGATTACCCAAGTCGTTTCACTCCTTGCCAACTAGATGTAACAATCTCAGTTAAAGATGCAACAGGCTGCCAACCTAAGACCTGCTTAGCCTTATCTATTGATGCACATAGTGAGGCTGGGTCACCTGCCCTAGCTGGGCCAAATATCCTATTTAAAGGGAGCCCCACCACCCTCTGGATTTCATCTACTACCTCAAGTACTGAGTAGCCAGTCCCTGATCCCAAATTAATCACTTGATTCTCACCCCTTTTAAATTTTTCTAATGCAAGTAGGTGGGCATAGGCTAGATCAAGCACATGTAAATAATCTCGAACGCAACTGCCATCCTTTGTTAGCCACTCATCTCCATATATTTCGATATCACAATTCAGTTTATTTTGTGAAATTTTCTTCATTATTCTTGGTATCAAATGCGTCTCATCTTTGTGATTTTCAATTAGTAAATCACCCTTATTGTTCTTATAACTTCCTGCAATATTAAAGTATCTAAAAGTAATACCAGCAAAGCCTCTACTACAAAAATCAGAGATATATTCTTCAGCTGCAAGCTTGCTTTGTCCATATGGGTTAACTGGATTAGTCGGCGCACCTTCTCGAATTGGCTGTATTTTAGAATCCCCATAGACAGCAGCAGTTGATGAGAAAATTATCTGATTTACTTGCGCAGATTCCATAGCATTAAGTAGTACCTGCATTCCTTCAGTATTCTCCCGGTGATAAAGTTCTGGCTCAAGTAACGATTCCTGCACTAAAGATTTAGCAGCACACGCAATCACAGTAGTGATTCCAGATAGAGCTGTAAGTAATGAAGCTTTATCTAAAACACTAGCTTTTATAAATCTAGCCCTTTTATCTACTGCTTGCTCATTGCCAGTTGATAGATCATCGAGCACTACTACGTCATAATTATGATCTAAAAGATATGCAGTAAGAATTGATCCAATATAACCGGCGCCACCAGTAATTAATATTTTAGATTTCACTTAAACCCTAGTTGCTAAAAATATGCCACAGAGCGCGAGAAGTATTGAACACATCGTTAGTATTGATAATACTTTAGCCTCACTAAGTCCAATATTTAATAATAGGTGGGAAAGGTGATCTCGCCCTCCTTGAAATGGCGATTTTCTGCGAACTACTCTGGATATTACTACCTGCACAATATCAATTACTGGAATTGCAAAAAGTAGAACTGGTACAAGCACTCTAACTAATTCAGATGAATTATTAACATCTACTCTAATCGAGATAGCAGAAAGTAAAAAACCTAAATATAAAGCTCCAGCATCCCCTAAGTATATTGAAGCAGGAGGTTTATTCCAAAACAAGAAACCAAAACAGGCACCTAAGATCGCCAAACAAAGCGCTGCTACTAAGTATTGTTCATTAAGATAACTTAAGACGAAAAGTGATAATGAGATTACTGAGCTCAAAATTGTGGCGAGGCCATCCATATTATCCATAAAATTTAAAGCATTAATAATAACTACGACCCAAAGAGTTGTGGTAGCTCCATTTAGCCACGGATTCACAAAAATTTTGACACCTGCATCTGATAAATAAAGTATTATTGATGTAAAAATTGCTACCCCACTTTGAGCCATAAATCTTGGCCATGGTTGTAGCTGATATAAATCATCGAGTAAACCAATAAACGCAATTATTAATGATGGAAATATTAAGCCTATAAATAACTGATTCTTAAATTCAGTTGGAATTGATATAAAAACTACAATAAGAGAACTTAAAGTTATAGGCATTGCTACAGCTAAACCACCAAGGTATGCAACAGGAGATGCTTGAAGCTTTCTGCCCCCTGGATAATCTAATAATTTAGCTCCTTGCGCTATCTTTCTAAAAACAGGTGTCGTTAGAAATGCAAATATTATAAATATGATTAGTAATATAATATATTGAATCCAATTAAGCTTCATGAATTTGCCATTGAATCAGCAACTTCTAGAATGACCTCATCTAAGCTTTTCTTTGGTTGCCAGCCAAGGGTGTTGCTGATTTTTGATATGTCAGGCACTCGCCTTTGTGGCTCTTCAAAATTATCACCAAAGACCTCAGAGTGCTTTTGATAGAGGATCTTTGAATCAGATTTTGTTAGGTTGATAACTTTTTTAGCAAGATCTACTATTGAGATTTCATTTGGAGAACCAATATTAAAGGCGTGTCCGATACTTTTATCCGAGGACATTAAAAGATCTATTGCCGAAACTGCATCTGTTACAGAACAAAATGATCTAGTTTGTGTGCCATCTCCATAAACGATAAGGGGTTCATTACCTATAGCGGCCCTAACAAATCTAGGTAGAACCATGCCATAGACGCCACTCTGACGCGGGCCAACAGTATTAAAAAATCTTGCGATAGTCACTGGAAATGATTTATGTTTACACAATTCAAATGCAAAGAGTTCATCTAATGCCTTTGCCTCGGAATAACTCCACCTCGCGACCTCAGGTGAACCTAAAACTCGATCTGAACTCTCTGAAAGAGGCATATCTGAATTTTTCCCATATATTTCTGAGCTCGAAGCTAGGACAGTTCTAACTCCAAATTTTGAAGCTTGATTCAAGACATTTTCAGTACCATGAAGATTAACCTCAAGGGCTGTTATCGGTTGATTATTTATTTTCTCCACCCCAAGTGATGCAGCTAAATGATAACAATTAGATACCTTGCTCATTAATTTATTAACTAATTTCTTATCTAATATTGAGCCATTCACTATCTCAATATCCTTAGCCAGGTATGATTTTTTTAAATAATTAAGATTTGATCCACAATGACTATCTAAGACTATTACTTGATCACCCTTAATTAATAGATGATCAACTAGGTGTGATCCTATAAAACCACATCCTCCAGTAACTAAAGTTTTCACAATCAAAGCATATCGGAAATTTTATTATTTACTATTATCACAATACCTAGCACAAAGATCTAAGGTTCAAATTAATATTTCAAAAAACTAATATAGAACAATTCAGGAGTAATTGTATGTAAAAAAGATTTATGCTTGATAGTTACTTTAGCCCTGGATTGAGCGGATCCAATTCTCGCAACTTTTGAATAACTTTTTCTAACTCCTCTGGTGAAGAATTTGGTAGCCGTCCTAGGGCCAACCACGCCTCAAAGTTATTTGGATTTAGTTTAATTGCCTCAAGTGCTAACTCACGTGATTGCACAAGAAATCCGGCTATTCGTAAATCTTCAGAGATTAAAACTATACGTTTAACGCTCTGTGGCCATTGAGTAGTATTTTTATAAATCTTGGAGTAATCTTTTGAATCCACTGCACTTCGAAATTGAGCATCAACTATAATTTGTGGGAGTACAATTATCAATCCAAGTAAAAACCCAGAAAACTGTAAAATTCGAGGATATTCATTTTTTATAATTATTTCTTGCAATTTATTATCTCTAGTATTAATTTCATATCCAATTATTAAACCAGAAAATACCCAGCCCCATATTGCAATTCCTATATTATTCATTGAAATTAAAGATTGTGCAAGGTAAGCCACCCAACAAGAGAATACTCCACTAAGGGCTAAATCATTTGCCTTTGATCTTTGCATTATTTTCATTATTGATCTAAAGGTGTAAAAAATTAGAGTCAAATATATAAATAAGAGTGGAAAACCTCCCGCTGTAGAAATATCAAGAAAAACATTATGAGCTGAATCAACCACTGCATCGGGTATTGGACGCAGCGCTGCATCTAAATCCTTATATGACCTGTAATTATCTCTGAATCCATCAAATCCAACACCGAGTAAAGGATTGTCTAACGTCATGTTCCAGCCAGCTCGCCAAAAATCTCCTCGATATGTAATGGATGATTTATATATGATAGGAGTCCATGGACTTTTTTGTAGCATGTCGGATACTATAAAAATCGCTCCAATTATAATTACCAATAAATAAAAGTTTACAAAACGGCCTAGTTTTTCTGAACTTCTTAAGAAATAATAGCCCACGATAGAAGCGCCTGTAAGTAAAACCAAAAAACCTTGTCGTGATTGTGTTAAGTAAATTATATAAATTGAGATTACAATGAAGCTTATATAAAATCCCAGCAAAAATTTGTTCTTCCAATTCAGAAGGGCAAAAGCTGCTGTGGCACTTATCCCCATAAAAGATGATTGAAAATTTGGATTTCCCAGAAAACCAATTACTACATTATATGAATTAATCCAACTAATTCCTTCTAGACCTAAATATTGAATCAAGCCATAAATGGCGGAGAGACCACCGCAACAAACTAATGCATTTAGAACTTTAAAGTTCAAATTACTTGAACCCACAACTACCGCTGCCAGAAAAATAGTTAGGAAGGAAACATATGCGATTAATCCTGTTTGTCGTCCTGTTACGCCATAAAATAGTTCTGTCTTATTTGAAGATAAAAGAAAACCTAGAAATGACCAAGTTAAGAATACGAGAACTATAAACAGTACAGGCTTATTACTTTTTAAAAATAAAGTAGAGCGATTAAAAATCATTACTACTAACAACCCTGAAGAAAATGTAACGAGACTAGCCAATTTTGGAATATTTACGGGATCATAAGAGATCCAAGGAGTAATGACTAACGAAGTCACCACCAGTGCCCAAATAAGGGTAAATTTAATAAAGCTATCTACTTTAAACACTCTCAAATTATACATCTTGGATGTTTAAATGTTTGTGGGCGAGACCTTGACTACAGGTCTCGCCCACAAACTTGCGCTTAGATAGAAGTTATCTCCTTAGAATCAACTTCTGCAGTGCTTGAATTTGTTTATTAATTGAAGCAATTAATGAAACAATTGATTTAAGCACTTCGGCGTTAGTTACAGTTGCAGTTGCTGATTTAATTGTAAATCCTGCTGTAACAGGACCAACTCCTGCAGCTGCTCCATTGGTATTAACTTGAGGGAAACTGATGGAGTTTGTATAAGATCCTTCAGTTTGTCCTGCAATGTACTTGTACGCAATTTTGCCATTTGTCGTACGAGTGTCATCACCTGTATGAGCTGCGCCCACTTTTGATTGACCGGAGTCTGTGATTACTGCAGCATCGTCAGTAGCATTATCAGATGCTGATGTTAGTGAATCAGCAGCCGCTCTTCCATCTACATCAGTAAAGGACACGGTTAATGTCATTACTTCTCCTGGAGCATATGTTGCCTTGTCGTAAGATGCTGTATATCTGTAAGCAATCTTTGAACAAGTAACATCAAGCATATTTGAAGTTATAACTGTTCCATCAGTATTAGTGTACTGAGCAGCAACTTTTGCTGAGCCACTTAAAGATGGGCAAGTAAATGTGACTACTCCGATACGACCAGTTGAGGATGTTGGTGCTGTAGATAAGGTCAAGGTGCTTGATAGACCTGATCCAAGCGCTGAGGTAGCGAATCTAGATGCTGGTGTTGCCGTATTATCAATTGACAAGTTGTTTCCAGCTGAATCTTGAAACACTATAGTTGCAGTGTTAGGACCACCAGAGTCTGAGTTTCCATTTAAACCATTGTATGGAGCACTCAAGGTGATCTTACTTACCACACCTCTAAATGTGAATGATTTTGTTGCGATTGTAACTCCACCATATTGAACAGTTACGACAGTTGAAAGTGGCGCAGTGCTTGGTGCGATTACGGATAGTACTGTGTTATCTGGAGCTGATGTGTAGAAGTCGGTTGAACCTACAGGACTTCCAGATGAGTTTGCAGCAGTAATATCTACAAGTGCACCATTGGTGGCTTGAGCTGTTAAAAGCCCAGCAGATAATGCAGTTCCGTACGCGTCTCGAGCACGGATATTTGCAGTAGCTGTAACATTATTATTATAAGTACCAATTCCAGAAGTTGCAACATCTGAAGTTAGACTTAAATTGGCGGTTGTATGGTCTGTAGAGTACCAAACCCCACTGGTTAATGCACTAACAACTCCAGCAGCAGATGCTGTGGCGATAGTAACGTTAATTTGACCATATAAAGTTCCTGTAGTAGTTCCATTGATCAGATCAGAAGCAGAACCTGAACCTGCAACATTCAACTTCACAATCATTGAAGTTGAACCAGTTGATGGCTGAATTGCAACTGCAAAGTTAGAACCAGATGCAATTACATTGGCACCAGCTGCTGCAGCTGTAAGACTAGAGTTGATTGCTTCAGAGTTCTGCGTATTTACAATTCGACCACCTGTCACCGAAATCATGGCAACATTTGTTGTAGATTGTGAAGTATACACAACTAAAGTTCCAGTATTTAGCAAAGTTGCAGTCTGAGTAGTATCGGCCTTGCGAGTTCCGGCAATATCACCAGTTGCAAGTAAACCAACAGAGCTGAGAGCTGAAACAGTATTGCCAAGAACAGCTACACCTGAAGTGTTAGTTGTAGTTGCTATATTTAATGTTTGGGCACCGGCAGCTGGAGAAGCCGTTCCAGGTGCCTCGTTGGAGAGTGCTGCATTTGAAGCCGGAGCTGAAACTACAGACAGAAAACCTGCTGTAAGTGCAGTCACCGCAACAAGTGCTATGCGTTGCTTAATTGTCTTTGTAGACATTTATTTCCTTTCGTTAGTCGAGTTAGGGAATTTCCCTATCCCGGCTCGAAGATCTTTCGATCCTCTAATTCTGTTTCCTTATGGCACACACGTGTAATGCCGCAAAGAGACAGAAACCTTTTTTATTCAGTAGGCGCTGGCCTACCATCTGTTTGGTCTAGTATCGCAAGCATTAGTGTGACAGTCTCAAGTTGGGCAACAGACAGCTCCATGTGATCTGCATACTCAGAGGCGGTAATACTGTTGCGCTCATTGATCGCCTGTTTAACAACTGGGGCAGCCTCTGGTACGGCTGAAGTAACAACTTCAGGTAGATCTTGGTTATTTGTAAGCTGAGATGAAGAGGTAGTGATAGAGGTATTTGGCTCATTACCAGTTAGGGAGTTAAGACCTAGAAATGCAGTTAGTACCAAAATAAATGTTAGGGCGATCTTGGATGATTTGCCTGCGATCTCTGCAGCTTTTTTATAGGTTGTAGATAAAAGATCTAATGCCGTTAGGCCGCGCTCATCCTCAATAACAAGTTCAGATAGAACCTTACGAAGAGATGCACGAGCACGAGAAACTGTGTGACGAACAGCAGACTCTTTAATGCCAAGCTCATTAGCGATTTCGGCAGTTGAACGACCTTCAACCTCCCACATGACTAGAGCAGCGCGCTCTGCTGGGGACAACAAAGAAAGCGCCTGACGAATAATTGCAGCATCTTCAGCGGAAGAAATAACTTCTGAGTGATCACCTGATACCTGCCAGGTTGACTCTACCTCAGCGGTTGCATCATCTAATGCGACAAGATTTGGCCTACGGTTCTCTGCTCTAAATAGATCAATGCACAGATTTTCAATTGTGCGGTGTAGGTAGGAAAGAGCGTGATCATCACTTGATAGCTCAGGGGCTGCTAGCATGAATTTAACTAGTGCCTCTTGAGTGATCTCTTCAGCTTTTGCCTTATCTTTAACAATCCGATTGGAATGGGCAATAAGTTCTGCTCGGTTCTGAGTGTAGAAGGATGAAAATTGGGCAACGCTCCATGATGCAGGAGTTGAAGACTCAACTGCCTTGGATTTCTTGGCTTTAAATGCCATTTTGTTTTGCCCCTTGTTAACCGGTTCTGTCTTACAGAGTCAACCGTCGCTGCCTCTATTCACCTCTACGCATTAGGCCCTTATTTGTCGCGATTTATAGACAAATCGGACATTTCTATAATTTGTGGGCCCTGTCGGGATCGAACCGACGACCCACAGATTAAAAGTCTGTTGCTCTACCGACTGAGCTAAAGGCCCTAAACAGTCAATGATTAATAACGCCAAATCGTTGAATTGTTAAGCGAAGTGTATCATCTTATATTGACAAGCTCATTATGTGCTACGTTTGAAATAGATTAGGTAGTGGTTAGTAATTAATTTTAAACTTTAAAATTGGAAAACTGAGGACCGGCTCATAGATTAGTAAATGGCTCCTTATCAAAATTAATATAGACTTTAAAGGTGGATGTGAAAATAGTCGTTCCTGTTTGGGGACAAAATTATTTAGACACGTTTCTTAAATTGTCCCTTCCAACCCAACTCAGTCCATTAAATATACCTAAGATCTCAAAAAAATATAGAGTAAGTTATATCATCTATACAACAAGGAAAGATAAAAGATTCATAGAATCTTCGGATATATTCATTCAATTGTCAAAGTACGCAAATATTGAATTCAGTTTTATTCATAATATATTTAATAAAAAAGTATATACTTTATACAAAAAAATTCACTATTTAGAACTTAAAAAATCTTCAAAAAAAGATGAATGTGTTTTTTTATTTAATTCTGATATGATCATGTCAGATCAATTTATATATAGAGCAATAAAAATAATAAAAACTC
>SXGQ01464489.1_pt1 | contig 12861 bp, 10 predicted proteins | sample 3178371 | NCBI WGS metagenome assembly SXGQ01 (sample SAMN11356859, study PRJNA531348) | freshwater metagenome | isolation source: freshwater sample F1-20 | place: China: Fuxian Lake, Yuxi | collected 2017-12-25
CCGTAAGCGCGGCGTGCCTTCTTGCCGCGGCCGATCTCTACTTCCATTGGGCGATCCTAGGCGTCGGGACGGACGAAAAGACCCCGCGCAGGCGGGGTCCGGGAGAGGCGAAACGCGCAGTTTGCGAGGACTCGTGCACGTCCCATCGACGATACCAGCGCGAAGTTATGACGCGGGGTGCGCGCCGGGCCTACGAAACCGATGTGAGGGCACCCCGGGGGCGTCGCTTCTCGCGCTTCGCCTCGTACATGCGCTCGTCCGCGACGCGCAGCGCCGCGACGACATCCGGCGCATCCTCCGGGCAGGACGCCACGCCGACGGTGACCGTCACCCCCGCGCCGAGGGGTGCGGCGGCCAGGCGCAGCGCCCGTGCGCGCAGGTCGGCGCCCGGATCGGCGATCACGCAGAACTCGTCGCCTCCGAAGCGGTACGCCCGTCCGTCCTGGCCGGCGGTACGCGCGAGCTCACGCGCGAACGACACGGGCAACTGGTCCCCGGCCGCGCGCCCGTGCGAGTCGTTGAAGGACTTGAACCCGTCGAGATCCCAGACCAGGACCTGCGCCCCCTCCACCCCGGTCTTGCGCAGATCGGCATCGAGCCGGCGGCGGTTCGCCAGCCCGGTGAGCGCGTCCTCGTCGGCGAGACGCTCGAGATTCGCGGCATGACGGCGGCCGGCGATCGCGAGGCGACGCTGGGTGCGTGCCGCCAGGGCCACGAGGCTGAGCAACGCCAGCAGGAGCACGACGGCGCTGCCACGATCCAGAGCCAGCGCTGCGGAGTGCGGAAGGTCGTATTGCGGGTCGGCAGCCCCATCGTCCTCCTATCACCGCGGGACATCCGTCCCGTGACCGACCTGCGATGGGAACGGACACGTTCCCGGGCTACTGCTGTGCCTTGGCGACCTCGTGCGCCGCGGCCAGCAGCTCGCTCACGGGCCTCCCCGTCACGCCCGCGACGTAGCAGCACAGCGGCGCCGCGATCCGCTCCGAGCTGTGCGCCGCCACGGCGGCAAGATCGAGCAACTGCCCGACCTCCTCCTCGGTCGGCGCCGGCGCCCCGGCGGCGGCGGCGAAGGCGGCGACGAACTCCTCGGCGGTCATGGCCGACACGCTACGCGCCCGCCTTGACGTTCCCCGCGCCCTCACCTAGGTTGCGGCAGAAGTTACAAACGAAAGGCGGGGCATGCGCGTACGAGAAGCGATGAGCGAGTCGGTGCTGACAGTGGGACCGAGCCTGACCCTCCGCGCGGCCGCTGAGAAGATGGTCGAGCGCAAGGTCGGGTCCGCGGTGGTCGTGAGCCCGGAGATGCAGGGCCCAGGGATCGTCAGCGAGCGCGACGTCCTCATCGCGGTCGCGCAGGGCGCCGACCCCGAGACGGCGCTGGTGTCCGATCACATGACCGACCGGCTCGTGTTCGCCGAGCCGGAGTGGTCGCTGGAGGAGGCGAGCATGACCATGGCCGAGCACGGCGTGCGTCACCTCATCGCGATGGAGCAGAGCGACATCGTGGGCATCGTGTCGATGCGCGACATCGTCAAGTCCCTGCTCGGAAGCCCCGAGCGCAGCCTCAAGGAGCCCGTGGAGGGCTAGGTCCCCCATCGCCCGGGCCCTGTCCGTCACCGGAAGCGGGACCACCGGCGGCTCGCGCGAGCAGCTCCTCGATGGCGGCCCGCGAGAGATCCACCTTCGACAGGAACCCGATCGCCGGGCTCGCGGCGACGAGGTCGGCCATGTCCGACTCGCCGTACGTCGAGATCAAGACGACAGGAACCGGTTGACCGACGAGGCGCCTGGCGACATCGAACCCGTCGTCGTCACCGAGTTCGATATCGACGAGCATGACATCGGGCTCGTGGGCCGCCGCATGCACCACCGCCTCGACCACCGAGCGGGCGGAGCCCACCACATCGACGCCTTCCTGCCGCAGCGTTGCCGCGGCCGCCTGCAGGAAGGCGGCGTTGTCATCAACGATCACACACCGCAGCGACACCCGCTGAGCATGGCAGCCCGCCGGGTGGACCGCATTGCAGCCAGCATGAATCTTCCGCGGGTCAATCGAGCGGGCTCTCGTACCCGCCGCCAGGCAACGGCCGGCTGCGGAGGGCCTCGTCGACGTTCGCGCGCGTGACCAGCTCGATGGGCGCATCGACTCGCGCGGGCAGGTCTCGTCCTTCGATGCTCGCGACGCATGCCTCCACGCCGAGTTGCCCGATGAGCGACGGGAACTGCGCCACGGTGCCCGTGAGCTCACCGCGTCGGATCGCGCGGAGGGCCCGGTTCGTGCCGTCGACGCCGATCACATCCACCCGGCCTCTGCCCCGCGCCGCGCGCGCCGCTCCGAGCGCCATGTCGTCGTTCACCGCGAAGACGCCGCGAAGCCGCGGCTCGGCGGCGAGGATCTCCGCGACGGCTCGCTGCGCCTGCCGTTCATCGAAGTCGGCGTTGACGCGGGCGACGACCCGCAGCCGCCCTCGAGCGCCGTCGAGGAATCCGCGCTCGCGCGCCTCGCTCCCGGCGTCCTCGGGGATCCCCTTGACCGTGGCCACCATGGCGTCACGTGGGAGGTCCTTCGCCAGCGCCTCGGCAGCGAGCCGGCCCGCGGCCACGTTGTCCGTCCCCACGTAGGTGCGCAGGTCGACGCCGGCGTCTTCCGCCGCCGCGCGATCGAGCGGGGAGTCCACCGCGACCACCGGCTTGCCCGATGCCACGTCGGCAAGCGACTCGATGAGATTGGTGCGATTGATCGGGTTGACGATGTAGCAGTCCGAGCCCTCCAGCCCCTTGACGGCGAGCGCCTGGCCAGTGGTGTCCTGGAGGTCGGCCGCCTCTCGCACGTCCAACGCGATGTCATCTCGCGCGGCGGCCTCGCGCATCCCATCGCGCAGGGCGACGAAGAAGGGGTTGTCGACGCCCTTGATGACGGCCCCCACATCCGGCGGAGACTGGACGCTGACGTCCTCCCGGCCGCCGCAACCCAGCATGAGAACCGAGAGCGCAAGTGCCATGACCCATCGTCCAACGATCCGCCGATCGTACCTGGGACATTGACGCGCCGCGCCGAACTGCGTCACGATGACTCAGTGAGACACGCGACGACATCCGGAGGTGTCATCGCAGTGACGCTCGCGGTCGTCGTCGCGGCTGTGGCGTTCGGTGGATTCTGGGCTGCCCGCGCCATCACCGACCACGCGCGCGACGACGAGGCGCAGCATTTCGCCTCGGGGGAGGGCGTGCGGGTGCAGACCCTCCTCGGGCGGGCGCGCGCCGATGTCGTCAGTCTGGCCTCGACCATGGCGGACGAGCCGAGCCCGTCGCAGGCGACGTTCGGCGAGATCGTCGCACGCGGCTTGCGCTCGACCGGCCTCGGAAACGCGCTCTGGGTCGAGCGCGTCCCGGCGTCCGAGCGGCGGGCGTACGAACGCCGTCTCGGCCGTCCGATCGTGCGGTCGAGCCCGGGTGGTGCCTTCGTCACAGCGCCACGCGCGCCGTTCTATCTCGTTGCCACGTACACCGCGGGTCCCAGCGCCGCACTGCGGCCCGGGCTGGACATCTCGAACTCGAGTGCCCTTGCGGCTCAGCTGACCGACCCGGCGTCGCGCTTCGCCGTCACCGCCAGCAGGCGGGACCGGCTCGGGGGCGACCCCGGCTTCTTCCTCGTTCGTGACGGGGCATTCGGAGACCGAGGCGGCGCGCTCGCGTTGTTCGCACCTGCGCCGTGGCTCGCAGCGTCGCTGCGGGCCACCGCACAGCCGTACGCCGTCCGCCTCGCGAGAGACCATCTGACGGGCGACGTCGGGCTCGATGTCGCTGCCACGAGCGGGTTCTCCTCACTGGGCCAACCCTGGAGCGTCCTGGTCGCGAGGCGCCCACCCTCGGGGACGGACCGCACACTTCCCTGGCTTGCGCTTGCGTGGCCGTTGATCGCCGCACTGATCGCCGCGCTGGTGGGCGTCGCCGTCACGAGGCAACGGCGAGCCGAGCGTCGCGTCACGCGATTCTTCGAACTGGCCCTGGAGCCGGTGGCCATCGCGGGCCTCGACGGGTTCTTCCGCGAGGTCAACCCGGCGCTGGTCCGCGCCCTCGGCTACTCGGAGGCGGAACTCCTGGACCGCCCGTTCCTCGACTTCACCCATCCGGACGACCGCGACCGCGCGGAGCAGGCACTGTCGCGCCTCAAAGACGGCACCGACGTCGTGCAGTTCGATCTGCATTGTGTCCGAGGTGACGGGACCGACTGCTGGCTGCAGTGGAGCAGCACGCCCGTCCCGGGCGAGGGGATCGCCTACTGCGTCGCGCGCGACGTCACCGAACGCCGGGCCTCCGACCAGCACCTTCGTGAGGCGGCGTTGGAGATCGAAGCGGCCAATCAGGAGCTTCGCGAACTCGCCGAGCAGCAGGCCGCGCTTCGCAGGGTGGCCACGCTCATCACGCGCGGCGCAAGCGCCAGCGACGTGTTCGCAGCCGTCGCCGCCGAGGTGGCGCGGCGGCTCGGATCGCAGGCGACGCGGCTCCTGCGCTTCGAGCCCGATGGATCCGCAACGGTCGTCGCGGCGTCGGCGCCCGGTGCAACCGCCGTCCCCGCCGGAGCGGTCGTGCGCCTCGAGGGGGACAGCGTCGCGGCGCGCGTGCTCGCCACGGGGAACGCCGCCCACATGGGACCCGAGGGATCCGCCGGCGTGTCGGGTGACGACGCTGCGGTCCTCGGCGCCGAGGCGGCCCGCGCGTCGATCGGCGTACCCGTCGTGGTCGACGATCAGCTCTGGGGCACGATGGTCGCGGTGTGGCCGGATGCGGTCGAGCGGTGGGACGACACGGAGCGCCGTATGACCGAGTTCACGGAGCTCCTGGCGACGGCCATCGCCAACGCGGAGGGCCGCGACCAGCTCGCGGCGTCACGCATCCGCGTCGTCGCGGCATCCGATGAGACCCGCAGGCGGATCGAGCGCGACCTGCACGACGGCATCCAACAGCGGCTGGTCTCGACCGCCCTCGAGCTCCGGTCCGTGGCCGGACAGGTGCCGGCGGAGCTGACGGATCTCCACGCCGCGCTCGCGCACGCAGCGGACAGTCTCGGCGACGCCGTCGAGAACCTGCGGGAGATGTCGCGAGGCATCCACCCCGCATCACTCTCGCGCGGCGGTTTGCGACCCGCGCTGAAGGGCCTCGCGCGCCGCTCGACGGTTCCGGTCGAACTCGAGACCGTGGGTGACATCCGCCTGCCGGAGCCGGTCGAGATCGCGGCGTACTACGTCGTGTCCGAGGCGCTCGCCAACGCGGCAAAGCACGCGCGCGCATCGGTCGTGCACGTACACCTCGATGTCACCGGCCCGATGTTGGACCTCGTCGTGGAGGACGACGGCACCGGCGGAGCTCGGCTCCAGGACGGCTCCGGACTCACCGGGCTCCACGACCGCGTCGACGCCCTCGGCGGGTCGCTGGAACTCACCAGCACCCGCGGCGAGGGGACCCGGCTGCACGCGCGGATTCCCACGACGATGCCGCGAACCGAGACCGAACACGGCGGGTCGAACGGCTATCCGAGTGACCCGACCGCCTCGGCGGTGGGCAGCGGCTCGGGCACTCCGCGACCGTAGAGGAACCCCTGCGCCATGTCGCACCCGAGTCCGCGGAGGATCTCGGCCTGGACGTCGGTCTCCACCCCTTCAGCGACCACGCGAATCCCGAGATGGTGGGCCATGTCGATCATCGCCGCCACGACGACCGTGTGCTCCTGGGCGCGGCCGAGATCCTGGACGAACGCACGGTCGATCTTCAGGACCGAGACGGGAAAGCGCGTGAGGTAGGAGAACGAGGAGTACCCGGTGCCGAAGTCGTCGATCGCCAGGGGCACGCCCTGTCCATGCAGCTGCGCGAGCGACGCCAGGACCGCCGGCGCCTCCTCGAGCAGCGCGCTCTCGGTGATCTCCAGATAGACATCGGACGGGCTGAGCCCGAACGACTGCCGGATCTGCCCGATCCGCGGAACGAAGTCACCGTCCGCCAGCTGCGCGACCGAGACGTTGACCGCGACGCGCACCGCGCTCGTGCTGGCGTGGTCCCTCGTGATCTGTCGCTGTGCCGCCGCCTGGCACGCCTGGCGGAAGATCTCCAGCCCGATGGTGCGGATGAGGTTGGTCTCCTCTGCGATCGCGATGAACTCTGCCGGGCTCACCGGCCCCAGCTCCGCGTCCTGCCACCGCGCCAGAGCTTCGTACGCCACGACCGCGCCGCCGCGCAACTCAACGATCGGCTGGAAGTGCGCGACGATGGCGCGGTCCTCGGCCGCAACCCGCAAGCGGCGTTCTACCGCCAAGCGCCGAACGACCTCGATGCGTAGCGGTCCGTCGAAATGCTCGGCCCGACCGCCGCCTCCGTGCTTTGCGCGATACAGCGCCGTGTCGGCTTCACGCAGCAACACCTCTGGACAGACAGATCCGTCGGTCGTCGACGCGATCCCGATACTGGCGCGCGCGTGGTGGGGCTCCCCTGCGACATCAAACGCCTCGTCGAAGCAGTCCAGGGCACGCTCGGCGAGCATCGCCGCCGCCAGCGGGCTCACGAAGCCCTCGGTCGCGATCACGAACTCGTCCCCGCCCAGTCGCGCGATCACGTCTCCCCCGCGGACCGAGGACGCCAGCCGCTCGGCCACGTTGACGAGCAGCTGGTCTCCTGCGCCGTGACCGAGGCTGTCGTTGACCAGCTTGAAGCGATCGAGGTCGAGGAGCAGCACCGCGACCCCGTAGCCAGACCGCCTCGCCCGGGCAAGCGCGTGCTCCAAGTGCTCGGAGAGCATGAGGCGGTTGGGCAGGCCCGTGAGCGGATCGTGGAGCGCCCGGTGCCGGCTCTCCTGCTCGATGCGGCGTCGGTGCGCATCTTCGCTGATGAGACTCGCAAGCGCGTCGAGGAAGCGCACGTCGTCCGGGCCGAAGGCCGTCGGCTCGTCGGCCTCGGCGAGCATGGCGCCGATGGGCGTGACCGGGTTGCCCACCGGCAGCAGCACCGAGACCGCTGCGTCGGCGTGAACGGGGGGTCGCGTCAGCGCGTCGCGGTCAGGCATCGGGAGCGTGGCCGGACCGGCCGGCCGGCCCGCCGTCGCCCGACGGACCCACCTCCCGTCGACGAGCTCGTAGGCAACGCATCGCATGGCGTCCGTGTGCTCGAGGGCGAGATCCAGCGTCCGGGCGTACACGTCGCGAAAGTCGATGCCCTCAACCACCTCGCGCCAGAGCGCCCCGAGCGCCTCCTGCCGCGCCGCTTCGCGCTCGGCGGCGTGGTGCAGCCGAGCGATGGCGGCCATCGTCGCGTCGAGCCCGGACAAGAGCTCCGCCCACACGCCTTGCAGTGCGGTCGCACGGGTCCGGTGGCTCAGGTCGCGTTGAACGACGGCGCGATTCATGGCCGTGATCTCGTCGGCGACGCTGGCCGCCGTCGTTTGGACGCGGCGGAACGAGGTCGCCACCCGACCGAGCTCATCACGACCGGCGTACGCGACGTCCTGTCGCAGGTCGCCGTCGCTCAGTGCCTGCGCGCCGATGGCCAGCTCGGTGAGCGGACGCGTGATCGAGTGGCGGAGGACAAGGCCGAGCGCGGCGACGACGACCAGAAGACCCGCGGAGAGCAGTACGGTCAGCGCCAGACGCTCGTTCGCATCGGTGAGCGCCCGGACGACGACACCGGCCTCCTCGCGTGTTGCGTCGCGGCTCACGGCGCGGAGGTCTCCGATGCGCGCCTGCGCCGCATCGCGCCAGACGTCGGCCCAGCTCACCGCACGCCGGCTCCCGGGACGGCCGATCCCCGTGGAGAGGTCGCTTCTCAGCGTGCGCATCTGAATGCCGGCCGGCCGGTAGAGGACCTCGTCCACCCGCGATGCCAGCCGCGGGCTCGCCCACTGCCGGGCGTTGTCGAGCTCGGCGGACTCGAGGGCGACCCACCGGCTCGGCGCGATCAATCCGGCCTGCGACCCCGTCGTCGTGCGCGCGGCGGTCCACACTTCGACCTGTTCGCGGCGAGCCGCCTCGAGCGCGCCGAGCAATGCGAGGTTCGCCGCCGCGGCCTCGCGTGCCGCGGTGGTCGGCGGACGGGCATGCAGGCTGCGCACGAAGAGCGAGAGGTTGCGGACGACGTCCGACGCGCTCATGGCCGCTTCTCTGGGCCCGACCCCGCCGGCGTCCAGCGCGAGCCGCCCCGACTCCAGTTGCCTGCGGATCCCCTCCAGACGGCCTGCGGCATCCCCTGCGCCACGGGCCTGCAGGCGCGCGCGGAGGGTGTCCAGACGGGCGTCCGTCGTCGCACGAGTACGCCGCAGGACGCGCCCGCGGTCGGCGCCCGTCCCCGACATCCCCGCCATGACGGCCCGCTCGGCGGCCACCGCATCCACCAAGCCGACGACCTCCGCGGAGACGTCCAGGCGCTGTTCGTACGCACGCAGATCCTGCGCCTGGCCCCAGCGGTCGAGCGCTGAGGTGGTGGCGCCGGCGAGCACGACCGCGACCGGGAGCAAGACGAGCACGAGCAGCTTGCCGCCGACGGAGAGCCGCGCCAGCAGCCGGGCCGCCGCGTGCGAGCGTCGCGAAGCGGATCGTCGCGCGCTCATGGACGCGGCGGTGGATACCCGCGGTGCTCGCGGATGTCCTCGTCGATCGCCCTCGCCGCGCGGCTGAGTTCCGCCTGGACATCGGCACCGGTGGCGATCCCGCGGACGGCCCGGGCGAACTCGCGCGTCACCGCCGGGTAGGCGGGGGTCTGGGGACGAGGCACCGCGGTCGGCCCGTCGAGCTGCTCGACGTAGAGGCGCTCGTCGCCCTCGGACCCGAACGCCGGATGGCCGGCCAGGGCCGAATGCGTGCCGGGAATGGCGCCGTTTGCGTCCGACATCCGCCGGACCTCCTCCGTCGACAAGAGGAACCGCAGGAAGCGCCATGCGGCGTCACCGTCACGAGCCTTCGTGGTGATGCCCCATTGCCACGAGCCCATGCCGCTCCGCGAGCCCTGACCGAAGTCCGGCAGGGGGACGAGCTGCAGGTCGGACCCGTGCGCCGCCTTGAACCGCCCGTGGACCCAGTGTCCCAGCCAGGAGATCGGCGCCTTCCCCGCGACGAAGGTTCCGCTGTTGACGTCAGGATCGCGCGTGAGGTAGCCGGCCTCGATCCAGCCCTGAACGGTGGACATCGCCGCGACCGCGGCGGGGGAGTCGAGCGTCCCGACAGCGCGCCCGGTCCCGTCGCGGTCGACGAGATCGGCACCCGCCGACCAGAGCACCGGGGCGTACGCGTAGGTCCACCATTCCGGAGACCGGCCGACCGCCGCCGGGGTGTACTTCAGGTCGAGCGGGCGGGGATATCCGGCGTCCTGGAGGGTCTCCAGGATGGCGGTGAACTCCGATGCAGTCCACGCATCATCCGGGCCGGTGGGAATGCGGATCCCCGCTCGACGCAGGATCGACGGGCGGACGTACAGCCCGAGCCCCGAGTCGAACGTCCCGACGCCCCACATCCGACCGTCGTACGTCCCCTGACTGCGGAGGGAGGGCAGCAGGTCAGCACGGAGGTCGGGCGAGATGCACGAGTCGAGTGCGCGCAGCTTGCCGGACCAGGCGAAGCTGTAGAGATTCGGGCCGTCGAAGTCCAGAACGTCGGGGAGTTCGCCCGCCGCAGCGGCGGCCTCGACCTCGTCGGTGAAGTCAAGGTCCGGGAACACGACGAGCCTGACGATGACGTCGTCCTGTGCGGCGTTGAAGGCACGCACCTGACGCTGCAGGGTCGCCCGCTCGGGTCCCTGCCCCTGGTGGAACCACGCGGTGATGTACGTCGGGCGGGGCACCTTGCCGTCGCACGTTCCATCCGAGGCCCGGATGCGACCGTCCTCGGCTGCGTCACCGCACCCGGTGAGCAGGGCGACCCCGACCAGGAACGCTGCGGCGATCGAGATGCTCCGCAGTGCCTTGCGACGCCGGTGCAGCACCTCGGTAACGGGACGGCACATGACTGGCTCCTCTCCGAGACGGACCGTACCGCTTCGACATCGAGGTACCAACGCGTACCGCCCAAGATTGGGGCTGGCCTCCGCCCCGCCTGCATGCCAGCTTCCATGCGGTTCGATGCCTCCCCCCCGCCACCCTCAGTCTTACGGTGCGACCCGAAAGCCGAACGGATGACATCCCGATGACGTGGACGTACCCCACGTTCGGAGGCCACCATGTCCCTCATTCGCACGAAGTCCTCGCCGGAGCGGACGGCAGAGCGCGACACCGCAGCACTGGAGGAGCTCCGGAACGGACTTGCCAGCCTGCACGACCACTGCCTGACCAACCTCGGCCAGGGGTTGCGCTACATGGCCTCAGGTGACCTCGGCCACGAGGTCACCCCGCAGACCTCGCCGATCACCGGCGCGTCTGACGACCCGACGATGGCGCAGCTCATCGAGCTGTTCAACGCGATGCTCGGGAAGGCCCAGGAGGCCCTGATCTCGTACGAGGCCCTCCGGGCGGATCTGCGGGCCGCACTGGGCGACCACTCGTGCCTCGAAGACCTGCGGGGCGGACTGAACAGCCTCAGCGACCACTGCCTCAGCCGGCTGGGCGAGGGCTTGGCCGCGATGGCCGAGGGCGACCTGACCGTTGAGGCGGTCCCCGTCACGACCCCGATCACCGCCAGCCAGGGTGGCAGCATCGGCGAGCTGGGCGAGGTCTTCAACGTCATGCTCAGCCGGGCGCAGTCCGGGCTCGGCAGCTACAACCGGACCCGGGCCTCCGTCGCGGGCATGGTCCGCGACATCGCGGGCACGTCCGAGCGCGTCGCAGCCGCTGCTCGGGAGATGTCCAGCACGACGAAGGAGACGGGCTCCGCCATCGAGCAGATCGCCATGGCGACGGCGACGGTCGCGGAAGGCGCCCAGCGCCAGGTCAGCCTGGTGTCCGGGGTCGGCGGCGTCACGGGCGAAGCCGTCCAGCTCGCGGACGACGCTCGGTCCGTCGCCCAGGATGGGATGACGCTCACGTCCGAGATCTCCGCGATCGCCGACCAGACCAACCTCCTCTCGATCAACGCGGCCATCGAGGCCGAGAAGGCCGGCGAGTACGGGCTCGGGTTCCTGGTGGTGGCCCGGGAGATCCGCCGGCTCGCCGACCAGACGGCCGTGGCGTCGCTCGACATCGAGCGGATGGTCAAGGAGATGCAGTACAGCGTCTCGGCGGGCGTGATGGAGATGGACAAGTTCGCCGAGCAGGTGCGGGCCGGCGTTCGCGAGATCGGCGACGTGGGCACCAAGCTCGGGGAGATCATCGCGGCCGTGCAGGGCATCTCCGGGCGGTTCGGCCAGGTCACGGAGGGCATGCGGGCCCAGTCGCAGGGGGCCGAGCAGATCCGTGAGGCGATGTTTCGCCTCGCGGAGGGCGCCTCGCGCACCGCCTCCTCCCTCGACGACTTCAACAAGGCCACGATCCACCTCCGCGAGGCGGTCGGCGACCTCAAGGAGGAGGTCTCCCGGTTCACGATCTGAATCTGAATCCCGGAGCCCCCGGCCATGCAACTGCTGATGTTCACCGTCGCCGGCGAGGCGTACGCGATCGAGTCGCGGCGGGTGGTCGAGGTGTTGCCGCTCGTGCCCGCCCGGCCGATCCCGCACACCCCCGGCTACGTCCGCGGCGTGTTCACCTATCGCGGCAGCCTCGTGCCGCTGATCGACCTGGGCCGGCGGCTCGCCGACGCGCCGCTCGCGGAGCGGCTCAGCACCCGGGTGATCGTGGTGGACTACCGGCCGGGCGGCGGTGCCCGCCCGGGACAGCTCGGGCTGGTCGCCGAAAACGTGATCTCGATCGTCGCCGCCGAGCGGGCCGAAACGGCGTTGCCGCCGCTCGAGCTGGCCGGGGCCGCCTTCCTGGGGCGGATCCTCCGCATCGCGGGCCGCACCGTGCAGGTCGTCGAGGTCGATCGCCTGCTGCCGGCGGATCTGGCCGCGGGTCTGTTTCCGCAGGGCCCCGCGGAGGCCGCATCATGAGCCGGGCCGGCCGGGCCGCAGCCGCGGAGGACGGGGGCGTGGCCGCCGTCGAGGCGGTGCTGCGCGAGTGCATCGGGCTCGACGCCACGACGATCGGCACGGCGGCGATCGAGCGGGCCATCCGCACGCGGCTGGCGCCGGCGGGCGTGGCCGACGTGGCCGCCTATGCGGCCCGCATCCGTGACGACCGGGCCGAGTGCGACCGGCTGGTGGAGGAGGTGGTCGTCGGCGAGAGCTGGTTCTTCCGTGACCGGCAGGTGTTCGAGTTCGTGACCGACTTCGCCGTCACGCGGGCCGGCCTCCCCGGCCGCGGCTCCGTCCGCATCCTCTGCGCGCCGTGCGCCGGTGGCGAGGAGCCCTACTCCGTGGCCATGGCCCTGCTCGACGCCGGCCTGCGGCCCGGCCAGTTCACGATCGACGCCGTGGACGTCAGCCGCGTGGCCCTGGCGCGGGCGGCCCGCGGCCGCTACTCCGCCAACGCCTTCCGCAACGCCGACTGCTCGTTTCGAGACCGCTGGTTCACGGCGGACGGCAGTGCATCCGTCATCGCCCCGGCCGTGCAGGACTGCGTGGCCTTCGCCCACGCCAATCTCCTCGACGAGTCGTTCGTGGCCAGCCGAACGGCCTATGACATCGTCTTTTGCCGCAACCTGCTGATCTACCTGACGACCGCGGCTCGGGCCCAGGTCGAGGCGACGCTCGATCGGCTGCTGGCCCACGATGGCGTGCTGGTGCTCGGTGCGGCCGAGCCGCCGATTCTCAAGGGCGACTGGCTGCCCGCCGGTGCGGCGGCGGTGTTCGCCATGCGGCGCGGCGTGCGGGCGGCGGTCGCGCCGCCGGCCCGCTCCGTGCCCCCGGTCGCACCGC
>SXGQ01003478.1_pt1 | contig 12860 bp, 9 predicted proteins | sample 3178371 | NCBI WGS metagenome assembly SXGQ01 (sample SAMN11356859, study PRJNA531348) | freshwater metagenome | isolation source: freshwater sample F1-20 | place: China: Fuxian Lake, Yuxi | collected 2017-12-25
AACCCCGCTGGATTCATCGACCGTCAGCGCAACGAATTGGTGACGGGCACCATCGCCACCCGCATCGGTGGCAATCTGGATCTCAAACCCGAGCGGGCGATTTCCGACAGCTTGGGCGTCGTCTTTGAATTTCCTTTTGCCGCTCTCAAGGGCCTCTCGATCTCGGTCGATGCCGGAAAATTGAACTACAAAGATCAGATCGCGTCGCTCTCCACCTTGCAGGAGTGGGCGGATCTTTTCCCCGAGCGTCTGATCCGTGAGACTGCTGGCACCCAACCCGGTCGCGTGACCGGGATTGATACCCGCTCCACCAACATCTCGCGCCTCGAGGTCGAGACCTTTGACTATCAACTTAACTATCAGCGCGCCACGCGCCGGCTGGGCAATTTTGTCGCCCGCCTCTCGGCCACCGAATACCGGCTCTGGAATGCCTACCGGCTTCCAGGGGCGCCGCCGGCTCCTTCCCTGCATATTCGGCCGACGCGGATTACCTGGCAGACTTACTGGAACAAGGGTGCCTACGGCGCCGGTGTCAGTGGGTTCTACCAGGAGAATTCTTGGACCAGCGCCGCCCGCACGTTCACGCTGTTTGGCAGCGTGATCGAGTGGAACGCCCAGTTCTCGTATGATTTTGGCTGGCGTACGGCCCAGCGGCTCGAGGCCTTGGGCAAGTCTTCGCGTCCTTGGCGGGAACGCCTGCTCGAGAACACCAAGCTCGCCGTCACCGTGAACAACGTCTTCGACCGCGAGCCCCCGCACCGTCAGGGCAACGCCGGCTTCGGTGTCACCGATCCTCGGCAGGCGCGCTACTCGCTCACCCTGCGCAAGCAATTCTAAGCGACGCCCGCTGTCCCGATGATCCCTTCATCTTACCGCGCCTTGGGTTTCGTCGGGCTCGCGGCCGTTGCCGGCTGGGTGTTGCCGCCGCTCGCCGCCGCCGAATTTCGGGGGAAGTTGAATCCCGCCGTCGAACCAGGCACGCGGGCGCTCTCGGCGGTCGTGCCCGCTCCCGCCGAGGTCATCGCCGCGCTGCCGACGGTGCCCGGTCCGGATGATCGCGTTTGGGCGTTGAGCCGTCCGCTGACGATCAAGGGCAAGACGTTCCTCATGGCCGTTTATGCCGGGAGCGGTGGCGACAAAACCCTCTGGCTCGACCGCGACGGCGACGGCAAATTCGGCGTCGGGGAACGCTGGCCGTTCGCTGCCGATTCGAAGTCGGTGAGCCTCACGCTCCCTTGGGACAACGGCATCTACCGGGAATTTCCGATCCGCTTCGAATGGTCGGCGGAACCGATGCGCCGCGGGCCCGCTGCGGCCGACGCGCCGGCCCCGCCACCGGCGACCGCGACGACGGTCACGTCGCTCGTTTACAACTTCAACATCCTCTTCGCCGGCTCTGTAGACGTGGAAGGCCGGACTCTGCGCGTGATGTTCGCGCCCAAGCCGGCAGACAGCGTGGTGGATCCCGCCAACCAGCGCGGGTCGATGGATGCGAATTTCAACGGCGAGTTTGAGCCGGCGATCGGCGAGGCGGTAAACGCTGCGGGCAAGATTCCGGTCTTTCGCTCCGGCTCGCGCTACCTCGCGGTGAAGTCGGTGGACATGAAGACCGGCGAAATCGTGGTCGAGGAACGCCCGGCGGCCGATTACACGCGGTTCGATGCCGCCCCCGGCCAGGAGTTTCCCGACTTCGCCTTCACCGACTTCAACGGCGGCCGGCACAAACTCTCCGATTTTCGCGGCAAGGTTGTCCTGCTAGATTTTTGGGGCACGTGGTGCGGCCCGTGCATCGAGGAAATGAAACACCTGGATCCGCTCTACGCCCAATACGGACCGAAGGGATTTGAGGTCATCGGCATGAACATGGAGCGCACAGCGGGCCGGTTGACCGCTGCCGAATACGCCACCGTCACCGAAAAAGCCCGCGCCTTCATCGCCAAGGCCGGGCACAAATGGTTGCAAGCCACGCAGGAGAGCATCGAGCGCGTCGCGATCGATGTGGTGCACGTGAACGCTTATCCGACCTGCATTCTGATCGGGGCCGACGGCAAAGTGCTCTCGCGCGAAGCGCGCGGCCAAGTCCTCACCGATCTGCTCGCGAAACATCTGCCCTGAGCCGGTTCGCGGAGAATCACCCGCCATGCCGCCCTTCATCCGAATCTTCTCCCTTCGCCTCGGTATCGTCTTCGGTTGGGCCATTGCCGCCGCGTTCGGGCAGGCTCCGGGAGCTGCGGCGGGCGACGTTCCGCGTTGGAGTGAACTCGCGCAGCGTGCGTCGGCTCCTGCGACATCGGCGTCCGGCCGGGAAGCCCAGTGGCGGGAAACGGCCGCCCTTGCTTGGGCGTTGTATGAATCGCATCCGGCGGACCCCCGGCGTTGGACCGCTTGGGATGCGCTTCTGCGCTCGGTTCCGCGTTTTGCCGACGATGCCGCCGCGAAAAAACTTTGGGACGAACGCACGGCGGCGTTGGAAACTGCAGTCGAGGCCTCATCGGATGCGCCCGAGTCGTTGCGTGAGCTCTTTGCCGGTCGAAAGGTCAGCGCGCTCGTGTTGCCGTTCACCAACGGCACCTTGCCGGCCGATTGGGCCGAGCGTCTCGTGCCGCCCATCGAGGAGCTGGCCGCGCGTTTTCCCGGAGGCAGCGGCGCCTTCGTGTATTTTTCGCGACTGGTCTCGGCGCTCGAGGCCCAGCAGCCCGCCGCCCTGCCGGCGCTCGTCGCCCGGTTGGAGGCCAGTCCCAATGCCCGCGTGCGGGAACTTGGAGAAAAGCGCCGCCGCGTGCTGCTCGCGTTCGAGCGCCCGCTCGAGCTGAAGTTTACCGCTCTCGACGGCCGCGAAGTCGATACGGCGAAGTGGCGCGGTAAGGTCGTCATTGTGGATTTCTGGGCCACGTGGTGTGTGCCCTGCATCGAGGCGATTCCGAAGCTCAAGACCCTGTATGCGCGCTATCACGACCAAGGCCTCGAGATCGTGAATATCTCGGTCGACAACGCCAACGCGCGCCCTGCGTTGGAAAAACTCGTCGCCAAACTCGAAATCCCTTGGCCGCAGTTTTTCGACGGCAAAGCCCACGCCACCGAGTATGCGGTGCGCTACGGGGTGCAGCCAATCCCGCACGTGCTCCTCGCCGGGCCGGACGGCAAGATCGTCGCGGTCAACCCCACGGCCGAAAAGCTCGAGGCCGAAATCAAACGCCTGCTCAAACTCTGACCCCGGTCCCCACCCCAATCCCCCGCGATGAAAACGGCGTCCTTCTTTCTGATCCTTGTCGCCGCCGCCGCGTGCGTTTTGGCGGCTGAAACGCCGCCGGAGACGTCGCCCGCCGCCGACGAGGCGTATCAGCGTTTCCGCGCCGTGCGTTATACCCAGGTGCCGCGGCTGTCGGATGTGCAGGAGACGTCGCGGTTGCAGATGAAACAACACGACGAGTCGAGCCGGCTGGCGGAGAAATTCTACGAGCAGTTTCCGACCGATGCGCGCAAATGGGAAATCATCGGCGTAGCGGTGAATTCGCCCCGTCAGTTTTCCGGCCCTGACGCCGCCGCCGAGCAGGCGGCGTGGGAAAAGAAACGCAACGCATGGCGCCGGCTGCTTCTGGCCGATGCCGGGGTGCCGGCTAACATCTGGACCACCGTCGCGGAATGGACGATCGGCGACATGGCCGGATCGCGCGGCCGGCCGGTCCGGGATCTGGCGTTGGCCGGCGAAGTGGTCGCACAGATGGCCGCGCGTGTCCCGGCTTCCGGGCGGCGCAAGTTCGCCGAGCAGGCCTATCTCGACTCGCTCCAAAAAGCCGATCCTGCCGCCGCCGAGCGATTCCTGCGCACGCGCGTCGGACCGGCGGAGACCAACGCCGCGGTGAAGGAGATGGCGGCCGGCCGTCTCCGGATCGTCGAGGCCATGGCCGCCCCGCTCGATCTCAAGTTCACCGCCGCCGACGGCCGCGAAGTCGATCTTGCGAAACTCCGCGGCAAGGTGGTCCTCGTGGATTTCTGGGCCACATGGTGCGTCCCCTGCCTCAAGGAAATGCCCTACGTCCGCGCCGCCTATAAAAAGTTTCACGACCGCGGTTTCGAGGTCGTCGGCATCTCGTTCGACAAGGCTCCCGGCGCCCAGCCGCGCGGCATGGAGCGCACCGCCGCCCAAGTTGACCAGTTTGCCCGGGAAAACGACATGCCCTGGCCGCACCACTACGACGGCAAGTATTGGGACAACGAGTTTGGCCGCCGCTTCGCCATCGCTTCGATTCCCGCGACCTTTCTGCTCGGCAAAGACGGCCGGATCGCCACCACCGAGGCGCACGGCGAAAAGCTCGCGGTCGAAATCGAGCGTCTGCTCGGCCAATAACCCTGTCTCCCCATGAAACTCACCCTCGCTCTCTACTTTGTTCTGGGACTTCCGCTGATCGCGGCCGGCCAACCGGCGGCCCAACCCGCCGCCGAGCCGGAATTGTCCGTCGCTCTGGCCGCCGTCGAAGCCGCACCCGAATCGTTGGTGGCCCACGATGCGCTCCTGCGCGTCCACCAGGCCGCCGTGCGCAAGGACTACAAAAACGGTGAAGCCCTCGCCGCGCCGCTGGAAAAGAGCTATCGCGCGTGGCTCGCCCGCGCGCCCGGTTCGCTCGGGCTGAACTACGGTCTCGGGTCGTTGCTCTACAGCCACGAAGATCCCCGCGCGAAACCGTTTCTGCTCAAGGTCGTCGAACTCGACCCGAAGCAGGCTAAAGTTTTCCAGATGCTCGCGATCGACGCCGAGCGCTGGGGCGATGAGGCGGGCGGATCGGAGTTTATGCGCCGGGCCGCCGCCGCCGATCCCGCCAGCCCCGACTATGCGTTCTACTACGCGAGCGGCCTTGGCCGCGTTAATCCGGCCAAGTGGGAGGAAGCCAGTCTCGACGTCGCCCGGCGCTTTCCGACACACGAACGCGGAGCGCAGGCGCTCTATTGGCTGGGGGCCCGGGCCAAGACCGAAGCCAAGCGTCTCCAGTATTGGGAACAGCTCCTCGCCCAGTTTCCGCCCGCGAAGTTCAATTGGTCGGCGAGCGCGATGACCGGCCTGTTTGACGCCTATCTGCGCAGCGAGCCGGCCCGCGCGATTGTCTTGGCGCGCGAGTTGGAGCGCGCCGGCGTGCGCGAGCCGAAGCAGTGGGCCGACCGCGCCGCATTCGCCGAGAATTACCAATCGGCCCGCGCGCTCCTCGGGGCGGGCAAAGCCGCCGAAGCCGTGGCGTTGCTCGACAAACTCCCCGCCGACCGTCGCTCCTCCAACGCCCGCATGATCACCTTGCTGCGCGCCGAGATTTCCGCCGCCGCCGGCGATCCCCAAGCCGCCTACGACGCGCTGGCGAAGCGCCATGCGGCGACGCCGGAAGACGAGACCCGCGCCGCGCTGGCCGTTTACGGCGGCAAACTCGGCAAGTCGCCCGGACAAATCGAAGCCGACGTGTGGGCGCTGCGCGACGCGGCCGCCAAACCCGCGCCGGCTTTCGATCTCGGTCTCTACACGTCCGAGGCGAAGCTCTCGCTCGCTTCCCTGCGCGGCAAAGTCGTGTTCGTCACCTTTTGGTTTCCCGGCTGTGGCCCCTGTCGGGGCGAGTTTCCCTACTTCGAGGATGTCGTCGGTCGCTTCCGCGGACGGGATGTCGTGTATCTCGGCATCAACGGCATTCCAAAACAGGACGACTACGTGCTGCCCTTCATGGCCGGCACGAAGTATTCCTTCACGCCGTTGCGCGGCACGGAGGCCGTCACCGGTCCGGGGGGCTACGCGGTGCGCGGCTACCCGGCGAACTTCCTGATCGACCGCGACGGGCGAATCGTTTTCCGCGATTTCCGGGCCCACGACGAAGAGAGCAACCTCGTCCTCCAGCGCATGATCGAGTCGCTGCTGGACCGCCCGGCGTCGAAGGCCTCGCTCTGATCGGGCGACCGCCCACTTTCGCCTCGCGCCCCGCCGCCGCGCGGCAAAGAACCTGCTCCGCCCCGCGTAACGCCCGTGTTGCCGCCGTCCGAAGATTTTTCCGATTGGTATTCCGCCGAGGTGCAACCGCACGCCGGCGAATTGCGCGCGTGGCTGGGCGGAAAGTTTCCCGGGCTCAACGATTTCGATGACTTGGTGCAGGAGGCCCTGACCCGGGTCTGGCGGGAACGTCAGGCGCGCCCGGTGCCGTCGCCGAGAGCCTTGCTCTACACGACGGCGCGCAATCTCGCTCTCGATCAAATTCGCCGCAGGCAAGTCGTGCGCATCGACGCTCTAGCGGAATTGGCCGAGCTATCCGTCTTAGAGGATAGCCCCTCTGCCGCCGATAACACCGCCCGTAATCAGGAACTCGATCTCTTGACCCAAGCCCTCCAGTCGCTGCCCGAACGCTGCCGCCAAGTGCTCACCTTGCGCAAAATCTACGGGTTCTCCCAGCGCGAGATCGCCGTGCAGCTCGGCATTTCCGAGCACACGGTCGAGGCGCAGGTGGGCAACGGCATGAAGCGCTGCACCGAGTTCCTCGCGCGCCACGGCTTGCCCTGATCCCGATGGCCGAGCCTGAGAATTTTCCGACCTCCGGGGCCATCGAAGCAGCGGCGACCGCTTGGCTCGCGCGGCGCGACCGCACGCTGACTCCGGCCGAGCAGGACGCCTATCTGCAATGGCTCCGCGAAGACCCGCGGCACGCAGCCGCCATCGCCAGGCAGGAAAAGGTCTGGGGTCTGCTCGACCAACTCAGTGAATGGCGTCCGGCCAACAGCCCGCGGCCCAATCCCGATCTGCTCGCACCGCGGGCCCGCGGTAAAATTTATGGGTTGGCCGCGGCTGCGTTCGTGGCCGCCGCGGCCGTCGTGGTGGCTATGGTCGTCTTGCATCAATCGCCGGCCGAGCCCGCTCCGCGCCGGGCGATCATCCACCCCGGGCCCGAGCGACAGACGCTGGCCGACGGCTCGGTGGTGGAGCTCAATGCCGGCGCCCGGATCGAGGTGCGGTTCGACGCCGCCGAGCGCCGGGTGCGTCTCCTGCACGGTGAAGCGCACTTCGCCGTCGCGAAGAATCCCGCGCGGCCGTTTGTGGTCGATGCGGGCGCGGTTGCAGTGCGGGCCGTTGGCACCGCGTTCAGCGTTTCGCTCCAAATTTCCGAGGTTTCCGTGCTCGTCACCGAGGGCAAGGTGGGCGTGACGGAGCATCGGTCCGCCTCCGACGCCCAACGCTCAACGCCTTATCTTTCGACGGGTACTTTTCTCACCGCCGGGCAGAGCACAGTGATCGATTTGGTGGCGGAGTCCGTCGCGCCCGTCGTGCACGAGGTCACCCCCGCGCAAATCGCGCGAGCCCTTGCCTGGCAAGGGTTGCGGTTGGAGTTCCAGGAGATGCCGCTCGGCGACGTGGTCGCCGAGTTTAACCGCTATAATCGCCGCAAGCTTTCGGTGCGTGACCGCGCCACGGCTGCAATCGTGGTCGGCGGTAACTTTCGCGCCGACAACGTCGACGGTTTTGTGCGCCTGCTCGAGTCTAGCTTTGGCGTCACGGCGCGGGCCGAAGGCGACGAGATCGTGCTTGGGCTCGCCCGTTAACGCGGATTGACCGTTTGTTTTTCACCTCAGCCGATCGACCAATTATCCATAGCGGAAACCGCCGGGCGGTTCGTCAAAGCAACTGAACACCTTCCACCATCATGATTCCAATGCGTCTGCATCTTTCGCCGAGCCGTTTCTTTCGCGCCCAATTCCTATGGTTGGGGCTCGTCGTTTCAACGCTGGTGCTGACGGCCGCGGAAGCACCGAAGAAAGTCTTCAATCTCGAAGCCGGCGACGCGGTGGTGACGCTCAACGCGTTCTCCGCGCAATCCGGGGAGCAGATCGTCTTTCCGGTGGAGCAAGTGCGAGGCGTGGCGACCCGCAGCGTGCGCGGGGAGTTTGCCCCGGCGGCTGCGCTCGAGCAAATGCTGGCCGACTCCGGTTTGATCGCGATGCGGGATGCCAAGACCGGCGCTCTCGCCGTGCGCCGCGCGACACCTCCGCCCGCCCCAAAAGAGACGACGCGCGCTGAGCCCACGCCGACGACGCGCGCCGAGAACCAGCCGGCGCTCGCGATGGACCAGGTCGAGGTCACGGGCTCCCGCCTGCGTTCGATCCTCGGCGAGCAAGGGGCCAACCCGGTGATTACCTTTGACCGCGAGTTCATCGAGGGTTCGGGCATCACATCGCTGTCGGATTTGAGAAACTACATCCCGCAGTTGTCTATCGGCAGTTCGGCCTCGTTTGATGGAAACTCGGGTGGCTCCAGCCCCGAGGGACGGCTGATTTTCAATGCCCGCGGAATCACCGGCAACAATACCTTGGTCCTCGTCGATGGTCGGCGTCTGCCCCGGACCGGACAGCGGGGCGTGGTCGAAGCCTACGAGGCCACGGGCATCCCGTTGTCGGCCATCGAGCGCGTCGAGGTGCTGCTCGACGGTGGAAGCGCCGTCTACGGGGCCGATGCGGTGGCGGGTGTCGTCAACATCATCACCCGGAAGAATTACACAGGTGTCGAACTGGAGACCGTTTACGACAACACCTTCGACAAAGACGCGGCCAATCTCCGTTGGTCGCTCACCGCGTCGTTCCAAAAAGGCCGGTTCTCCGCGAGAGTCTTCGGCTCCTACGAGGAGCAGAAGGACTTGGCGCGGCTTGACCGCTATTGGTTGCGATCGGACGACCGGCGCTTCATCGGCGGGACGGACGGACGCTCCGTGATTCCGGTGGGCGGCCGGATCCTGAATGCCGCCAATACGAACTCCAACGCGCCCACCGTGCCGTTGCCCGGCACCAACGGGGCCCTCGTCCTCCGCATCCCGGCAAACTCCGACGGTCGCAACGTGACGATCGCCGATTATGTCGGTGCCGGTGCGCCGACCGATGCCGACCGCTACGATAGCGCGCCTTACACCAACGCGACCAACCGGTTCCGCCGCTCGGCGATCACGACCGACCTCAACTACGCCTGGAGGCCTTGGCTGAAGGCCAATCTCAACGTCGGTTGGCGGCAGAACAATTCGTTTGGCAAGAGCGGGCCGGTTTCGATCAGCACATCGACGAACACGGTGAACCCGGCGGTTTCCACCACCATTCCCGCCGGTTATCCGGGCAATCCTTTCGGCGTGCCGATCACGCTCCAAAAATTCTTCTGGGACCTGGGCGTCCTCGACCGGCGCTACGGCATGGAGACGTGGAATGTTTACAGCGGGGTCTCGGGCGCTTTGCCGCGGGAATGGCGCTATGAGGCCGGCGTGAACTTCACGCAGAGCAACCCCACCACCGAGGACCAGGTGTTCCAGTTCGACTCCACCAAGCTGAGTGCGGCGATCCGGAGTGCGACGCCGCCGGTGCTGTTGCACGACAGCCTTCGCCGGGTGGGCAATCCCGCCGGCACGATCGAAAATCTCTTTCTCACGGGGGCCAACGGCGAGCTGCCGAAGACTTGGACCTACGACCTCAAGGCCGACGGACCGGTGTTCGCGTTGCCCGGCGGCAACATCACCGCGGCGGCCGGCACCGAGATGCGCGAGGAATACATCGCGTTTAACCGCCAGTTTTTTGCGGCGGGTACCGAATCCGCCCAACCGAAGGAGAAGCGGGTGGTCACCGCCGGATTTCTGGAGACGCAGGTGCCGATCTTCACGCCGCAGAAAAACTCCGTCCCGTTGATCCACCAATTTTCCCTCAACGCGGCCGTGCGCGGCGATTCTTATAACGATTTCGGCGGTTCCACCCGGCTGCGTTTCGGGGCGGTCTATCGCCCACTCAAGTGGTTCATGCTGCGGGCGACCCACGGCGAAGCCTTCAAAGTTCCGTTGTTGGTCGACCTCACCCGACCGATCGGACGGCAGTCGCAGACCTTTACGCCGACGGGCACGTTCAGCCTCACGGATACATTCAGAAACAACGAACCCGTGTTGGGTCCGGTGATCAACCAGACCGGCGGCAGTCCGAATCTCCGGCCCGAGCAATCCACCAACGACAATGTCGGCATCGTCCTCGAATCGCCGTTCGCGCTCTTCAAGGGATTTTCGTTTTCCGTGAGCCGCAACACCATCGTGATCGAAGACCGGGTGGGTGGATTGAACTATCAGGAACGGCTGGCGTTCTTCCCCGAGATGTTTGTGCGCGGGCCGTCGCTCGGCGACGGGCTGCCCGGCAAGATCATCGAGGTCGACAACCGCTCGGTGAACATCGCGAGTTTCAAAAACGAGGCGTGGGACTATCAGGTGCGCTACAGCCGGACGACGGCCACCTGGGGCTCCTTCGATCTCTTGGCCAATGCCACCGAGACGACGAAACTTGAAGTACGGGCCCGCCCGGGCGTGGCGCCGTCCGCCACGCAAACGGCGCTGCTGCGGCCCGCCCGCGGCTCGGCCAACCTCAATTGGAATCTCCGGGGTCTTTCGGTGGGCGTCTCCGCGATCTACCAGGAAGGATTTCCCCAGAGCACCGTGACCTCGACGCTCATGCCCTCGACCATCCTGTGGAACGGCCAGCTCGGCTATGACTTTGATCGCGGCTCGCTGGCGAGCCGGGTGCCCTTTGCCGGCCGTTATCTGGGCGGCACCCGCGTGAGTCTCGGCTTCGTCAACATCTTCAACAACGAGCCGTGGATCTCCGCGACGGGTGCGACGAGCTCGGTGATCGATCCGCGCCTCCGTCGTTACTCCATCACGCTCCGCAAGAGTTTTGGCGCCAAACCCGGGGTCCGTTTGCCCGGCCGGCGCTGAGGCCCGAGGCTCCTGAATCTCCGCCTTCTTAATTCCATGAAAAAAACTCTTCTCTCGGTCCTCGTCGTTTTGGCCCTTGCTGGCGCGGCGTTGGCCCAAGGCCGGTCCACGTTGCTCGGGGTCAAGTCGGTGCCGATTTCGCCGGCCGCCGCCGCGATGTTGGCCGAGCTGGACACCGCGTGGCTGCTGCTCGGGCCCCAGTCGCCCGAGTATTTTGCGAGCAAGACCCGAACCCAACTGGCGCAGATCCGCACCGACGCCGAGACGTCGATCATCCGAATCGCGGAGAATTTCTACCGCAGTCACCCTGCCGATCCGATGCGGTGGGAGGGCGTGCTGAAGTTGACGATGCTCCGTCCCGGGTTTGTCACCGGGTTCAAGCCGGGCCTCGAAGATTTGCCCAAGAACGCCAACCCGAGCGCTTACTACATCGTGGATGAGGCGGCCAAAGCGGCGTGGGAGAAAACCGTCGCCGGTTATGAAGCCGCTCTGCGCGCCGGGAAGGACGTGCCTTGGGAAGTGATGGAATCTCGGCTCTTTCTCGACCTCTATCGCCCGATTTCCGTCGCGGCCAAAGAAGGTCCGGCGGCGCTGGGGCCGATGGAGAAAAAGATCGATGAGATCGCGGCGCGTTTTCCCGAAGGCGCGGTGGCGCTCCGCCTTTACTCCTCGCTCTATGCGGCGAAGCTCCGGGCGGGCGGCGACGCGGCCGAGGAACTCTGGGGCCGGCTTTCGGTGAACCCCAATCTGGCGGTCGCGGCCCGGGCCCGGGCGGAGCTCACCAAGATCGACGCCGAGCGCAAACCGCTCGAAATGACGTTCACCGCGGTTGATGGCCGGAAGGTCGATTTGAAGGACTATCGAGGTAAAGTGGTCCTGATCGACTTTTGGGCGACCTGGTGCGGACCCTGCATCGCGGAACTCCCGAACATCAAGAAAGTTTACGCCGACTATCACGCCAAAGGCTTCGAGATCGTCGGAATTTCCCTGGAAAACGCCAAACTCGCTCCGGGCGACACGCCGGAACAAAGCGCCGCCAAACTTGCTGCGGCGAAGAAAGTTCTGAACGACTTTACGGCAAAAGAAGAGATGCCGTGGCCGCAGTTCTTCGACGGCAACCATTGGAAGAATCCCTACGCAAAACAGTATGCGATCACCGGCATCCCGGCGATGTTCCTCCTCGACCAAAGCGGCAAAATCGTCACCACGACGGCCCGCGGCGAAAAACTGGGGGCCGAGGTGAAGCGCCTGCTGAAGTTGTAGGGCGGGGTCGCCGAAACCCGCCGCCGCAGGGAGATGGTCAGACGACAGTGCCCACGGCACTTTGCCGGTGCCGTGGGCCCAGGTGCTCTCGCCCGCCGAACGGGCCGTGAACGCCCACCTTGCCGCGACTTGCGGAGCTGCCCCGCCGTCGGCGTTTCCGATCACACTAGCGGGATAGTGGCCTCGCCTTCAGGCGGAATCCGTGAAACGCCGCCCACGGCCGAAATTCCTCTCGCCGCCGCCGTGCGCACGCTGCATTCCATCAACTCGCATCGGAAATCTTCCGCTTCCCCCTCTCACCCAGAACTCAAACACCAACTCAATTTCGCGTAGCTTCGGCTGCTGTCCGCAACGAAACCTAGGAAATTTCGAGGACTTACAAGAAACCGCGCTCGATTTGCGCCCCAACTGGGGCGCATTGAAAGCGTCTTCTTGTGGGCTCTCCTAGGTGCCTGTTGCGGGACGCAAGTAAGTGCGTCCCTCTTCGTTTACAGGCACCAAGGATGAGTCCACGGAGGACTCCCGCAGACACTGGCAGGAACTTCACGCGGAGGTTCATGCCCCATGTCCGAAATCTCCTCTCCGGGGAAGTCGCGTTCGTTACTCGAACAGCTTCCCGAAATCGTCCGCGCTGGAAAACGCCGGGCGGAGCAAATCCTCGAAGGCCTCGACGGTCGCAGCCGCATCGCGCTGCAAACCCGCGAGCTGGTCATCCCAGCTAAGCCGGACTCATTCAGATAACGCAGTAGTCGCCAAAAGGCGCACCGTTTGGCGTCGTTGATGGTGTGAAACATAAAACGAGCAGGGCCGTCGACACGACGGCGAACCAAACGGTGCGGCTGGATTTGAGCACCAAAGACG
>SXGQ01768239.1_pt1 | contig 12860 bp, 9 predicted proteins | sample 3178371 | NCBI WGS metagenome assembly SXGQ01 (sample SAMN11356859, study PRJNA531348) | freshwater metagenome | isolation source: freshwater sample F1-20 | place: China: Fuxian Lake, Yuxi | collected 2017-12-25
CCAAGAACCAGGAACCAGCGGAAAAATTACCGATCGTTCTGATCTTATAAAAAGAGCTCACGAACAAAATACTCTGGTCGCAATAGCAACTGATCTTCTAGCCTTAGTATTGATCAAGTCGCCCGGTGAACAGGGTGCCGACGTGATAGTGGGAAGTTCACAGCGATTTGGAGTTCCGTTAGGGTTCGGTGGGCCTCACGCTGGGTTCATGGCAACGCGAGATGAATACAAACGAAATCTTCCGGGTCGTTTAGTCGGAGTTTCACTCGATGACGCGGGGCGGCCGGCTTTGCGGCTGGCTCTGCAAACTCGGGAGCAACATATCCGAAGAGAAAAAGCTACTAGCAACATATGCACAGCTCAGGTCTTGCTGGCCGTCGTGGCCGGGATGTACGGCGTTTATCACGGGGCTGAAGGTCTGCGAGATATCGCTCTGCGGGTTCATCGTTTAACTAGTGTTTTGGCTTCGGGATTATCTGCGAGTTTCACGATTGTCCATAATGATTTTTTTGACACCGTACAGGTTAAGGTTCCGGATCAAGCCCAAGCGTTTGCCCAAAAAGCAGTTGAGCGAGGTTACAACCTTAGGGTTATAGATAGCGACACCGTGAGCATCTCGCTAGACGAGAAGACCGATCGTAAAGTTATAGAGGATTTATGGGAAGTATTTGGAGTAACGGTTAGTGATATCAAAGCACTAGAGACAAATGCAATTCCTCTAGAGTTGGTCCGTACTAGCGCAATACTCACGCACCCAGTTTTTTCTCAGTATCGTTCGGAGACCGAAATGTTGCGCTATTTGCGCCGCCTTTCTGATCGTGATCTCGCCCTTGATCGCACTATGATCCCCTTAGGTTCGTGCACGATGAAACTCAACGCCACCGTCGAGATGATTCCTATAACTTGGCCCGGTTTTTGTGATATTCATCCTTTTGCCCCCATCGAGCAAGTCGGCGGTTACCTGAAACTGTTTTCTGATCTAGAGCGGTGGCTCTGTGAAATCACTGGTTACGATGCAGTCTCCTTGCAGCCCAACGCAGGTTCTCAGGGCGAACTGGCGGGGTTATTAGCCATTCGGGCATTTCACCGCAGCCAAGGTGACGATCACCGCACGATTTGTTTAATACCCGAATCTGCTCACGGCACTAACGCCGCTAGCGCAATTATGGCGGGAATGACCGTAGTGGTAATCGCCTGCGATGAGAGTGGAAACGTTGACGTAGTTGATCTTGAATCTCGAGTCGAAGAATTTTCTAGTCAGTTAGCCGCACTCATGGTCACTTATCCGTCTACTCATGGGGTGTTCGAAGAGCAAATAACCAATATCTGTGAAACCATTCATCGTCATGGAGGTCAGGTCTATCTTGATGGCGCCAACCTAAATGCCTTGGTCGGTTTAGCTAAGCCCGGTCTTTTTGGTGCTGATGTGTCGCATTTAAATCTTCACAAAACATTTTGTATCCCTCATGGCGGTGGAGGGCCGGGGGTGGGTCCAGTGGCGGTTCGCTCTCATCTTGCGCCGTTCTTACCTAACCATCCGCTGAGACCCGAAGCGGGCCCCTCGACGGGCGTCGGGGCAATAGCGGCCGCTCCTTGGGGGTCGGCGGGAATCTTGCCCATTTCTTGGGCCTACATTGCCCTAATGGGGGCAAAAGGGCTTCAACGGGCCACCCGCGTGGCTATTCTCAGCGCCAATTACGTGGCTGAACGCCTAGAACACTCTTTTCCGGTTCTTTATCGAGGTGCCCACGATCGAGTCGCTCACGAATGTGTTCTTGATCTTCGTCCCATAACCGCGGCTACTGGCGTTACTGCGGAAGACGTTGCTAAGCGATTAATCGACTACGGATTCCACGCCCCGACTATGTCGTGGCCGGTGGCCGGGACTCTCATGGTCGAACCTACCGAGTCGGAATCGAGAGTCGAACTAGATCGGTTTTGCGACGCAATGATTGCTATCCGCTCCGAGATCAGTCAAATAGAGAAAGGGGAGTGGTCGGTACAAGACAGCCCGTTACGACACGCCCCGCATATTGCGATTGAGGTGGCGGAAGACACCTGGGACCGCCCTTACAGCCGATCTCGAGGTGCTTTCCCTGCCGGGCGCGAAGAGGATAAATACTGGCCGCCAGTAGGTCGAATCGACAATGTACACGGTGACCGAAACGTATTTTGTTCGTGCCCACCGTTAGTGGTGGATAGGTAAAACTTACTCCACCGATCCGTAACTTCCGGATTCTCCGGTCGCGGATTTGCTTTTAACTATTTTTACTGATTCGTTGAGGTCGTCTATGAATAACTTGACTTTGTCAAAATGAACTGCGTTTACTGTGCAATGCAATGAATCGGGCGGAGACTGTCGATCTACGTACCATCCCCGATGCCAAAGTTCATCGGCTACAGCAAAAATGTTTAATTCTGCAGGATTACTCGCTCCGAAAGAAAAAAGCGTACTTTCGGGTTCAGCTCGCAACTTAAGGTCCAAGTTATTTTTAACTTCTTGCGCCAACTCTAAAGTAGCGTTTCGGGCCAATTTGGCTAGCTTTAAGTAGCCTTCGTCACCCAAATACTGCATTACCGCCCACGCCGCCGCTAAAGGGCCGGCGGATTTAGTGCCCAGAACGCCTGATGACCCGTAGGTTCCGCCTAACCAATTATCAGTAATAAAAGATTGATACGACCGTAAATCTTTATTGGCATAGATCATCACCGATGCACCTTTAGCGGTATAACCGAATTTATGTAGGTCTATTGAAACAGAACTGACTCCAAGCACAGATAAATCCCACGGGGGAATGTCCTGCCCTAACCGTTTGAGAAAAGAAAGAATTACGCCCCCCATACAAGCGTCGACATGACAATTAATTCCTCGTTGCCTCGCTAAGGCCGCAATAGTGGGGATATCGTCGATAACGCCCTGGGGGTACTGCGGAGCGGAGCCCACTAAAAGTACAGTGTTGTCGTCTATTGCGTTAGCCATTTCCGCGGTATCGGCCCGCCAGTCGTCGGTCACCGCTACTCGACGATTCTCAAGCCCGAAATAGTGCGCCGCCTTTTCGAACGCCGCGTGAGCCGAGGTAGGGAGAACTACGTTGGGCTTAGTTACTCCTCGTTCGACGAAAAGTCGATCCCGAGCCGCCTTGACCGCCATTAACAAACTTTCGGTGCCCCCGCTAGTCAAAAATCCGGCTGCGGCCGGCGAACCGCCAACCCAGCCTTTGACTACGTCTACGACATCCGAGTTAAGAGCCCGAAGGCTAGGGAACGCAGCGGGGTTTAGGCCGTTATCGCCGCTAAAACGCCGGTAAGCCTCCTCGGCCAAGGAAGCGACGTCTTGGCCCGCAAAATAGGCCAAAGAGAATGCCCGTCCTTCACGCCACTTGATATCAAGTTCTTTGCGAGCCGTGAGGTCGTCGAGGACTTCCGTACTCGGCCGACCGGCAAGGGGGAGAGCGCTCATTGGCTCACGCTAGACCGATGATCTTGAATCGAACTTAACTTTACATAACGAGGCTTCTCGGCATACTTACAAAAGGACGTGCCTACAGGGTTTTGTGGGCTCATGTTGGCTAGGCTGGGTCCGACTTTAGGTCTCGGTGCATAACGATGATGCGCGCCCGAAAATCTTGCGCTTCAAAGAAATTTTTGGCGAGCCGATGTCCAGGTAAAACTCGTACATCGAGCCCAACACATTTTTGCTCGTTAGCCGCTTCCGCTAAGCCGTCAAGCAGGCTTTCACCCACGCTTACCGATCGACTGGCGTCTTCAACGTAGATCTCATGAATGACCCCTAGGTGGCTCTGGTCAGCAAGGGTTTCTTTCTCCATTACCCCGTAGCCGACGATCGATCCTTCGTAGGTGCCCACCAGGAGCGTATAGCTAGGGTTGTTGAGCCAAAGGTCGACGGTATCGTCGAGGGGCGGCGATGCCGCTTCTCGACGGATCCAGAGGTCGCCTCCGCGCATAGGCCCCAATTCGCGCCGCAGGCCGTCGGCTAGTTCGATTATTCGATCACGGTCGCTCTCAGTGGCTTTTCTGTGGTCTTCCACGAGATATCTCTACCTGACTAATTTTAATCTTTGAGTTTGTCAATCTGGCCGAGAATTGTCACTCGGTTGCGGTGAGTAGCTTCGTATTTGGCTACTGCTGACCTCTGCTCCGGCGATAACCCTTCCAGCAAACTAACTATTTGGGCCGCCGAAAGTCCGTCGTAATCAGGGATCATTAGTTCGGCTGATTCACCACTATCGGCTTTTATGGTGGGTTTTTTACCTGAGTCTTTCTCTTGATCAACCGAAGGTTCAGTCTGGACATAAGCACTATCGGAGACCTTTGCTCCTGAATTGCGTTGCGCAAGCACCGATAGTGCTCCTAATGCGTTTTCGGCTGCGGTTCTCGCTCGAGCTAACCCGTCCGACAAGGCTCGCAACATCTCAGGAGTAGGAGGCACGATACTGGCACCGGCAGTTTTTACACTCTCTATTTGCTCACCTAGACCTTTAGTTTTTTGGTCAACTTCATTGCGGCCGCGAGCGACAAATATTTTAAGAAATGTCGGCGCAGTGTCTTTAAGGTACAAAGCCAAACCCACCGGCCCGTAAAGAAGCATCTCTTTTGACTGCTGGACGACCTTGTTAATTAAGTCACTATCGATGGTTTCTTGGGAAGTTTCATCTTCGATTTGGTTCATAAGTTCAGTCTACGCCGGTAACTGGATTTTGTCTCTTCGGCCTGATCTAACCACCAACAAAGCTGCCCCAATGAGCCCGAGTCCCGCTCCGAGGAGCAGCCAGTCTCCCCAGCGAACGTAAGGAGTATCTCCGGTGTAGGTGTTTATTGAACCAGTCAAAACGGTGTTTTCGAATAGTTCCGATCGAGCCTTAACCGAACCAGTGGAATCTATTACCCCAGTAACTCCCGAAATCGACGCTTGCAGTACTGGTCGAGCGTTTTCTGCCGCCCTCATCTGGGCTTGAGCAAAGTGGGCTTCCGCCATGTTTGATCGCCGGTACGAGCGATCGCTAGTAGATACCACGATTGCTTCGGCCCCGTCGCGAACGAAGTCCCCCACCAGACCCGGGTACGCCGATTCGTAGCAAATCAGCCCGGCAACCTCATGACCATCAACTAAAAATGTTTGCCGGCGAGTTCCGGGAGAAAAATCGTAAGGAATTTGCCGAAGCGGGCCAATAAAAGACAATACGCTTCGCCACGGTACGTACTCACCGAAAGGTACGAGATGCGATTTGGAATACTTCCCGATCACCTCACCACGAGGGTCGTAAGCAAAGTTAGTGTTGTATAGCTTTCCGTTTGCTCGATAGTGACGAGTGTTTACTAAGACTACTGCGTTGTGTTTTTCGGCTAGAGAAACTATCTGAGCCCGCAACTCGGGGTTCACTTGAGGATCATCGTATAGGGCTGACTCGGGCAGAACAATGAGATCAAAGTTTTTCTCTAGTCTTTTGGCTAAATCGAAATGAGCCTGAGTCTCAGCCGGACCAATTGCGCTTGATGCCAACTCGGCATCGGCTTTATCGAAACCTTGTATTAGGGCAAAACGGATACGTCCAGTTGGCGTGGGTTCAAATCTGGCGACATAACCTACTGCGACTAGTAGAAAAATAGAAATTAACCCAGACAACGCGCGCATCCGTTTTTTATTACTGCTTAGTCCTAGGTAGAAATCATAAAGAAGTCCGTTAACCGCAACTACTAAAAATGAAATTAGTGCTACCCCACCCCACCCAGCCAAAGAACGAGGTGCCGCGAAGTCGTGTAAAGATCCGCCCAATTCGCCCCAAGCCAGTCCTCCGAGTGGCCAACGAACTCGCAAGCCTTCGCTCATTATCCATATCGCAGCCGTCAACCAGGGGTTTCTCATCCCTCGCTGAGCAAAAGCCGCTACTGCCGCTCCTATGGCGGCGTAGTAGAGGGCAGCAAGAAACGCCAAAGAAAAGTAAGCCAGAAAGCCGAGATAGTGCAGCCCGAACATTAAAACGAGGAGGAATCCGACCCCGTAGAAAAAACCGATTAGTGAAGCAATAACTATTTTTTGATCTCTCCATGCCCAAAACAACGGAATTAGCACAAATAGGCTTATCCAGCCGAAGTCAATCGGTAAAAACGCAGTCGCGCTAAGAGCTCCTGCTGCTATAGCAACGCTAGCTCGTAAAATGAAAATGCGACTCAGACGCAGTCCTTGCACAAAAGCCGCTCCTCGTCCGCTAGTTGCACCCGCGGTAAGAGAAGGAAGCACGCAGAACAGTGAAACTCGCCGGGTTGCTTAGGGACGATCCGCTCGGAGTCATCAGTGCGTTCATCAATCGTTATTTCGTCTTCTTCAATCTCGGCTTCTTCGTCCTCAAGTTTAGTGCTAGCAGTTTTTTCCGCGAGAATAGCGTCTAAGGGGGTTTCGACGTCGTCAGGATCAGACTCTTCGGCCATGTCGACTACTTCTTCACCCGAGCGCTTGGTCGTAGCAGGGCGGATTGTGTCAACCTCGCCTTTTAGTGCCTCTTCAACTGCTACTTCGACATCAGGAACTAATTCATCGTCGACCTCTAAGCCGTCAACTTCTAGGGAGTCAACTTCTTCATCGTCGACCTCTAAGACATCGATTTCCTCGTCGTCGATCTCAAGATCAATGGAGGCGATTTCTTCTGAGATTTCTTCGCTCAATTACTTACCTTTCTGACTCAAATCTATTAGTAATTAATTTTTCTAAGGTAGTTTGCGCCCGATGATAATAGGATCGCGGGCCCTGCTGGTCATGCTTGAGAGATCGCTCTCTTGGCCTCGGCGGCTCGCGCTGACTCTAGACGCTCGAGGTCATAAGTTTCGTGATCTACGAATTTCATAGCCTCCGCCAAGGCTCGATGCCCCGCTTGCTCGGCGATCAACTGGTGCATCTGCTGGGCCACGACTCTATAAGAACGATGCCCTTGAGGCGAGGTCCGTAACTCCAATAGATGCATTGCCTCTCGAGCGTTCATCTGCATAGAAAAACGAATACGGTAGGCCAAACTGACTGCGTAGGGGGCTTCCACCGGAAACCACTCGGAGAGATCGGTGTAGAGATCAGCCGAACGATCCATAGCGCGATCGAATATGTCCGCCACGCCTGCGTCAACCAAAGCATCGGGACGGTCGTACCCGTGATGCGGCGATAGTTTTTGCCAATCAATCGTGAGCATTCGGTGGCGTTGCAAATCTCGGAAGGCACCGTAGTCGCAAACCACATCAAAGCGATAGTCGGTTCGCTCAAACGCCCGCCCGGGTCGATGACGACGGTTCAAACGATCACCAACGTAGGCCTTCAAGACAGCAACTTTTTCGTCCGTTCCCAGTCGGGCAACCCGTTCGCGTATTGTCGCGTCGGGTAGATCAAGATGCGAAAAGCAGATTGCCGCCAGCACCTTGTCTTCACCTTCTGGGTCAAAGTCAGTTAAAATTACGGAAGCTTCTGTCTCGACGGCCTCATTGGTAAATAGTTTTCCCACTATCTCTTCGGTCGCGCTTTGTTGCTCCGATAAGTATGTTGACCAAGCAATTCCTCGGTCAGGGAGGTCAACCCGCGATAAAAACGAAGGTATGGCTTTACGTAATTCAGTCAAGATCATCTCGGCGTAGCTGCGCGCTTCGGGTAAAACATGAGCCCTCATCCGTAACAGCAAGGCTTCAAAAGATTGACCGGTTCCGTATATACCTACATTGGAGACCGTAGCCGCAGGGAGAACACCCCGAGCCAGATCGCAAGCCTTCGCTTTTATGGACTGCTTGTAGACAAAATCTGAATCACTGGGACTTTTAGGGTAGCGTTCGCGCGCCCAATCGGTCAGCTGAGGTAAACAGGCTGCGTAGTCATCAAAGAGGGAGTCGATATCCGAGACGTACCGAGCCCCTAGTGGAGATTTGAGCACATTAGGAGGTCGAACGTATCGATAAAGACCACCAAAACGAGAGTCGTAAGCAATGTATCTAGTTGATTGCTCTAGGTACGCCATTAAACGTCCCCACTCCAAGATTTTAGTGAGGATATTTGACGCTTGTTCACACGCGAGATGGACGCCACCGAGTTGCGCCACCGAGTCGTCTCCGTACTCTAAGAAAACACGATCATCAAGGTCTTCGGCTCGCTTAAGGCCCACGGTGGCATCGACCGTCAGATCTCCGGTTAGGTCAAGATCGCTCACAAACTCGTCAAGAAACAATCTCCTTAAGCTTTTTTCGGTGCGAGAGTAGCGGGCAAACAACGCTCCCTTTACAACTTCCGGAAGATTTACTAAAGCAAATACGGGTCCTTCAAGGTTGGTGAAATACGGCCGCAGCATTGTTTTCTCATCTTCGGAAAACTCTTCGTTTACGTAGTGCATAAATTCCAGTCCATCAAATTTTTGACTTTGGCCATAGTTGTCTGCGGTGATGATCGTACCGACAGAAACCGGTTCAGCTGAGGATAGGGCCTACGAAGCCGGTCCCCTCGCCAGCCGATAGGCGTTAGGCCTTACATCCACAACAATCGAATCCTCGAGATCTTGATCTCGGCCATCGATGTTGAGTGACCGGCGACCCCGCCAAGAGACTTCAATCCGTCTCCCCCGGCCCTCAATCACCCCGGGGTGAGGAACATGGGTTCCGGTCGCCAGCCGTCGCTTAAACGCCTTTCTTTGCCCGACCGGCAGGGCCAGTATCTGGACTTCGATGCAAGAGTCGCCCGGGTGACCTCGGGGGATCAAATCGAGTCCGTGGAAAAATTGACCGTTGGCTGCAGTCACCGTTGTTGCTCGGCCAGAAAATATAATTTTCCCGTCAACAAAGACCGATAACCACCGTCGCCGGTGCCACCAACGTCCACGGTCGGGAAGCACTCCAGAAATAACCATGTTCACGGCAAGCGTGTGTTTTCCTCCCCGACTCACTTCAAGCGCATCCATACTTACTAAAGGAACTAACTGATGGGCGGGCTCAATCAACTCTGTGCTGGTAGCGCCAGAAAGACTAAAACCCAACCCAAGAGCTAAGTCGGAATCGATACCAGGTATAAATTCAATCACTGAGCCCGGGGACTGCTGGGCTGCTTGGGCCAGAGTGGCATCGTGACCCACAACTCGAAAACCGTCTACTGCAGTTTTTGAAGAAACATCGCTCCACGTTTCGTTGGGTCTATTCACGCTACCGACCCCATGGTGGCCACTACTCCCCTTTGGGCGATGTCCGCGGCCTGAGCAGCCACTATCTGAGTTTCTGGATTAGGTGCTACCAGCGCACACTGCCGTAATACGTCAATACACTGTTTAGTGTCGCGTACAAAATCTCCTCCTGCTAGTTCGCTGTTTGCTAAAACCTCGTAAAGATTATTACCGTTTACCCATTTATAGATAATGTCAACGAATCCTGAGTCAGGTCTACGACTGACTGGAACTCCGGTGGCGATTTCACTCTTAGCGATTTTCTTTGCAGTTTTTTCTATCGCCGATATTCTCATTCCTAACTCTTTCGTCGGCCATTGCTCATAAATATTAGTTTCGTCATTATCTCGACCTCGAGACTCGTAGGTAAAGCAGGAAACCACTGCTGCAATTTCTGGTGCAGTTAACCCGTCGAGATCGCCCTGAGCCAACGACTGGGCCAAGAGTAAATCGACTTCGGTGTAAAGCCGAGACAGTATTTCTCCTCGCTCAGTCAACTCCCACTTTGCGATATATCCCCATTGTTCCAGCAAAGTCTGAACCCGTTCAAACTTTTGCGCCAATGAGTCTGATTGTTTAGTGGCTCGATTACGCTGTTTATCTATTTCACTAAGTATGAGATCTCGCTCGTCGGCGGCCTTGAGAATCTCAACAATATCCGGATCTTTAGATACTGGATGAGCGCGAATTAGTTCCCCTAAGGTTTTTTTCGATGTCTTTTCTAATATTTCGTTTTTTCTTTTCTTTTTCGAACTGCGTTTATTGCGCGGAACAGTAAATCGATTCAACGACCGTAGCGCTAGTTTCTGAAAAGATCGATCTCGGGGGAGATAAGGGGTAGGTAAATCAATGTGACCAACGGGGGAAGAAATTCTCGTAAACTCGTTTGGGTTAATTCGAGCGGTCCGGCCAGTCGATAAAAGTATCAAAACCTGAATAGAACTGCGCTTGGTTTGTTGTGACAAAACAAGGACTTTCCCTCCCCTCCCCGCCAACCATAGGACATCACCCGGCTTCAAGCCTTCAACAACTGCCCGCTGTTTGGAGTCGTTTCCTAACTTTCGCGCTGCGCTCTTTTCTTGTTTTTGTGTATTGAGCAATTCGCGATAACTCTCTAAATCGCCGTAACTGCTTACCGCTCTTTTAGTGGCCTCCTCAAGTGACTTGAATCGGCGCTCAAGCCGAGTCTCCATCGTCACCACGTCTCGATCGGCATAAAACTGAGCGAAGGATAAATTGAGCAGTTGTTGGCTGCGCTCAGGGGAATATTTATCTACCAAATTTACGGTCATATTGTAAGTTGGGCGAAAAGAAGAACGCAGGGCGTCGGTTCGGCGAGAAGCCAAGCCCGCCACTTGTTCGAAGGTCGTCCAAGGACTCCATAAGACGACGGCGTAACCGACTGAGTCGATACCCCTCCGACCCGCTCGTCCAGTCAGCTGGGTGTACTCACCCGGGGTAAGAAAATCGTGATGTTCGCCGGTGAACTTAGTCAGTTTCTCTATGACTACCGTACGAGCAGGCATATTGATGCCGAGCGAGAGGGTCTCAGTAGCGAAAACGACTTTGAGCAATCCTTGGGCGAAGCCCTCTTCGACCGCCTCTTTAAACGGAGGGATGAGGCCGGCGTGATGCGAAGAGATTCCGGCTTCAAGACCTGCTCGCCACGATCCGAACTCCAATACCGCAAGATCGTCGTCGCTGATTTGTGCAGTGTGCTTGTCAATCAACTCCGCTATTTGTTGCCGCTCTTCGGCATTGGTGTACGAAAGTCGCGCGGCCACGCATTGGCGAACCGCCTCATCGCAGCCCGCTCGACTGAAAGTGAAAACTATGGCGGGTAGCATCTTTTCTTGGTCTAACCGTTCGAGCATCTCGGCTCGACGGGGAGGCACTAGTCGTCGAGCGGGGCGAGGAACACCGCGCGGGCCACGACTCGTTCTTCGGTCTAGCCGCACCGCATCAGGATTAGGTGGAGACGGAAGTGCGTCGTCGACAAAAACCGGAAGCATTATTAACTCGTCGGCATCACGCTCAGCCACTAGATATCGATGCCGTAAATCTACTGGTCGTTTTTCTTCGATAATTCCAGTCGTTGCACCGCGTACCGTTTCGATCCAGTCTGAAAATTGTTCTGCATTTGAGACTGTGGCCGAAAGACATACCAGATCAACTTCAAGTGGTAAATGCACAATGACTTCTTCCCATACCGGTCCGCGATGGCGGTCTTGGAGATAGTGAACTTCATCAAGAACTACTGACTCAAGGCCTTCAAGGGCGGAGGAATCGGCATAAATCATATTTCGCAACACTTCGGTAGTCATCACCAAAATGGGAGCCGAAGCGTTAACCGAATTATCCCCCGTCAATAAACCAACCGAACCTTCGCCATATTTCTTGCGCAGATCAGAAAATTTTTGGTTGGAAAGTGCTTTAAGTGGAGTTGTGTAGAAGCACTTTCCTGCCCGACTCAACGCCTGCGCTACGGCGTACTCCCCAATCACGGTTTTCCCTGATCCGGTAGGCGCCGCGACCAGCACCGACTTCCCTTGGTCAATAGCATCTAAGGCTTTCACTTGAAACTTATCAAGTGAAAACCCTAATTGAGCAATAAAATTTTCTCGGTTGGTCATCCTCCAGGAACGGGTACGGTAGTTTCTGGAACGCTCGGCGTTGTTATTATCGGGACAGTCGGGGTGTTGCTCGGTATGTTGATTGGGCTAGATGTCGTTTCGGGACGAAAAAACCAAATAGCTACGGCAGTAATACCGATAATCCCAACTACGCACAGAGCAGCGATAACTTTTTCTCGCCGAGGAACGGGGTTTTTGTAATCCTTAGAAGACTTCACCTTTTCATCACTCTTCCAATGATGATACATATCTCATAAAAGGCGTACATCGGCAAAGCCATCAGGAAAAGAGAATAGGGGTCTTGGCTGGGGGTAATGACGGCAGCAAACACAAAAATCAATACCAATGCCCACCGGCGGAATCCTCGCAACTGATCAGTGTTGATCACTCGAGTTATTAGCAAAAATACGAGAATTACTGGAAATTCAAAAGAAAGGCCAAAAGCGAGCAACATAATTGACACCAAGCCGATGTACTTGTCGGCCGTGAGCAGGGGTTGTTGCTCTTGTCCCCCGATATTCAATAAAAACTTGAGTGCTTCGGGAAGAGTCAAAAGTGCAACAAAGGCACCTAGAGCAAAAAGCACTAACGAAGCAATAATGAAAGGGACGGCATAACGCTTCTCTTTTGGATTTAAGCCTGGAGTTATAAACCGCCACAGTTGCCAAAGCCAGATCGGGAGGGCAAGTACTATTCCGCCGTAGGTAGCTACTTTTAGTCGAGTGGCAAAAGCGTCAAGTGGACCTATGAAGATGAAACTATTTCTGGCTCCGTCAGTGGCGTTTCGGTAATAGTCAAGAAAAAATCCAATAATTCGTGGCGATTGCCAAAAACAAAATATGGCACCGATAACAATAGCGATTAATGAAATTATAATTCTCCGGCGAAGCTCGGACAGGTGAGCAACCACCGACATATGATTTTTAGTAGTTGGAGTATTATCTGTTTTTACCATTAGTCCTAACCGGCGCTTTCTTTTTAACCGGCGCTTTCTTTTTAACCGGCGCTTTCTTTTTAACCGGCGCTTTCTTTTTAA
>SXGQ01001504.1_pt1 | contig 12855 bp, 10 predicted proteins | sample 3178371 | NCBI WGS metagenome assembly SXGQ01 (sample SAMN11356859, study PRJNA531348) | freshwater metagenome | isolation source: freshwater sample F1-20 | place: China: Fuxian Lake, Yuxi | collected 2017-12-25
GCGCAGCCGCATCCAGCCCCAGGTATGTGCCATAGCTCTGCAGAAAACCGCGCACCTGCAGCGCGGTGGGCAGCGCCAGATGGTCGCCACGCTCGAGCGCCGCCAGATATTTGCGCCGAATGCGGATGGTGCGCTCGACTTCCTCCAACGAAAGGCCGCGCGCCTGCCGCGCCTCTTGCAACTGCTCGCCCAACTTTTGCAGCATGAAATGCAGTATAGCCGTGCGCGGCGGGCTGCGGGCTTGTGCGGTTTTTAGGGTGTTTTACCCGGCCGGCAGAACAATCCGCAGCGCATCACCAACGGACGGCGCCTGAATTACCGTGATGCCTGATGATGAAAGCACAAGCCCCTCTGCGGTACAACGCACTCATTCGGCTATGCAGTTTTTTAACAATCAGGCGTTTAAGACAATAGCCACTTGGCACTATTGGATAACACCGCTGGGACACCGTACCCCAACCCCCTACTTTATCTACAGCTAGCTTGAATTGAAATAAGCCCGAACACCATCTAGCGACATAGTCTCCTAAACAGACCCAATTGGACAGCTCACACCGCCTACCTAGCAAACCAAAAGCACAATCAAAACACGAGGCCTTCAATCTAGATAACGACAATCCGCAAAGTTGCACGCCTCATTATCAAAGCTAAACTGCAAAGCAGTGGGTGGCAACATTGGTGTACCGCCAGAACAACTAGATTAATTCCCAAGAGCTTAGCTAGGTGACCAATTGTATTGTCTATTGGTATCGTGGCACCAATAAGCAAAGCGTAGAGTGAGAGTTGATCGCAAAAGAATAATGAACTATACGTTCCACGAATATGTTTTTTGTGTCACGGTTTAGTGTACAAATGACCCTTGGGTAAAAATATATTCACCGTAGGAACGCCTCAATCAAGCCGCCATCCACAGTAATGATGTGACCCGTCGTTTTGCTGAATCTGCTGCTTATTAGTAAACAAGCCACCTCAGCCTGATCTGCAAGCGTGATAGAAGTTTTCGTCAGATTTCGTTGAGTATAAAACTTAACCAGCTTTCCACGCAGCAACTCTGTACTTTCATTTTCATTGTAGGAAATATTGTATTTAGATAATGACGTGATGATGCGATCGCGCGGAAACATGTTGCTTCCCTCAACAACCGTGGCTGGAGCCAAACCATTGACCCGCACAAGGGGCGCTAAACCTATCGCTAATTCGCGCACTAGATGGTTCGCTGCGGCTTTGCTAGTGTCGTAAGCGAAAGATCCGGATTTTGCTACGGTAGCATTAACACTTGTTGTCAATACTAGACTTCCTTTCAGATTCTGAACCTCCCAAATTTTACGGGCTTCATCTGCTACCAAATAACCACCCATTACGTTTACAGAAAATGTTACTAACCATTTATTGTCTGGAATACGACCGGCCTTGTCTGGAGGCACCACAATTCCAGCCGTGACAATAATGTTATCCACGCCGCCGTATGCCAGCGTGATTTGATCAAACATGGCACGAATGCTTAGACGTTTAGTGATATCCACACACAAGCCGAGCGCAGGGCCGCAATCCGAAATCCCCGTGCCAGCCACGCCAATACCGATGCCATATTTTTGAATCAACTCATCCGTAGTTTGTTGCGCCGATTCCGCAGACAAATCTGCGCACACTACATGCGCCCCTTCCTCTGCCACACGATGCGCCGTTGCTTTGCCAATCCCGCTGCCCGCGCCAATCACCACCACCACATTTCGGGCAAATTCCTTTTCGGGCGGCATACGTTTCAACTTGGCGTCTTCCAGCTGCCAATATTCAATATCAAACGCCTCGTGGCGCGGCAAACCCTGATACTCGCTAATGGCTTCCGATGCACGCATGACCTCAATCGCCAATGAATAAAACTCCGCAGTCACGCGGCTCTCGCTTTTTGTTTTACCCCACGCAATCAAACCCAAACCAGGGATCAAGATGACGGTCGGATTCGGGTTGCGCATGGCAGGCGAGTTCGGCTGTTTGCATGCGTCGTAATACAACGCGTAATCACTTCGATACGCCTCCAAGTCTGCTTCTATTTTCTGAGACAGACTCTCCACTGATTCCTTCTGCGGATTCCAATCCACGTACAACGGCTTGATCTTCGTCCGCAAGAAATGGTCAGGGCAGGATGTGCCAATTTCCGCTAACCGCGGCGCATCGTTGCTGTTCACGAATTGCAGCACATTCTCCGTCACATGAACTGTGCCAATGAACAGATCCTTCTGTGAGACCATGCCGCGCAGTTTGGGCAACAGTTGAATCAAGATGTGGTTGCGTTGTTCTTCAGGCAACGATTCATATCTCTGGCCACCAAAGGTTTGCTCACCTTTATCATGAGTCTCAATGTACTTCGCCGCCTTCTCGATCAGTTCGAGGGTCAATTCATAGCACGCCTTGTCATCATCCGCCCAGTTGATGACGCCATGCTGACCCATGATCAACCCCTTGAGATTAGGATTCTTTTTCAGCGCATCACGCATCACTAAGCCCAAATCAAAGCCTGGTCTTTGCCACGGCACCCAGCCTACTTTCCCGCCAAAGACCTCTTGAGTCACGCGTTCCTGATCCTTGCTGGCGGCAATCGCAATCACCGAGATGGGGTGCATGTGGTCAACATGTCGAAAGGGAATGAGTCCATGCAAGGGCGTGTCAATCGAACTTAGCGCAGGATTCAATCCATACGTGGTGTGACGATACATCTCCACCATGGAATCTTCAATTTCAGTCTTCACGCCTTTGGCATCTGCCTTGTTGTAGGTATTCTCCAGCGAAAGGAATTTGTCCATGTACAACGAGGCAAAATTGGCGCGTGTGGAAGTGCGCAGATCCCCACCTGAGCCTTTGACCCACAACACATCCACTTCTGCGCCAGTCAGCGGGTCGGTCATTAATATTTTGGAAGACGTATTGCCGCCGCCCGTATTAGTAATGCGTTGATCCGAACCGAGAATATTACTACGATAGCGCAAGCGCTCCACGGCGTCGAGCTTGTTTGCGGTTTCATCGTCCCATAAGTAATTGACGTGCTGAAAATCTAGTGGTTGTTTACCCATTTTCAATTTTCTTAATCTTCAAAATATAGCTCTTCAAGAGTTTGGTTGACCCGTGGAGCTCCGAATAATGGCAGACTTCGTGTGCGCATTGTATTGCCGAGGTCTTGAACACCCTGTCGGTTAATTTCCTTGATATCTCCAGTCGCTAATGCCAGCAAGATGGATTTTGCGCTCATTTCAAGCAATTCAACCAGCATCAATGTTTCCTTGATATCAGAGCGGGATAGTGTTACCAATCCGTGGCTCTCCATCAGGAAGCTGTTGTATTTTTGTAGGAAAGGCACAAAATTATCAGCAAGTCGCTCAGTGATCGGCTCGGCATATGGCACCAAAGGTACAGGTCCAACCTCAATGGTGGTTTCAGGGAAAATCGGTCGCATCAACCAGTTCTTTTCATTCGAGATCGCCATGGCGCAAACACTGGGCGCGTGGCAATGAACGGCGGAAACAATATCTTTGCGCGCCTTGAAAAAATTCAGGTACATGGGCGTTTCACCCGTTGGTTTGCGCCGTCCTTCGATCACCCTGCCTTCCAAATCGATAAAAACCACATCTGGTGCAGAAATATCCCCTTTATGTAACCTTGTCGGAGTGACCAGCAACAGATTATCTTCCAACTTCCAAGCTAGATTTCCACCGCTGCTTGTAACATAATTTTGATTGGCTAATCTTCTGCAAACAAAAACAAATTCAGCAACCTGAGCTTCGTATTTTATTGTAAGTTTCACGTGATCACTGAGTCCCATAAATACCATTAAGGGTGTACAACCCTCTCACATCGGACACAAGGGGAAAACACGGGGACAAAACAGGATCTGTTTGGTGAAAGCACAATAGGAGCAACTAATATGACTCAAACTTACTGTAGCACAGAATTCAAGGCTAAGATAGTGTGACGGGTATTGGCGGGCAGAAGACTGCCAACGACAGCGGCGAGAGCCCAACTTCGAGACCTACTTGGTAAAAAATAGCTCTGGTGTTTTGGTTGGCCGTCTGATCAAGCCTCAGTGATGAAGCCGGACCGATGATCCAATCCTGGCATCTCGCTTCAAGCCTTGCGTTAAGTTCTCCCGACATGCTAGACTCAACATGAGTTTTATATTCCCATGGGTCACGCGGTTATTCTTACAGTTGATGTCGGCACATCCTCCACCAAGTCCGCTTTATGGTCAGAGCGCGGCGAGGTCATTGGTGAAAGCTCTATCACCTACCCGTTGAACCGACCCAGTCCCATCTCAGCGGAGATTGACGCGCAAATTTGGTGGCGGGCAGTCTGCACAGCTACCCGTTTGATTTTTGAGTCAAGCTCCGTTGACCCTTCCGAGGTAGCAGGCATCGGAGTTGATGGGGTTGGGTGGACGATGGTGCCTGTGGATGCCAATGTAATGCCCTTATTCCCAGCATTGATTTGGCTCGACCGTCGCGCCCAAATTGAAAGCAATTGGCTCGCACGACTCGACGACGCCGACCAACTAATTCGCCTGTGTGGTAACCCCATAGACCCCGCGTATATTACGCCAAAACTATTATGGTTGAAGCATCATCATTCTGCCATCTTCGACCGAACCTTCAAATTTCTGACGTGCTCGGGTTATATCGTAGCCAAACTCACGGGTGAGTTCACCTGCGATTTCACCCAAGCGTATGGGTATCACTTTTTCGACATTGCGAATGAAAGCTGGGATAGTGCCGCTGCGAATCTAGTGGGGGTGCCATACGAAAAGCTGCCGTCACTGTTTGCACCTTCCACCATCATCGGAAAGTTAATTTCTCCAGCCGCAGAGGAACTAGGTTTACCCGCCGGAATTCCGGTAATTGCTGGAGGGCTGGACGCTGCCTTCGGAGCTCTAGGGGCAGGTGTCACTCACGTGGGGCAAACAAACGACCAAGGAGGTCAGGCTGGCGGCATGGGTATGAGTGTGGACCGAATTATCGTTGAACCGAAGTTGATCTTCTCCCACCATGTATTGGGGGGTCAGTATCTTTTACAGAGTGGCACGGTAGGTGGTGGTTCTCTTAACTGGTTTCGCGAAATCATCGGTAGAAAGTCGACGATGCCGTTCGCGACGTACAGCACGTTGGCTGAAACGTCGTCGCTGGGCGCAAACGGGCTAATCTTCATTCCCTATATGGCGGGTGAACGCACCCCCATATGGAACACAAACGCGCGAGGCGTCTTCTTTGGTTTATCGTACTCGACAACCCGCGCTGATATGGTCCGTGCAATTATGGAGGGGTGTGCTTTTGCTGTGTATCACAACTTGCTCATCGCGGAAGCCAAAGGTGTACGTGTACTAGAATGGCTGGGGTCCGGCGGGGCAACACAAAGTGCCGTCTGGTGTCAGATCAAAGCAGATATCAGCAATCGTCCTTTTGTCGTCGCACGTATGCCCAACGGAAAAGAAGGAGGCCATCTCCTCGGCCTTTTTGCCGTGACGGCAACAGCGGTCGGATTGGTAAAGCACGCTGGCTCAGCTGTGGATGAAGTGCTGACCCAACGGACTGTATTTACACCCTCTAGTGACCGACACACTTTATACCAAGGTTATTTCAGCGTGTATGCCAAACTCGTCCAAAAATTACTCGTGGATTTCGAGCGTCTGGCTGATATCACTTCCCGGCCACTTTCCCTGGTTTGATATGAGGGAGTTCCAATTGTGAAAGCCGGTGTTCTTGAGAATAAACAAGAGATTCGGTACAAACAAGTCCCCACCCCACACCTTAACTACGACCAAGTGCTATTACAGGTGAAAGCTGTTTCGATTTGCGGCTCGGACATCATACGATTCTCCAAAGGACATCGCACCTACCCTATTATCCTCGGTCACGAGTGCGCGGGTGTGGTCGCCGAGGTAGGCGCGGCTGTAAGTCCAAGCCTAATCGGAAAACACGCGGCTGTCATTCCAGTCATTCCATGTTTTGCATGTGAGCCGTGCGCGCGGGGATATTATTCCGCGTGCCACCAGTATTCGTTTATCGGTACTCGCCAGAATGGTGGGTTTGCCGATTATATCGTGATGCTTGAACGAAACTTACTGATCCTGCCCGACACAATCCCATTTGAACAGGCAGCCCTAATTGAACCCGCCACAGTCGCCCGGCACATCCTTGACTTGGGTGAGTTTCACGCAGGCCAGCAGGTTATCGTACTTGGTGCGGGTTCTGTTGGCTTGATGGCAGTACAATGGCTGCGTATTCTTGGCGCTGGACTCATCGTCTGCACCGATCTTATCGAGGACAACCTTCGTGCAGCAAAAATGTTGGGCGCCCATGTAGCACTCAACCCAAAAGAGACTGATGTCAACGCTCGCGTCAAGGAACTCTGCGGTGATGGTGTGGATCTGGCACTCGAGGTCGCAGGTTCGCCCCAAACCCTAGCCCAGACTATTCGGGTCACGCGTCCTCGCGGTATCGTGGTGTGCGGGGGAAATCAGCCTGCCGACAAGACTCTACCGATGAGTTTTATTGAAGAATTGATGCGCAAGGAGTTGCGCTTAGTGGGATGCTTCATGTCTTACTCTGCACCTTTTCCCGGCCACGAATGGAGCGATTCGGTTCAAATGATCCAGACTGGTCAGTTGAACCTAGGTGAAATGATCTCGCACCGCTTCCCCTTGTCTCAGATTGAGAAGGTATTTGGCGATCTTGCAGCCCGCACGCTGCCACATCGGAAAATTGTGTTGAACCCTAGTGGGTAGAAAGAGTTTGCTGTGACTTTAGTCAACATCCAACCCTGGGTGCTCCGTGCACAAAGTGAGCACTATGCGATTGGCGCGTTCAACGCTAATACTCTTGAGCAAGCTCAGGCAATCGTTGCTGCCGCGGAGCAGGAACACGCCCCCGTAATCATTCAAGTGAGTCACCGGGCGCTTCAACATGTAGGGGGGGGGGACTCAACTCTAGGCATGCGTTACATGGCATGCATAGGGAGCATCGCCGCAGGTAGCGTGTCTGTCCCCGTTGGTTTGCATCTCGACCATGCTCCGGAGGTAGAGGCTTTGCAGGCGATGGCGCTGGGCTTTACTTCGGTGATGTTCAGTGGTGATGATTTACCTCTAACCGAAAGTATCCGTGTTACTCAAACTTTGCGCGAACAAGCCCATTCTCTGGGAGCAAGTCTTGAAGGTGAACTGGGGCAAGTGCCGCGTGCCAACTACATTGGCAAATTTCCAGCGAGCGTTGTCACCAACCCAGACCAAGCTGCCGAATTTGTCCGTGCTACCAAGGTGGATTCGCTGGCAATTTCCATCGGCTCGGTTCACGGCGTTAATGAGAAAATAATCCGGCTAAATCTGAAGCACCTTGAAACAATTCGAGCAAACGTAAGTGTGCCCCTCGTTCTCCACGGGTCTTCTGGGGTTGTTGATATCGACATTTCGGCCGGCATTGCATTGGGGTTGTGCAAAGTGAATGTGGCGACCCAGTTGAATCAAGTATTTACTGGTGCGGTGCGAAAGGTGCTAGCGGATGCACCCAACGAAATCGATCCTCGTAAGTACTTGCAGCATGCGCGTGAAGCAGTTATTGAACACTTGCGCGAACGAATTTGCTTTTTTGGATCTTCTGCGAAAGCTGCATGACCCTGTGCATCAACCCGAATGTTCCCGTAGGCAAAACTGATCTCGTGCCATATTTTCAACTGCATGACTTTCGATGCTCGCAAAGGTCATCGCGCTGCCAGGGGAGGAAGCTGTAGCGCAGCGCGTGCATTGAATTGTTTTGGGAATCTCTAGTGCTTGCCATTAAGCTGGGGGTGAGCGCTTGTGAGTTTTTGGATTGAATTGCGGCGTTGATACTACCGCGACGCAAGCATCGGCACGGCTACTTTGGGGGCCTGACGCACAACTCCCGGTAACAGGCGTGAGTGACGACACGCACCGGCCCTAAGCGGGGGGCGAAGAGCAAGGCAGCCAGATCAAAGAAAGTGCCTGCAGTTGCCCGCGCATTGCAGGCAGGGCATTTGGCGCTATCTACAGAGTGTGTCCGCTAAAGGTCACTGGATTCTGTAAGCGGATGGGTCCGGTTGGGTTCATCATAGAGGAGGATGGAGGCAGCAGGAGCTGAGATATTTTGACGGGCCAAGCACGGCTACCGTTACGACACTAACACGCTCGCTACTGCCAGAGACAAAAATCGCGCAACGGAATGCTCTACCCGGAGCGATCAATGTCGCAATTCGTAACCTCGAATGTTACCAGAAGTCAAATCTGAATATGGAAGATGGGCACAATCAGTGATTTCACGTCGCGAGGTAGTGTGATTCCATTTCCGGACTTGGCGCTTGATCCGACCCCGAGCTGGTCATTTCTCACTAAAGAAAATGTACAGAGATCGCAGCGTGCAAAGGTGTGATCCAACCGATAACGGGTTACGGCGAGTAAACTTAGTTCTTAAGCAGAAACCAATTGTTTGGTGCAGGCTAGCACTAAAGTGCGGATTGGCAAGCACGGGGTTATCGGGTACTATTTGCTTATGCATAGGTACCTAAGTTTCCAATCTCTACGGCAGGGATCAGAATGAGTAATGGTGCATTTGGGTCCGTCACTTTCCTGCAAGTCGACTGGACGTGGTTGAGAGTGACTCCAACCATGCGACTGGCGAAAGTGTGGCTCTGCCCTACGGTGACAGGGTGAATCTCGCCCCTGAGTCTTGCATTTTACACCCCACTGATGCGCACGGGCTTCTTGTTTGCTTTTTGATTTGATGAATAGACTAAGGGGGAAAACCGCGCTTATCACTGGCTCGGCCCGCGGGATCGGCCTTGCTTTTGCAGAGGCCTATGTCCGCGAGGGTGCGCGTGTGTGCATTGCGGACATCAATCTGACGGCTGCCGAAAAGGCAGTGCGGGCGATTGGACCCGCGGCCATGGCCCTGCATCTGGATGTCACCGATCAGTCCAGCATTGAGGCGGCAGTGTCCCAGACCGAGGCATGTTTTGGTGGGATCGACATTCTGATCAACAATGCCGTCTTGTTTGACGCCGCCCCTATCGTCGAAATCAGCCGAGCTAGCTACGATCGCCTCTTTGCCGTGAATGTGGCGGGACCGATGTTCATGATGCAGGCCGTGGCTAGGGGGATGATAGCGCGGGGTAAGGGTGGCAAAATCATTAACATGGCCTCCCAAGCCGGACGGCGCGGCGAGTCCCTTGTGGCTGTTTATTGTGCCACCAAGGCCGCAATCATCAGCTTAACCCAGTCTGCAGGGCTAAACCTGATTGAGTATGGGATCAATGTAAATGCTATCGCGCCGGGTGTGGTGGATGGCGAGCATTGGGACCAGGTCGACGCTCTCTTTGCGAAATACGAGGGACGACGGCCTGGCGAGAAGAAGAGGCTTGTCGGCGCCGCAGTACCCCTTGGACGCATAGCTACACCAGACGATCTGACCGGCATGGCCATTTTCCTAGCCTCGAAAGAGGCTGATTACATAGTTGCCCAAACGTACAATGTGGATGGCGGGAATTGGATGAGCTAACATCAATTTCACTCAACAGCGCCGCTTTGGCGTCCTTGCCTGCCGGAGTCCAAGGTCCAGTATATGACCGGTCGGCACTGCGACTTGGCATTCTCCACTTAGGGGTCGGCAATTTTCACCGGGCCCACATGGCTGTTTATCTGGACCGGCTGTTTAGCCTTGGGCGTGACCTTGACTGGGCGCTCGTCGGGGCTGGGGTGCGTGCTAACGACACCTTGATGCGTGATCGCCTTGCCGCACAGGACTGGCTGACCACGGTCGTCGAACTGGACCCGACCGGGCTAAAGGCGCGAGTTGTGGGGTCAATGGTCGATTTTGTACCGATTAATGGGGCACTGACAATCAGCCGGATGGCCGACCCAAACATCCGGATCGTTTCTTTGACGATCACCGAAGGCGGGTAGTTCACCAATGAGAACACCGGTGATTTTGACGCGCAACATGCAGACATCGTTCATGATGCGGCCCATCCAGAGACCCCGCGAACCGTGTTCGGGATGATGGTGGCCGCGCTAAAAATGCGCCGTGGCGCGGGCAATGCACCCTTTACCATTCTATCCTGCGACAACCTGCCCGAGAATGGTAGTGTCACCCGCCGCACCGTCACCGGCCTAGCCCACCTGTCCGATCCAAACTTTGCAAACTGGATTGACGCCCACACCGCTTTTCCTAATTCCATGGTTGATTGTATTACCCCAGCCACCTCTGACCGCGAGCGCAGGATGGTCGCTGATCGCTTCGGAATCACTGACGCGGTTCCTGTGACTTGCGAGCCGTTCCGGCAATGGGTACTTGAGGACAATTTCCCACAAGGCCGCCCAAAATTAGAGCTGGTTGGGGCTGAATTTGTTTCTAATGTAGCCCAGTACGAGCTGATGAAGCTCCGCATCTTAAACGGAGGTCATGCCGCAATCGCCTACCCTAGCGCATTGTTGGGTCATTGGTTCGTGCATGACGCGATGGCGGATGCGCGCATTTCCGGTTGGCTCGACCGGCTGACCCAAACCGAAATTGTGCCCACGTTGCAACCTATAACCGGGGTCAGCTATGAAGCTTACCGCCAGAAAATTGCCGAGCGGTTCAGCAACCCCGCTTTGGGTGACACGATCCCGCGGCTGTGTTTAGACGGATCGAAGCGCCAGCCCTTGTTCCTCTTGCCTACTCTGCGGCAGGCCTTAGCCGAAAACCGACCCTACCATGGGATTTCGCTCGAGGTTGCTTTGTGGTGCCGCTACTGCGCAGGCATGGACGAGGCTGGCAATGCTATACCGCCCAATGATGAAAATGCCGCCGATCTGAAGTCAAGGGCACTTGCGGCCAGGACCGATCCGTTGGTGTTTTTGTCCAACACATTGGTATTTGGAACCTTGGGTCAGGATCAAAGGTTCACTAGCTCCTTTGCTATGGCGCTTGCCTCCCTCTGGTCGAACGGGGTTGAAGCAACACTTGCGGCCTACGCGCCAAAGATTTGAAGATACTTGACTACCAGCACTTCGGCCTACCGGACTGAGGCGTAGTCGATCAGGCGGCCATCTAGAGACATGGCACCATTGCCCGTGGCTCCCGCCATTTCCAGCACCCCAGGGGTCTGGAGAATGCGGATCACTTCGCCCTTGAACGGGCAGTCGCCTCGTTGGCGACGGCTTTCTGGAATGCACCTCGAGCGAGCCGATCTCCAGTTTGCTTTTTAGGACAGCGCCATCGGGGCTAAAGGCGCCGATTATCGTGGTTTTGAGGTAGGTTCCAATGGCGCAGTCGCCCAACCCAAAATGCAAGCTCTCGTTTTGCGTCGAAGCGAGTGAAATCTGTAACCGCTTTCTTGAAAATCGCGGCACGCGTACAGTTGATGTCAGGCCGACTAATCAGCCAGTAATCTGTGCGATCAACGCCCCGTACCACAACTTTTACTGCCATCTGGGTTGCCGGTCGGGTAGATCTCAGTAAATTGACAAGATTGCCGGTATCCGCATATTTGAAATTCAATGGTTTTTGATTTCTGTCCTTTCACAATCTGGTAAATCTCGTACAGTAGGGCAATCGCCTGCCCCTCGCCGCTTAGCCGCCGTAGGTACAAACTCACGCAGCCCATGCCCGGCAGACTGTAGTGCGGCGGTGTGCGTGGTGCGGTAGCAACATCATCTCGCACCTCCTAAAGAAACAGAATACCCACCAGAATAACCAGAAGGCTGTGCCCAGTCTCGCGAATACCCAATACATCGTCAACGCCGCCAAAGCAAAGCCGTTGCGTGCCCATACCATCCCTGCCAAGGTGATGCGCGTCTGCCAACGCCGCATGATTTTTTGGGTGCCTTGCCCTGTTCCAAGCTTCATGCACAACTCACCCAACATCATCTTCTCAGTGACACACAAGGCTTCAAGCTAATCCTCCATTGCAACGATACGCTCCGGAAGCACCGCCGCCACCCTCATAGTGGCTGCCTGCGTCAAGTAGATGGGGACGCTCCGCAATCCCTCTCATCGCGCTCCTTGCGTACAAAGCCATCACGCTCGATATTGTCAATGAAGGTAACCAAGTTACTACAGCTCCTGAGCACCGTACCGCTAATTTCGCATTGGATCATTTATCCTAAGTGATACGGCACTTCAAGCACGGCGATCTACTAAGTGGTCACGTCCCAGCCGTGCTTTATTCCACCAAACGCGCTGGCACGGAGCTGGTATGGAGGATGAGTAGTTACCAACAGTCGCTGAGCATAACAAGCTCAACGGCGATCGAATCTTTTCAGACCGGTTCCGGGTAAGGTTCCGCGCTCGACTGCAATCCTGATAGCTCATCCTCCGCCGATGAAAACAGTGCTTGCCAACGCGCTGCAGCTAATCGGCTATCGAGCCGATGCAGTGCTGCCTAGCAGGTTGCCGCTGCATACGGCATTGCGGTAGCAGAGCGTACAACTGGAAGTGGGGGTTTGCGCAGCGTTCTCCGACTTCACACCACTTGGCAATAATTTCAGCAGCTTAGGTAACTGGGCTCGGCAATTACCGACACGCGCACGCGAAGGCGCTCCTGCGTTGGATCTCGTGTAGATAAGCTCTGCGATTATGCCCGCAGACAGCTATGCTACTTGGATGGGTATGTACTCGCCGGCGAACCGACTGCGCGTTTCCGTCGACGTTGGCAGTGGTGTTGTTTCTGAGACTCGCAACTGGTTGTTTGAAACCCGACGTGCGCCTAATTCAATTGCGTCACCGCTGCCACGCTGAAGGCAGCACAGCCGATGTCCGCAAGGCAGGGCAATATGCTGAGAAACATCAACGCCCCGGACCCATAGGAGCTATGTGCCGATATTCC
>SXGQ01518044.1_pt1 | contig 12853 bp, 20 predicted proteins | sample 3178371 | NCBI WGS metagenome assembly SXGQ01 (sample SAMN11356859, study PRJNA531348) | freshwater metagenome | isolation source: freshwater sample F1-20 | place: China: Fuxian Lake, Yuxi | collected 2017-12-25
AGAACGTTAACTCAAAATTTTGATCTTTATAAAGATAAAATAATTCACAAAGATAATTTACCCTCGGCTAGACAGTACCTTCCTGACATGTTATAATACAGATTCATAACGGAGGTTATATGTTTGAATCAATCGAAATTCGTCAAGTGGCCAATGGTTTCATTGTGATAGTCAATCTAGAAGACGAAACTAGGGAGTATGTGTTTGATACTGCTCGCAAGGCCATGAGCCATATCAAGCAATTTGTTGCGCCAAAAGCCGGCGAATAAATAGTGTTATTCAACAATCAATGAGGATTCATGTCAAAAAAAGTATTAATCACCGGCGGTGCTGGATTCATCGCACATCATGTAATTGACTTAATTTTACATACCACAGATTGGCATGTGATCTGTTTGGACAGACTAGACATCAGTGGCAATCTAAATAGGTTACATGATATGCTGCAGGATCATGATCCAAAAGAAGTAAGTAAAAGGCTGCGCATTGTGTTTCATGATCTCAAAGCCGAAATCAACAGCCAAATTGTACACGATATTGGGCCAGTGGATATAATTTTACATCTGGCTGCCGGTAGTCATGTGGATCGTTCTATTGCCTACCCAATGGAGTTCGTGCAAGACAATGTGGTAGGTACTGTAAACTTATTAGACTATGCCAGAAAAAACCATCCTAGTTTGGAGAAGTTTGTATACTTTTCCACTGACGAGATATTTGGGATTGCACCACCTGGTGTTTCCTATAAGGAATATGATAGGTATAACTCCACTAATCCCTATTCCGCATCAAAAGCAGCAGCCGAGGAGTTTTGCGTGGCATATGAAAACACTTACAAATTGCCTATCATTGTAACACACACAATGAATGTGTTTGGCGAACGGCAGCATCCAGAAAAATTTATTCCGGCAACTATTCAAAAGGTAAGAGATGGCGAAACGGTTATTATACATTCGGATCCCACCCGGACCGTTGCAGGAAGCAGGATGTATATTCATGCTCGAGACGTTGCTGAGGGTCTTATGTTCATACTCGGTCTCAAGAACTATCGTCATAGGGGAGACTATGGTCACGCCCACTGTCCCAAGTTCAACTTGGTTGGTACTGAAGAGATTGATAATCTTACTCTTGCACAAATGATTGCACAGGCAGTGGGCCAAGAACTCAAGTATGAAATGACCGACTTCCATACCAGTCGACCCGGACATGACATGCGCTATGCACTGGATGGCGGTCTTCTCAGAGAATTAGGTTGGGAACCAAAGATCAAACTCAGTGAACGTATTAAAGAAGTTGTAGATTGGACTTTGGCAAACGAAAGATGGTTACGAAAATGATCAAACATGGTTTCGTAGTTACAAGTGCAGTAAACAGCAAATTTGGAGTTTATAGTGCTGCTGCACGTATGCAGCAAACAATCACAACATTACAGAATGTTCGAAGCCGTGTACCTGATTGTAAAATAGTTGTTATGGAATGTGCTGGAACGCCACTGACAGATGCTCAAAGTGAGCTAATTGAAGAAAACTGTGATTTGCTGTTGGACTTCAGCAGTGATCCAGATGTGCAGGCAATTTATCAAAGCGACAATTGGGATGTGGTAAAAAATTCCACAGAAATCATGTGTTTTGGTCGCGCACTGCGCATGTGTCAGGACGACGGGGACTTTGCAGGACTAGACAGAATACACAAGATGTCAGGTCGCTATGTGCTTAATGATGAGTTTGATTTGGCAGTGTACGAACAACATGTTGATCGAGTCATAATTGGTCCAAAACATGCCAGCCAATTTCCATATCAGGTCACTGGAATTGAACTACAGTACATGGCTCGACTGTGGAGTTGGCCGGCCGATCAAACTGAACAGATCATTGAAGTGTACAACAACAGCTTGAACTACATTGGTCAGCGTGTGAGTCAAGGCGGCTACGCCGATATCGAACATGTGTTGTATAAATTTTTGCCCCAAGATCTAGTGACAGAGCTGCCGGTGTTGGGTGTAGAAGGCAGCATTGCACCAAACGGCGCTGCCATAAGGAACTGATATGGAAACAATAACCGAACTTGAACAGTGTGTGGCCTGTGGATCACACAACCTAGAATTGACATTGGATCTGGGTCAACAACCATTGGCCAATGGTTATCTTGATAGCGCTGATCAATCAGAAGAAGCCTATCCATTAGCAGTGAATCGTTGTCATGAGTGCAATCATTTGCAGCTGACTCATGTGGTCAATCCTGAGCTGATTTACAAAAATTATTCGTATGTGAGTGGTACCAGTCAGACCTATCTAGATTACATGGATTGGTTTGCACGTTGGTGCAGAGAATATGCCAACTGTTGGCACGGCACAGTGTTGGATATAGGTTGCAATGATGGTAGTCAATTGGATGCATTTGCTCGAATTGGATTCACCACCTACGGAGTTGATCCAGCCGAAAATTTGTACGATATAGCCAAAAGCAAAAAGCACAAGGTTGTGTGTGGTTTCTGGGACAAGGACACAGCCAAAAAACTAAAACACGACAAGTTTGACATAGCCGTATCACAAAACGCATTTGCACACATACCTGATCCTGTAAAATATTTGAAAACACTGGAAAAGGTCATGAATCCAAAAGGATTGTTTTTTGTGCAGACCAGCCAGGCCAACATGGTTGTGAACGGAGAATTTGACACAATCTATCACGAACACATCAGTTTCTACAATATCAAATCCATGAAAAAATTGGCCAAACAGGCCGACTGGGAACTGTATGATGTCATCAAAACACCAATTCACGGCACCAGCTATGTGTTTGTGTTGAGCCCCACACATCGGCGTCCTCGACACATTGAAAATTTACTGGCCTGGGAATCTAATTTACAAAAGGCAGAAACTTACACCGCGTGGGCACAGCGAGCGCAGCAAATAAAATTAGATTTTGAATCAACATGTCAAGATTACAAACAATCCGGATTTAGAATCATAGGCTATGGCGCAGCAGCCAAAGGCATGACCTTGCTGAACTATGTGAGTGATGTAGAAATGGACTGTATCATCGATGACAATCCACTCAAGCAAGGCAAGTTCAGTCCAGGCAAGAAAATACCCATAGTGAGTTCTGATAGCATTGCCAAGCTGCCGCTATCCGAGCGTGTGCTGTTTGTACCTTTGGCCTGGAATGTGTTTGACGAAATCAAACACAAGATACTGCAACATCGCGGCCATGCAGATGACAGATTCTTACGTTACTTTCCTGAGGTCACAGTTGAATATTGAACGACCTTTGCAAATTCTAGTGCGTAGGCGTGCAGCACTGGGCGATGTGATCATGAGCACTGGTGTGGTTCGCGAACTTAAAAAACGCTATCAATGTTTGATTGACATTGCCACTGAGTTTCCCAATGTGTTTGATAATAATCCGCATGTGCGAGCCATATACCATACCAATGCAATGCCTGATCCTGCCAACTATGATTTATACATTAATCTGGATAATGCCTACGAAAGCAATCCTGTCAATCATTACCTTGACAGTTATTTCTATCGCGCTTTTGGCACATCAACGGTGGATACTCAAGAACCCGAACTGTTTACGTCAAATCAAGATGCAGAAATAGTCAATAATTTTTTTCAAAATAACATTATTGACGAATACATTGTTGTTCATATCAGACAGTGGCATTGGCCATTAAAAAACATGAGTTGGGACACTTGGTATAAGGTATTTGAAATCTTGTTTAGTGTACGTACAGATTTTAAGATTGTTTGTGTAGGCACAGCACAAGATGGCTATGTGGAGCATCCCCTGTTTGTGGATGCCAGAGATCAACTCAACTTGCAACAACAACGACTGTTGATGGATCATGCCAGATGTTTTGTTGGCATCGACTCAGGTCCTTATCATATTGCAGCAGCCAGTCAAACACACATGATCAGTTTACATACACATTTACTACCTGAACGTATTGTGCCGCAGCACAAACCATCAACAGCAATCAAAGCCGACATAGACTGCGTGGGGTGCAATGACAATCAAGCACGACCTGTTGCTCAAGTTGTTTGCAAACACGGAGATTTCCGTTGCAGTAACAGTTTCAATGCCGATCGTATTGCACACAACATACTAGAAATTCTATGAATTGTGATCGGTGTCATTATTGTTTACAACATGTACGCGACACAAACGGACTGCTTGTTACGGCCAGTAAAATGATCTTGTGTGAAATTTGTGGCAACAAAAGATGTCCACATGCCACAGATCATAGATTGACCTGTACAGCCAGCAACGATCCAGGCCAGGCCGGCAGCATGTATTCTAACATGAATTTTAGAACACTAGACGAATGAAAACATATAAACACTCAGGAACCTTTGGTGATTTGATTTACAGTTTGAGCGTGGTCAAAAAAATGACACCGGGCATGTTTGTTGTGGCATTGGAAAACATCGAACAGTGTGTGGCCCAGTACGGTTACCGACCTGACGAAGTGGACCCGGCACATCGTGGCAGATTCACATTTCAAGATTATCAGATGTTGGTGCCCTTGTTGCGCAGACAGAGTTACATTCGGGATGTGGGCACATGGACTCCAGGTACCAGTCAACCAGACGTGGATCTGGATCAGTTTCGCGGCGTGCTGTTTAGAGGATTTGAAGGCAACTATGTGGAAGCCTATCATAGAACATTTGGTCTGCCATTCACTGCAGACATGTTGAATGAAACCTGGCTGGAAGCAGATGCTAAACGAATAGCGCCGGTGGTTATCAATAGAACATCAAGATATAGATGTCCCCAGGGCACAGGATCGTGGCAAGGCTTGCTAGAGCAGGCCCACATTTCGCAGAACGGTATATTTGTTGGTACATCAGATGAACATAAAGATTTTGAGAAAAGCACAGGCTTTAGTGTACAATACTATTCGGTAACTGATTTTAAAGAACTTGCCGATGTTATTGCTGGTGCTGATCTGTTCATGGGCAATCAAAGTGCTGCATACAGTTTGGCCATGGGACTAGGCAAAGCTTCGGTGCTGGAAACAATCAAAATCAAACCCTTGGTGAATAATGAATGTTATTTTCCAAGACATAACTGTCAATATTTTTAATGAAAATTTTACTAATAGGCGACAACGGTATTGATCAGTATCAATATGGCACTGTGACAAGAATCAGTCCAGAAGCTCCGGTACCAATAGTCAATTACACACACACTGTGACTAGACCGGGCATGGCTGCCAATGTCAAAGACAACTTGGAAAAATTGGGATGCACAGTGGAATATGTGCATGGTATTAAAACCTGTACCAAGACTCGAGTAATTGATTCAAGAACCAAACAACATCTGGTGAGAATAGATCAAGATCAGCCTAGTCGTGCCGTAAAAATTGACTATACCAACATAGAACAATATAATTGTGTTGTTGTCAGTGATTATAACAAAGGGAGTGTTGATTATGACACGATTGAAAATCTTCGCAAGCGTTACTCGGGTCCAATATTTGTTGACACAAAGAAAAGCGACCTGGCCCGCTTCGAGGGCTGTTTCGTCAAAATCAATCAAGTGGAATATGAGGCGGCTCGAACATATCCTACAGATCTTATTGTTACCCTTGGTCGAGACGGTGTAACATATCAAGATCATAAGTTTTCTACTCCACAAGTAGAGGCGTTTGATGTATGCGGGGCAGGCGATACTTTCTTGGCTGCTCTCGCATACAACTACGTTTTAAGTCAAGACATCATTGCTGCAATCAAATTTGCCACCCGGGCTGCCAGTGTCACTGTACAGCATATTGGAGTGTATAGTCCAACTTTGGAAGAAATAGGAATTTTATGACAAGACTCAACGGACACGTAAACAAAGCATGGGGCCACGAAGATATTTGGGTGACCAATGACAAGTACTGTGGCAAGTTCATGCATTTCAACAAGGATGCACGATTCAGTATGCATTTCCACAGTGAAAAAGATGAAGCATGGTATGTGTTGAGCGGCAAGTTTGTGGTCAAATGGATTGATACCACAGTTGCAAAAACACATGAAAAAGAATTGGTGGCCGGTGATACATGGCATAATCCGCCTTTGTTGCCACATCAATTGATCTGTTTACAAGCAGGCACAGTGATAGAAGTTTCAACCCCAGATTCTGTAGAGGACAATTATCGTGTATTCCCCGGGGACAATCAACAGTCGTAGAGTGATAGTAAATGGCACGTTTGACATACTGCATCGTGGCCATTTGGAAATGTTGAAATTTGCCAAAAGTCAAGGATCTTATTTGCTTGTGGCCATTGACAGTGACAGATTGGTACGCGAACTCAAAGGTGATTCGCGGCCAATCAACAATCAAGAAGATAGAAAATTTGCATTAGAAAGTCTCAAATGTGTTGATGCAGTTTGGATTTTTGACAGTCAATCTGAGTTGGCACACATTTGTCAAATTTTTCGCCCTGATCTCATGGTCAAAGGATCCGACTATCGTGGCAAAACAATCACAGGATCCGAGTATTGCAACTACATCAAATTTTATCCTTTGGTTCAAAACTATTCAACGAGTGGCATAATTGAAAATATTAATAACCGGAAGTAGAGGCTTCATTGGCAGCCATGCTGTCAGTTTCTGGCACAAACAAGGTGGCCATGAAATTGTTACCTATGAGTGGGATGAACACACACTGCCCAGGATAGAAGGACTTGATTGGGTTTTTCACTTTGGTGCAATTAGTAGCACCACTGAACGCAATGTTGCCAAGATCATGCGACAGAATTATGATTTCAGTGTATGGTTATACGAAGAGTGCAGAAAACACAATGTCAATATTCAATGGAGTAGCAGTGCGAGTGTGTATGGCCTTGGCACAAATTTTACAGAAACCGCCCCGGTTGATCCGCGGAGTCCCTACGCATGGTCTAAATATTTCTTCGAACACTATGTACAACATCATCCGACGCATGTTCGGTGCCAGGGATTTAGATACTTTAATGTCCATGGTGCGAACGAACAACACAAAGGTACCCAAGCCAGCCCATATTATCAATTTGATATTCAAGCTAGATCCACTGGAATTATAAAAGTGTTTGAAGGTAGTGAACAGTTTCGTAGAGACTTTGTGCCGGTTGAACAGGTGCTTGCTGTGCATTATCAATTTATCAAACAAGGCGTGGATGAAAACGGAGTGTGGAACATTGGCACAGGAACCACACGATCATTCTGGGATGTTGCCAAGGACAAGGCCAATCAGTACGGCGCACTGATTGAAAAGATTCCGTTTCCAGATCATCTTGCTTACAGTTATCAACGCTATACCTGTGCGGATCTTACAAAATTAAATCGTACTCTTGATGTTTTTTAACATAAGTCAAACAAAATTATCCAATTTTCCTTATCATTACAGACACAACAATCTTGTTGTAAATCTTGATGCTGGGTGGAATCAAATTGCCGATCTATATAACAACAAAATTTTTTACAAAGGTTATGTAGATGATAACAATATCCATAATTGTGTTTTGGATATAGCGCAACAAGAAGAGCCTGAATTCGTTGGTAATTTTTGCGTTATCAAATGTTTTGATCAAGGCATTGCTGTCAAAACAGACAAATACAGAAGTTTTCCACTGTGGTTTGATAGCTCACACGGGTTGACCAATTTGATCAAGTGTGGTAAAGCTATACACACTGATAGTTTTGCCATGATCACCGACAGTGGTGAACTGGTTGAATCCAAGTTTGATGCAATAGGAACTATCTATAATGATACTTTGTCGTTACAAACTGTGATTGATAGAGTTGATTCGATACTGAGTCAAAAAATACAAAATTTTGTGAATAACAATCGAGATCGTTCGCTGTATGTGTTCCTAAGCGGCGGAGTAGATACCATGTTACTTTATTCATATGTGAAGAAATTCGACATTCCGCACAAATTGATAAGATATCTACACACCGATTTAGATTATTTCTTTTTGAAAAACCATCAAACAATACATAGCTTCTGGGGATTTAGACAAGCACACCATTGGGAACATCCTTGTGTACTTTTATCTGGAGCGCCAGGAGATGAATTCACTTTACGCAGTCCTACTACAGCTAACATGATGTTGAGATACCACGGCACCGGTATTGATGAATTAATTAAAGATCAAAAAAATTCTTTGCATTATTCCTACTTTGTAAAATATCTTGACCTTTTCAATCAACAGGCACAAATAAAATTTGATTCATTTACACAGGCTGTTGACAATTGTTTGAATATGATTCTCAATGATTATCAGCACTGGCATATTGGAAACACTTACTATTTCACACCATATCGCGATACAGAAATTTTTAAAACTATAGCCAGATTGCCTAAAGAGGATTTGATTAATCAAATATTTGCCAGTATAATTCAAATCAAAATTATTACAAAAAATGCTCCTGAACTATTAGCAGCACTATCTACTCAAAAAAATACAGCTAACTATATGGAAAATTTGTCTACGCTATATACCGAGCTACCTCAGGGCAGTACTCGCTTATACTGATTTTTTTTACTCGATCCATATCCGCAACAAAAGTTTTAAATTTTTGATTCTGTACGGGATCAAAATGCGCATTTTTCAAATTGTTGATTATTGATTGCAGTGCATTAATTGCATTATGCATTTGTCCGTGTTCAATATTGGCTTGACCAAGATCATGAATAGACTTTGACAATCGAGCAATGATTGGCTCTCTGTGTTGTTCAGGTATAACACTTTCATTCAAATGCGTTTCACTTACTGGTCCAAAAGTAATTAGATTGGGCCACTGATCCACAAACAAGTCAATCACGTCGCTGAGATACACATAGTTATAGACTGATTGAGTAACATTCACACGTAAATTGAATTTGCTCATTGATTTTACTGTCTGAAAGTTTTTCCAAACTGTATTCCAATCTGTTCCAAATCTTACATATTCTGCAGCACGACCGGTTGCATCTATACTAAAAACCAAAGTCAATTTCTTGTTACAAGAGTTTAAAAAGTCAACAGGCAATGTTGATCCATTGGTAAAAACCAATAACTCAGCATTTGAATTGTTGTTCCACCATTCCAAGAAATTGACACAATTTTTATCATAGAATGGTTCGCCTCCTAATAGAACAATCGAACGTATACGGTCAACGACAGGAAGTAAAAAATCAAAATTTTTAAAAGTGGTTGTTTGTTCAGTATCTACTGAGCTTAGTAAAATTTTCTTGTCTTTAACAAAGTTGATTTGATTGTAATACGAAGCTACCCTACTGCTAGCCGCTGGCCAACAAGTCTGGCACGCAAAATTACACACAGATCCAGGTCTGATTTCCAAGGTTATATCGTCATCACTGTAGTTTGCGTAAGAATTATTGCCGCCCAATCTAATGCTATCCTGTCTTACACCATCCTCGTGATGTTTACAATAACCGCAGTTTTCCGGCCAAATGTTATTTTCTAATAAGGTTCTTGCTTGGACCACGTCTGGATGTTGATGCCAGTTTTTGATATCTACTTTGTCCAGCCTGTGATTATTTTTGAATTCGTTGTCAAATTGCCACACACAGCATGGTTTTACAACATCTTGATAGGCAATAGCTAGCCCGTGATTTAAAAATTTACATTCCATAGTTGACAATAATATTTAAGTAATATATAATAGCACACTATGAAATATTTTGCATATGGAATGAACACTAATGTAGCGGAGATGGAACGCCGTTGTCCTACGGCTGTTTGTATAGGCGCCGCTTGGATCGACAATTATGAATTTGTGTTCCGTACTCATGCTGACATTGCTGAATCTGCAGGCAGCATTTGTTATGGTGTGCTATGGGATATTTCAAAAGCTGATCTTAAAGCTTTGGATCGCTTAGAAGGCTATCCGTACTACTACAACCGATTCCGTGTGCGTGTGAATCTAGGTGATCATTTTGTGTATGCACTCACATATCAAATGACGGATCAAACTTATATTCAAGAACCCGGTCGCGGTTACTTAGAAATGGTCACTAAAGGTTACAAGCAAAATGCCGTGCCCACAGCCCAAATTGACCAGGCTATAAATATGGTATGCTTATCTCAGGATTGGACGAGTGCGGAATACCCGTATATACAGCCTGCAATGACGCCGGGCTTTGTTTGATCCGCACAAGAGATAGACAACTGGCTGTGTTTGTAAGTGAAGCCAGCCGCGGCGTTAATCCCGAGCTTAGACTTACAGTGGGCGGTGACCCTGGCACTCACACAAAAAATCCTCCAATTTGGCAATTTGTAAGAAAGTTAGCAAAATAGCAACTTTGTTGCTAGAATTGCAACCATTGACCATAATAGTCCATTTTGCTATACTGTAGGCTAAGTTAAACAAAAGGAGCGAACTATGACAATACTTGAACTAGCCAATCAACTCAAAGCCGTCTACGACCTACACGGTGATATTGAAGTGTTCTTCACGGATCCTAACAGTAATCAAGGCCCATTTGCTGTGGGCAGTACTGATTTCCGTGTAGCAGAAGAAGATGAGTATCCCGAGGACTATAATATGCCCGCAGGTTACAAATTTGTTGAGTTGACTAACTAAGGAGCACACAATGGCTTATATGAGTCAAGAGCACAAGGCTAAACTGGCACCCACTATCCGGGCTATTTGCAAAAAGTATGGCGTCAAAGCCAGCCTGAGTGTGCGTAATCACAGCACCTTGGTACTAACGGTCAAGCAAGGCACCATTGACTTTTATACTGATTACGGCAATCCCGAAGGTGCCCGCCAATTTGGCATCCAAGTAAATCCCTACTGGTATCAAGATCACTTTGTGGGTCCGAGCAAAGAATTCCTCGGTGAAGTTATTCCGGCCATGTACGGTCCCGACTACTACGATGAATCCGATGCACAAGTAGATTACTTTCACTGCTCGCATTATATTGATGTAGATATTGGTCGGTGGAATCAACCGTATGCACTGGTAAAATAATGGGATATGCTGTGTTAGGTGAACGTGATTTGCGTTGGCAACCACGCCCGGGACTGGAAGGTCCATTTTGGTTTGCCACAGGCCGTGTGCTATACTACGATGTTCGTGCAGGCGAGTACTGGGATCCACTTACAGACTTTTATGTGCCTGCAGACGAAGTGGCAGAACTACACAGCGAATTGACCAGGATGCTTTCGAGATAATGTTTGCTTTTTATATCATATTTTTATCATTCCATTTCTTTATGAGTGGTATGCTGACCAGTGCCATACTTACCAACGTGGCAGAAGGACGGCCCACCAAGTTGAATGTGTATGTGTTTGCTGTGCTTTGCTTTGTTTTTGGATTGTATCATACCATAGCCCTGATAGGATATAGCCGTGTCTAAACAACGACAACTATTATTTTCTGTTACCAAGGATGACTGCGATTGGAGTTACACCAAAGGAAGTGGTGCGGGCGGACAGAAGCGAAACAAAACCAGTAGCGCAGTTCATTGTCGCCATAGAGCATCGGGGGCCAGAGGTTACAGTGAAGCCAGTCGTAACCAATTGGACAATCGACGAGATGCCTTTGTCAAAATGTGCGAAACAGAAGAATTTAAAAAATGGCACAAGCTGGAAACGCTGCGTAAAACCGGAATGATGGATCAAATTGATCGTAAAGTTGCTGAGGAATTGACAAAAATAAAATTGGAAATTAGAATAGACGGTCGTTGGACTGAAGTGCATGAAAGCCAATTGGTTGATGATCCGGCAGATTTTCGATTTGAGGTACATGCGTAATGAACGAACGATTGAAACAACTTGCTGAACAGGCTGGTATCGAGTTGCCTGACAGTTCAGCATACAATAGTCATGTTTATAGAAATAGCGTTGAACGGTTTGCCCGGTCGATTGTGGCCGAATGTCTTGATATTGTTGAGGACGAGGATGATGGCAGTGTGGATACCAAAAGTGTTCGTTGGGCAATGATAAGAATCAAAAAGCATTTTGGAGTTGAATAATGTTCTGGTTTATGATTTGTGCTGTAATACTAGCGTGGATACTACGGTAAACTGCCACATACACATATACTGGCGTAATTAAAGTTTGACACCAGCCTGGTAGTACTATACACTATCAAGAGCTGGACTCTGTCCAGTCCCATAATAGGAGACAATATGGCTGGACGGAATTTTTTATTTGTACCTGGACCTACTAATGTTCCAGATCGTGTACAACGGGCTATGGTAGTATCACAAGAAGATCATAGAAGCCCGGACTTCCCAAAAATCACAAGACAAATTACACTGGGATTGAAACGGGTATTTCGAGCCGACAACGGAATACCATTTGTATTTCCAAGTTCGGGCACAGGCTGTTGGGAAGCGGCACTTACTAACACACTGTCACCAGGTGATCGAGTTCTAGCAGCAAGATTTGGACAGTTCAGTCACTTGTGGATTGACATGTGCCAACGACTTGGCCTAGAAGTAGACATTGTAGACTGTGAATGGGGCACTGGTGTTCCGCTAGATATCTATCATGAAAGATTGGCAGCAGATACGGATCGCAAAATCAAAGCGGTACTAGTATGCCATAACGAAACTGCCACCGGGGTCACATCAGATGTGGCCGGTGTTCGCCGGGTGCTCGACGCAGCGGATCACCCGGCATTGTTGTTCGTAGATTGTGTATCAAGTCTAGCCAGCATTGATCTAAGATTTGATGAATGGAAGATTGACATGGCAGTATCGGGATCACAAAAAGGTCTAATGCTGCCCGCCGGACTAGGCATTCTGTGTGCAAGTATGAAAGCATTAGAATTGAGGCATACAGCAAAGCTGAAAAGAAGTTATTTTGATCTTGATGTCATGTTTGCAAGTAATAACACAGGTTACTATCCTTACACACCAGC
>SXGQ01087996.1_pt1 | contig 12852 bp, 13 predicted proteins | sample 3178371 | NCBI WGS metagenome assembly SXGQ01 (sample SAMN11356859, study PRJNA531348) | freshwater metagenome | isolation source: freshwater sample F1-20 | place: China: Fuxian Lake, Yuxi | collected 2017-12-25
ACCACCAACTTGTCGCGCGGTATTTCGACATCGATGTTTTTGAGGTTATGTTCTCTAGCACCCTTAACAATTATTTTATCGTGCATAAGTTCTCCTCGATTTGCTTTATTATTGGACGCAAAATCAGCTATAAATTGTACGCCTTATGTCAAGATTATTCAAGAGTATTTATGTACTACTTTATTTTTTTACTTTTAATAACATCTTTTATTTCTTCTATTTGGTCACGCAATTCGGCAGCCTTCTCGAATTGTAAATTAGCAGCTGCCATTTCCATTTGTTCATTTAGTTGCTTACTTAGATAGGCCAGCTCATCTTTGGGTACTTTATAAAAATCAATTTCCTCGACATCTACAGTCTCGGCTTCTACTTCCGAACGCAAAGATTCGGCTATAGCTTTTTTAACCGTGGTTGGTGTAATACCGTTTTCTTTATTGTGTCGCTCTTGTAGCTCGCGTCGATTTTTGGTTACATCAATTGCTCGTTGCATACTCCCTGTCATGTTATCTGCATACATGATAACCTTGCCTTCCTGATGTCGTGCTGCTCGGCCAATTGTCTGAATAAGTGATGTCTCTGAACGCAAAAAGCCTTCCTTGTCGGCATCGATAATCGCAACCAAGCTAACTTCTGGCAAATCCAGTCCCTCGCGAAGCAAATTAATGCCGACTAAAACATCATAAATTCCAGCCCTAAGATCCCTTAATATATCGCTCCGCTCCAGTGTGTCTACATCGGAATGCAAATACTGAACTTTGATATTTAATTCATTTAAGTAGTCGGTTAGGTCCTCGGCCATTCGCTTAGTAAGCGTTGTTACCAAAACTCTTTGACGCTTTTTAATGCGATCTCGAATTTCTGCAATAATATCATCTACTTGGTTGTCGCTAGGCCTAACCTCTACAATTGGGTCAAGAAGACCTGTTGGTCTTATAATCTGATCGACAGTCTGCTCAGATCTGCTTAGTTCGTATGTGCCTGGAGTTGCTGATACATATATAACTTTATTTATATGTCTTTCAAATTCAGTAAAGTTTAGCGGTCGATTATCTAGTGCACTTGGCAATCGAAAACCGTGCTCAATTAAATTTTCTTTGCGCGCTCTATCTCCACTATACATACCTCCAACCTGAGGAATCGTCATATGGCTTTCGTCTATTAACATCAAAAAATCATCTGGGAAGTAGTCCATTAAAGTGGCCGGTTGTTCGCCAGGCTCGCGATTGGTCAAATATCTAGCGTAGTTTTCAATCCCCTTTACATAGCCAGTCTGCTCCATTATTTCGATATCGTATTTAATTCTATTTTCTAGACGTTGGGCCTCTAAAAACTTAGCATTGGATTTAAACCATTCAACACGCTCTGCAGCTTCGGTTTTTATTTTCTGAATGGCCACTTCAAGCTGTTGTTTTGGAGTAACATAATGTTTTGCTGGAAAAACGTTAAGTTCGTTAAGTTTACCCGTAACCTCACCCGTAAGATAATCAATTTGCTTGATACTATCGATGTCATCGCCAAAGAATTCTATGCGATAAGCACATTCCTCCCCAATAGGAAAAATGTCTAGGTTTTCTCCTCGAACCCTAAAAGTACCTCTCTCGAAACTTATATCGTTACGCTGATATTGTATGTCATTTAGCTGCCTTAGGAGCTTATCTCGTTTGCGGACTTCGCCAAGCTTTAATTTAATTGTCATTCCCTGGTAGTCATCAATACTACCAATACCATAGATACAGCTTACTGAAGCAATAATAATTACATCTTTTCGACTCAATAAGCTTGCAGTTGCAGCGTGTCTTAATCTATCAATTTCTTCGTTGATATCGCTATCTTTTTCTATATAAGTATCACTGCGTGCGATATAGGCTTCTGGTTGATAATAATCGAAGTAACTAACAAAATAATGCACTGCGTTATCAGGGAAGAATTCTTTGAATTCACCATAAAGTTGAGCCGCCAAGGTTTTGTTGTGGCTCAATATCAAAGTCGGCTTACCGTAATTTGCTATTACGTTAGCCATCGTAAAAGTTTTGCCTGATCCAGTAATACCCAAGAGTGCCTGCTCTTTGTATTTGTTACGCAGACCCTCGGTCAATTTTTTGATTGCTTCAGGCTGGTCACCGGCGGGCGGAAACTTTGAATGTAAATTAAAAGCGCTCACGCTACTATTGTAGCAGTCTAGCGGCCAATAAATACAGACTTAATAGTCGAAACCAAAGAAGGTCGAGCAATTGCTACGACTTCTACGATCGATTCCGAACTATAATATTCAATTCGTACTTTTTTATTTTGTGTTGTAAGCATTTTGTTTTTTGTTTTTTAATATTGCTTAAGTTTATTTTGCTCTTAAATAAACCGAGTGTCAATATTTTTTTTAATAAATATTTTACTAACCGCCATTAACAGCAGCCGCAAAACTCTGGATTACCAAAAATATACCAACAAGCACAAATGCTGAACACATAAGAAATACTGTAAGCATGTTCACTTTGGTAGTTTTGTTGTTTGATTTTGTTTTTTTAACTGGCATAACCCACCTAAAGTTAATTAATTACTCCTGTTATACTAATCGACGGATTAATGAAACTATCATTATTTTTAGATTTTGAGCTAGGGTATATTTCAAGCTCAACCTTACCGTTAACCACGGGGATTATAAACTGGTTGAAAGCGTATCCCCCAGAGGAATTAAGAACTGTATTACCAAGAGACTTCATAAAGCCCGATCCACCATTGGTAGTTACACTAATAATTACAGCTTTACCTTTTGATTCAAACTCTATTATTCTCTTGTTTGTAGTTAGTTTTTCTGTAGCAACTCTTTTGTAATCAACCCTGCCCTGCGGTTGTATTAGGGTATTATTAAGCTGACCTGAGGAGTTTACATTTTGATAGACTCCAGAAACCGAAACTATTACGCCGGTATTTGATGATGATTTCAACTTAATGTTTTCACCCTTTCTCAAGGTTATCAGTGTTTGATTAGTGGTGCTTGAGCCCGCCTGGAAATTTAGATCTGCTGTTGGCGGTTCATTTGTACCAGCCCATACCTTTAAAAACCCGCTTGTATTTGGATTAACAGCAGTAACATTTACTACCATTGTGTTAATATTGGGCCAAGGCAGGCAGCTAGAGCTACATGCTCCCTCTGTCGAAATCTCCTTAATCTGGTTAGCCACAATCGACCCCCCACTCGTCCTAGAATCGAAATTTAATATAGGTTGAGCAAAACTCTCTAAAATTTGAGGTGTAGCTGTAATTGATTTTGTACTGTATATGCCTACATAATCGATTATTAAATCCAGTTTAACTTCCTCAACCCCCGAACTTTTATCATATCGATAAAAGATTCCAGGAGCTTTTTGGTTTTGTGTGGGCGCGTTCTTTACGGGCAAGATTACTTGCCTTGTAAATGACTTATTGTTTTGTGCAAAAATTGTTACCCTTTCATTCGTACCTTCACGTATGAGAGTAACGGGAACTGATTTGGGTACCCTGCCTTGCGTAGCTGTAATTCTAGGGTTAGCTATTGTTACGTTAAAAACTAGGCCTGTAGCATTTCTCAATTCCTCTCTTGCACTATTTTCATCACGAGGAATATCACCACTACGTACGGTGTCTGCAGAAGCCTTAACCAATTTATCAGATTTTAAGTATTTACTCTTACCTGAGATGAAGGGACTATCCACATCTAGCCTCGTATCGGCTACTCTGGTCTTAAAGATTGGATAAAAAGAAGCTTGTCTAATATTGCTAGCAAAGCTGTTGTACACAACGAATATACCAACGGCTGCAATAACAGCTATAAAAATAGATATAAAAACTTTATTAAATTTAGTTTTTTTTGTATTTTTATAGATCTTGGAACCATAATTTCTTGTTTTTTTAACTGGCATAACCCTCCTAAAGTTACTATGCTTAGATTATAACTTTACAGCTTTCGTGTCAAATTACTTTGCAAATATAGCGTCAAGCTTTGGCTTATCAAAACCAACGATAATCTCTCCGCCCGCGTCAATAACTGGAACGCCCATTTGTCCCGATTTATCAACCATTTCTTGAACTCTGTCACGTTGCTCTGCTAGATCAACAGTTTCATAATCTACCTTGTTATCTGCGAAATACTCCTTAACTGCCTTACAAAAAACGCAAGTTGGAGTTGTGTATAAAATTACTTTTTTATCAGCCATAGTTATCCTTTCTTTACTATACTAAGTATAGCACTTATTGTTTTTTTGCCAAATATATAGAGGCCTGGATTGCAGCTTTGGCTCCTTCACCGGCAGCAGTAATTATTTGCTTTTCTACCACTTCGGTTATATCTCCAGCCGCAAAAACCCCCGGCACCGAGGTGGAATTTAATTCGTCAATTATAATTTCTCCATTTTTATTTTGTTTCACGAAGCCTTTAAGGTAATCAGTTGCTGGAAGTGATCCGACCTCAATAAACACCCCTGAAACATGCAGGTCTTTTTCTAGGCCTCCATCCCGTGATTTTATTCTGAGAGTATCTACTAGCTTATCTCCCTCAATCTCAACAATCTCGGTGTTATTCATTATTCTTATATGATGAAGATCCATTACCTTGTCTATCATCACTGGATCGCCAGTTAACTCATTTGTGATATTAACAATGTAAATTTGCTTTACTAACTTACTTACATTTAGTGCAGCGTCTAGTGCCGAGTTGCCACCTCCTATAATTGCTACATCTTTTCCCTTAAATAATGGGCCATCGCACCAAGCGCAATAAGTTACTCCTCTGTTTAGAAATTCTTTTTCGCCCTTTACTCCTAGTTCACGAGGGACTTTTCCTCCTGCTATTATTATTGCCTTGGCTTCCTCTTTTTTACCGTCCCCTGTTTCAACTAAAAAGTTTTTGCCCTTTTTAGAAACTTTATTAATGCCAGAGATACTCACTCTTAACTCAACATCTTCCTTAAATTCTTCCAAATGTTCCTCAAACTTTTTCACTAACTCTGGACCTGTAATCATGCTAAATCCCAGATAATTTTCAATGTCACTGCTCCAAGAAGCTTGGCCACCAATATCTTTTGAGATAATTAATGTTTTAAGTTTTTTGCGGGCTGCATAAACACCAGCCGTCATACCAGCCGGTCCTGCACCAACAATAATTAAGTCATATATTTTGCTCATATCTTAGCTATCTCCTTTGGTTTGTAATTGTGCGGGGCGTGTTCCAGCAAATTTATTAAACTCGCTTTTGGAAGCAAGCCTGCTTGTGCACCGAGTTTTTGGGCTACACTCATCGGATTAATTGGTGCCCACATTAGTGCCGTTTTAATATCATGTCCACTTGCAAGGGCGGCAACAAATGTTGAAGTATAGGCATCTCCGCAGCCCGTTCTGTCATAAGGTTTTTTGGGGTCCGGATAGTTTCTCATGCTATAAACATTTGCACCATCACTTGCATAACTACCATTTGGGCCATCAGTTACTACAACAATTTTTGGACCAAGCTTATGTAATTCCTTTATTAAGGAAACAACATTTGAACTATTATTTCCGGTGATAATTTGAGCCTCCTCTAAATTCGAAGCGAATAACTCAGTTTTGGCGTAAAGATTTTTTAGCTTTTCTGTGCCCATTCTAATCTGGAATGTGCCCGGCTGGAAAGCAAGTTTTACTTCAGGATTGTCTTTTAAATACTCAACTATATCTTTATGTATATGTCCGGCCTTTTCGCCGATTGAACTTAAATATATCCACCTGGGTGTATTTTGTTTGGGAATCTTTGGCCAAGTATACTCGTAGGGCTCATGCTTAATAAGAATCGTGCGATCTGCGCCATACCACAACACATAATGATAATTGCTCGCCATAGAATGATGTTTTTTTACAAATTCTACCGATACTCCTTGGGCGGTTAATGCAACCAACATATTCTCACCAACCTTGTCATCGCCTATATTTGAATAAAGAGCCGAATTGAGTCCAAGCTTGGCGAAGCAAACTGCTGCATTAGGGCTATTACCAACACCATCAATAACAGTCGCATTCTCAAATGGTATTTTAGTCCCATATGTCATACAAAGTAGCGGATGATGTGAACCCGGGTTTTTAATACTTGCCTCATGAGGCAAAAGCTTTATAAATGCGTCTGTCACCACGTCTCCGACGCTCAAAATATCTATTTTATGCTCTCTGCTCATAATGTTTCTGTTTCTACCTTTAAAGTCCTTAGAGCTGGTTTTTTTAATATTGCGATTCTAGTCCCGAAAATTTCCATCACCGAACATGCATTTGCACTAGCCATAGTTAAGGCCTGCGGAACACTCTTTTGTTGAAAAATTTCCGATACATAGCCAGCAGCAAAAGCATCTTCACTTCCAGTCATATCAAGTGGGTTAAGTTTTTTGTAGGTTGGAGCCATAAAAATAGTATCGTCCTCAAAAGCATAAGAATTACTAGTAACATCATACAACACTAATGATTGCACTCCAATGCCATTCATCTGCCTAATAATTTCGACGGGGCTATTTTCTTCACCAAAGTATGCACTCGCAAGCATCAATGGAAACAATACTTTATTTGAATTAGCCAATACAAAATTAAACTGTCGCTTCTTGTAACCTTTAAGGTCCTTGATGTTTACATAAATTTGCGCCTTATTAACTTTTGCCCAATTGCAGTAGTATTTAAAAATTCTAAAATCTTCAGGCAAATCAGCAAAATAAATTAATTTTGACTTCAGATTAGATACCTTTGCATCTTTTGCCCTAAGTGCAACAGAAGAATTGCTATAACCCAAGTTTATTTCGGTCGCTCTTTCAGTAACTATATGTATATTTAAATCCGTATGGTGCTCTGGCGTACTAACCATAGTTTCAGTTTGTACGCCCTCATGCTTTGCTATTATTTTAATTTGATTTGCAAGGTGGTCTTTGCCTGTTCGAGCCAAACAGCCGGCAGCTATTCCTTGCCTTGCAAAAAGTATCGACGCGTTTAGGGCCGATCCTCCAGCTTCGTATATAGAATGGTCTATTTTATAAAAACTATCGTTTTTAAGCTCAATGTTATCTTCTACAGAAAACTTATCGGGCTTCAATTCTTTACCGCTTATGAAAATATCGAACCTTGCAGAGCCAATGCATAAAATGTCTAAATCCATAACTCAAACCTTTATTACTTCTGTAACTGACTTTACCACAGAAGCACTGTCTAGTTGATATTCCTTCCAAAGTTCAGAAATGGTTCCAGACTGTCCAAATCTATCCCTAACTCCTAGCCTAATTATTTTAGTTGGCTGATGCTCCGACAATAGTTCTGATACAGCTCCGCCAAGCCCCGCTGTAGTCTGAGCCTCCTCGAGTGTAAAAACTAGACCGGTTTTTTTTGCACTTTTTATAATGGTTTTAGAATCAATCGGCTTTATTGTGTGGCAGTTTATAACTTCTACACTTTTACCGATGTTGTTAAGTTCTCTGGCGGCCTTCAAAGCCTCATAAACTAATGGTCCACATGCAACTATTGTCAGGTCGTCTCCTTCTATAAGTACTTCTGCCTTTCCTAATTTGAATTCTGAATTTTCAGAGGTAAAAACGGACGTTTTTTCTCTGGTAAGTCGTAGATAGCTCGGCTTATCTATTTTAGCTAGCTCTATTGTGGCTTTTTTTGCTTCCAAGCTATCCGCTGGAACAACCACAATCATATTCGGCAGAGCTCTCATCAATGCAATGTCTTCTAACATTTGGTGAGTCGCGCCATCGGGCCCAACCGAAACCCCGGAATGGCAACCCACGACTTTAACAGGCCTGTCATTTAGGCAAATTGTAGTTCGTATTTGTTCCCAATTCCTGCCCGGACTAAAGCTAGCATAGCTTGTTACGAAAGGCTTCTTGCCTATTGCTGCCATACCGCTAGCAACAGTTACTAAATTTTGCTCCGCAACACCCATCTCTACAAACCTATCTGGAAATTCTTTTGCAAAAGGCTCTACCTGGGTGGACTCAACTAAATCTGCCGAAAGTGCAACTATTTCGCTATCGTTTTTACCTGCCTCTAAAAGTCCTTCCCCAAAACCCTTTCGAGTTGGCTCCATTAATATGTCTGAGCCGTATATTTCTTCGGCTAAGTAATTACTCATGCTCACTCCTAATTTTTCCATTCATTGTTCTGAGCTTTTCTAGGGCGACCTTGGCTTGCCTATCTTTTGGAGGGTCCCCAGAAATATCCTTAGATCCTGGCGGGATTCCGTGCCAACGAAAATCAAATTCCATAAAATCCACGCCCTTGCCCGGAATAGTATGCGCGATAATGCATGTGGGTTTTTCAAAAATAGCTTTACTCTGATTCATTGCTGATACAATATCATCAAAATCATGACCATTTATTTCTATTACATGCCAGTTAAATGATTGGTACTTCATTGCAAATGGTTCTAAAGGCATTACATCCTCGGTCATACCATCGATTTGGATATTATTTCTATCAACAATCACGGTTAAATTACTTAGCTTATTTTTACCAGCAAACATAATTGCTTCCCATGTGTTGCCTTCTTGATGCTCGCCGTCACTGGTTAAACACCAGACTCTTTGCTGTTTTTCCTGGTTCATTCTTAAAGCAAGTGCCATACCACTGGCCTGACTTATTCCACTGCCTAGTGGACCACTGGTAGTTTCAAGTCCTGGTAGCCGTAATCTTTCAGGGTGCCCCTGAAGTCGAGTACCAAATTTTCTTAGAGTTTTGAGCTCATCTATTTCGAAATATCCTGCCCTTGCCATAGTCGCGTAAAGTACCGGATTGATATGTCCGTTACTAAGTACTACTCTGTCCCTTTCTGGCCACTCAGGATTATGTGGCTGATGGCGCAAAACCTCGAAGTATAAGGCTGTAAATATATCTGCCATACCCAAAGGCCCGGCGGTATGTCCGCTACCTGCCTCGACAAGCATCTTAATAATATCTTCACGAATATGATTTGCGATTAGCTCAAGCTCTTTATCTGAATGAATCATAAGGTATACTCCAAAAGTTTCATATAGCTACTTAAAGGATCTTCGCTACCAAAAATTAAGGTATTAATATTGACCACATCAAATCCAGCTTGCAGAATCTTTTTAGCATTACTTTCGTTAACACCACCATCTAGACCAATTTCTGCATGCGGAAGCAATTCCTTTACCTCTCCAAGCCTTTCAAAAACTATAGGGTCTAATTTCTGACCCGCAAAGCCAGCACTATAACCCATAATCAACAAGTGGTCTACAAGGTGTTTTAGAGGCTTTATCTTAGAAAGTTTGGTCTCAGGGTTTATAGCAACCCCAGCACTTAGGCCAGATTTTTTAATCCTTTCTAAATGAGGAGTTAAATCCTCACCACACTCAAATTGAATAATAATATTATTGGGATTAAAACTAATTGCCTTTTCCACAAAAGTTTTTGGGGCTTTGACCATAAGATGAATATCTATCTTTATTTCATTTAGCTTAGATATGTCTTCCAGCTGAATTGTCTTATTATCTACATATTCTCCATCAATTACATCTAGCTGGAATCTATTAGTTAGTTGCCTTATAACATTCAATCTAGATATATAATCTTCTTTATTATTAACCAAAACAGCTGGCACAATTTTTGTCATAGCAACTCTCTTTCCATTTCTGATATTTCTTCGATTCTTCTTTTGTGCCTTTCTTCTCCAGAAAAGTCTGTATTCAGCCAAGCCTTAGAAATATCCAATAACTCACGCCCACTCAACTCTTTAGCCGACAGGCTTAAAACGTTACTGTCATTATCTTTTCGAGTTTCAATGGCCTCTTCTGTTGAATCAACAGTTACTGCCCTAATTCCATTGATTTTATTAGCTGCTATAGACATTCCTTCTCCACTTTTACAAATAAGAATGCCCATTGATCCAGGATTTTCTTTAACAGCTAAAGATACTTTTTTAGCATAAATCGGATAATCATCGTCTGGATCAAGCTCGTATGGTCCCATGTCGTGAATCGTGTAGATCTTTTCTAGTTCAGTAGCCAAGCGATTCTTGCTTTCAAATCCAGCGTGGTCGGCAGCTATAAATACTTTCATAGCTACCTAATTTTGGTACCGACTTTTTCTACAAGCTCTACCAATCGGTTTGAATAGCCCCACTCGTTGTCATACCAAGCAACTATTTTAACTAAATTACCCCCAACAACCTGTGTTAAATTAAGATCAACGATAGCCGAGTGAGGATCGCCAATTAAATCGCTGGACACCAATTGTTCAGATGTGCAGGCTAAAACGTGTTTCATCTCAGGACTCTTTGAAGCGGCAATTAGAGCATTATTTATTTCTTCTACCGTAGTGTCTTCTTTAGTAACAATAGTAAAATCTGCTATTGAAACGACAGGAACTGGCACTCTAATGCTTAAGCCTAAGAAATTATCCTTTAATGACTTTACTATTTTGGATGCAGCAACAGTGGCGTTCGTTGTTGTGGGAACAATATTCTCGGCTGCATTTCGACCCTCTCTCAAATCTTTACTCGGTCCATCCTGTAAAGATTGTGAAGCAGTATAGGCATGAACTGTTGTCATCAACGACTTTTCAATTCCAAATTCATTTTCAACTATGTAGGCAATTGGTGTTATGCAGTTTGTGGTACAAGATTGGTTGGAAATTACCTGCTCATCAGCAATTTGCTCTTCATTAACTCCAATTAGGAAATTGCCCGCCTTAGGATTATTTTCTTCATTCTTTATTGCGGCAGAAACTACAACTCTTTTTGCACCAGCTTTTATGTGCAGTTGCGCATCTTCGGCCTTCGTAAAAAAACCAGTCGACTCAATAACAACATCAATCTTCATCTTTTCCCAAGGAAGCTTACTAGGGTCCTTTTCTGCTAAGACCCGGATTGTTTTTCCATCCACTATTAATGAATCGTCGGTACTTTTAACATCTTTATGATAAGTTCCGTAATTACTATCATGTTTTAATAAATAAGCCAGAGTCTTTGTATCGGTTAGGTCATTTATTGCGACCACATCCAGTTCGGGATTAGCAAAGGCAATTTTAAAGGCACTTCTACCTATTCTGCCAAAGCCATTTATCGCAACTTTTGTCATGCGCACTCCTTGATTCTTATGGTTATATTATAACAGCAATGGAGCCAAAATTTTTAATATTTTTTAATTTTTTGGAGGGTGTTTTGCGTTTGATAACATATCAACACTTCTGTTTCTAGGCTGTTGTTGGTTTTTTTGAATTATGGGTTGATTGTCTATTGTGGCTTGGTTAAGTTCTGATGGACTGGTTATTTTTGCATTTACGTATTTGCTGTGTTTATCGCGCCTTTTGTGATGATGCCGAATTGTGAAAAATAAAATTATTGTTGGCACAAAAATAAACAATATTGAAAAGCCGATGATTATTAAGTAAAGACTAGGATCAGTAGCTTCTTTGCCTTTTGATTTAGCATCTTGTGCTCTGGCAATAAAATTATCAACCAATCTGTTCTGGGGATATTCTTGCTTGATTTTCTGAAAATCACTCAGGGCCGAAGTGTAATAGGCACTATTAAATTTTGACAGCCCTTGCTCCCAAAGTTTTTGATTGCCCGTGCTTTCACTAGGCACTTTTATGCCATTTTTAATGAGCAAATCTTTAATATCCTGAATATCTCGCATGTAGTTTATTTTGCTGGACCCCAACGATCCGTCCGAAGTTATATATGTTGCCAAGCCAACTACCTCGCCATCGGAGTTGTACGCAGGACCTCCCGAATTTCCTTTTGCGATAGATACGTCGGTCTGAATTAGCTTATTATTTGTGCCATTAGCGTTTCTAATAGAGCTTACTGTGCCTTGAGTTGTTGTAGGCAAACTCTGATTTTTACTTACCAATTCATTTTCAGCTGAACCAGGAAATCCAAGAACTGTGAGCTTACTCCCCTGGGTGACATTTAATAAAGAGCCGAGCCTATTAAATGGATAGTTTGTGCCCCTGTCGAGCTTTAATATAGCCACGTCAGAACCATTAAAACCCTCTTTGCTGACATTTTCGTAAGGGTCATAATTTATATCGACCAATCTAGCTTTTATAACATTGTCGTTGAATCCAAAATTTTTGATGTTACCTAAATCAAAAGAAACCACTTCATCGGAAAGCTGAACAGCATAAACACTCTCTGCGCTATTTTCTTTTACTTCTGTCTTTTCTAAAGCACTATCACTCAAAGATTCTTTTATTGCAGCAAGCGCGTCCTTGTCTCCTGATACTGCCTTATTATAAAAGTCACTTTCAGTAGATTTGCTTATTAAGCCCGCCTTGTTTAGAAAACTCAAATAGCTTTTTATGATCGGTAAATTTCCAAGATCAATGCTGGTAGACAGTACTTCTCCAACAGAGCTTTTTACCACGTGTCCATTGGTCGCAATATAACCTTCAGGGCTGACAATAAATCCAGAGCCATACCCCGCCGAACATCCACCCGAGAAATTTTCTATGGCAGTATCTAGTCTTAGGTTAAAATTCGGACAATAAGCAGTCGCAATTCTGACTACTGCTGGCTCATTTTTCGCCACCAACTGACTATCATCAGCCTTTTGATTGTAATTGGTGCTCGAGTTGAATATACTGGCTGCTTCTTGGGCTTTCTTATTATTAGATGCCGATATATATAGGACTATACTTAAAGCGATAACCGCAAGGATAGATAAAAATATAAATATTGCCTCCATTCCCCACAAAAATTTTGAAGGAGGTTTAGGAGCCTTATTAAATTCATTTTTACCTTCATAGTCTGAAGGTCTTTGATTAAGCATAATGTTTATGCTTATTTTATCACACTACTTCTTGTGTTTGCTGTGTGGTTTACAGGTATTATTTGAGCAATCTGCCCCCTCT